>Ga0209442_1001824_pt1 | contig 11900 bp, 16 predicted proteins | sample LauGreSBDMM110DD_2_FD_187565 | JGI IMG/M metagenome (GOLD analysis project Ga0209442, IMG submission 187565) | Freshwater lake microbial communities from Lake Michigan, USA - Sp13.BD.MM110.DD (SPAdes) (version 2) | ecosystem: Environmental > Aquatic > Freshwater > Lake | place: Lake Michigan...
GGCAGGATCAAGCATTTAGATGGTATGATTCAGAATTCTGTGAAGCCTATGTTGCAGAATGCAAAGCAAGATCAGTTACTCCAGGCCAAGCATGGGATGGCGTGACCTACGAAGATGCTGCACCAGAAACTATATTGGCGTATGCAAAAGATGTAGGCGAGCTGTACTACGACGATCTTCCAATTCCTGCAATTCCATATTAATCATGAGCAAAAATTATAAAATCAATATTGCAGGAGTTGAGACTCTTGATGAAGAAATGCTAGGACGCTTGATCGACTGTCTAGTAGATCTCTACAGTGCCAAATTTGGACTAGGTATCACACTAGAAGAACCCGAGCGTCCTAGATACGATACAGAAGATCTGAGTATTGCAAAAGATTACTTGAAAAAATACAGGGTAACAAAGTGAAAGAAGAAATGATTTTCTACATCAAGAAGGGCAGGCGATATGTTCCCCACAGCACGTACTCAAGCGAGTTCTGTGACAGCTTCCCTAAAGGAACTCATCTGGTTCAGAGTTATCCTGGCGGTAGTATGCGTAGGTTTAATATTGATCCTGCCTATGCTCCAATGATTGCCGCAGGGCGTGTGGCCGAAGACAAGATCAGCGAAGCACTGATGAAGGCCAACGAACTACGTCCGCAGACTACACCTGTCACTCCTGCCGCACAACGAGCATGGATGAAACTTAAGAAAGAGCTGGGCAACGAAGCATACTTGACCAGGGGCAGCGCCAGAGAAGCAGCCGAGGCAGCAGTTAAAGCCATGGCCGACGAAGCAGACAAACTCATGCAACACGAAAGCGTGAAGCAGGCCTACGAGCATTTTCTACTGCTATGTGAACTGACCAAAACGCACAAAGATTAGTGTTGTTTTTTTGCAACAAATAAAACGGTTGACCATTAATGCCCATTTTGCTATACTAGAGGCTAAGTTAAACAAAAGGAGCCCCAAATGCTTGCACTAGACAATATTGAATCAGTTCACAATACTGCTACTTCTGCCGCAAAACGTGCAGAAGCAGAATTCCGTGCCAAACACGGCGAGCCCGGCTACTGTGGTTTTGCCTGGGTGCATGTGAGTGAAAAAGGTAATACCAAAATGGGACGGGCTCTCAAGACGGTGGGCTTCCGCAAAGAACATGGTGGTGGTTTGAGCCTGTGGAATCCAGGTGGTAGCTTCACGCAAAGCATGGACATCAAAGAAGCAGGCGCAGAAGCCTACGCAGAAGTACTACGTAAGTTTGGCCTTAATGCCTATGCTTGCTCACGTGCTGATTAAGCAAAAAGTAGTAGTTTTTACAGCCCAAAAAGTAGCAAAAAAACAACACTTTTTGGGCAGAAATTTACGAAAAATGCTTGACCAAAATGGACCCATTTGCTATAATAATGACATGATGTTGCAAAAGTAGACAAATCAACCTGTGTTGCAAAAAAGCAACGTTGCAAAAATAATAAAAAACGGTTGACCCAAATGCCCATTTTTGCTATACTATGTTTTGTTAGTTAATTAAATCGACATAAAAAAGGAGCCTTTAAATGTCACAATCTTTCATCCGTGTTAAAGCAGGCGCTTATCGCACCACAGACGTTAGCGGTCAAGTGTTCCAGCTCGTTGAGCAATACAAACAAACTGCCAAAGGTGGCTATGTTACTGTGAAAAACGGTAGCAAGTTTCCTGGCTTCCCAGAAGACATCCGTGTTAAAGTTGACGGCATGACTGCTTACGAGTTTGTAACCGAAGGCGACTTTGACGGTGTTGTAACAGCACTGGACTCTGATGTGCAAGCCGCTGTGAATGCGTTACAGACTGATGAAGAGCGCATGGAAGAAATTGCTGAGCGTTTTGATATGCTCACAGAGATGACCAAAGCCTGTGTCAGTGGTGATATCCGTGCAATGATTGTTAGCGGCCCTCCTGGCGTGGGCAAGAGCTATGGTGTTGAACTTGAGATCGAAAAAGCCACATTGTTTGACACCATTGCAGGACGCAAACTCCGTGCAGAAGTTGTCAAAGGTTCAGCTACTCCTATTGGCTTGTATCAAACACTGTACAAGTATTCAGATGAAAATTGCGTGGTTGTGTTTGACGACTGCGACAGCATTTTGTTGGATGATGTGGCGTTGAACTTGCTGAAAGGTGCATTAGACTCAGGCAAGAAGCGTAAGATTTCTTGGTTGAGTGAGTCAAGTGCTCTGCGTCGCGAAGGCATCCCAGACAGCTTCACGTTCAACGGTAGCGTGATCTTTATCACCAACTTGAAGTTTGATACAATGAAGAGTCAAAAGTTGCGTGATCACTTGGATGCATTGCAGTCACGCTGTCACTATCTTGACTTGACACTGGACACCATGCGTGACAAAGTGTTGCGCATCAAGCAGATTGCTAAAACAGGTGAACTGTTCAGCGACATGGATATCACGGATGTTGGACAAGACATGATCATTGAGTTCATGAATGAGAACAAAATGAAATTGCGCGAGATGAGCTTGCGTATGGCAATCAAGATTGCTCAGTTATACAAGAGCTTCCCCAACAACTGGGAGAAGATGGCCAAGACTACTTGCATGAAGAGTGCATAAAAGAATTAGGCGGGCTATGACCCGTTTAATGACTATGGTTTGTTAGCTCCTTTCCATGGTCTACCTTTAAACCCTGCCCTTAAAACGGCAGGGTTTTTTTTTGACTTTGTCAAGTGTGCATGCTATAATAAATCTATGATTTCCTATCCTTATGTTGAAGACTATCTTGAGGTAATTGCTGGCAAGCGAGATCCAGTGTCTCGGCAAATGATTAGCGGGCTTTTGTTTGCTTCGTTCGATCCTATTATTAATCTAGCCAGGTACGATAACAGTTTCCTAGACAGTGTGACTGATGCTACATTAAACGGCACATCACTCACAGACAGGCAAGCGGAACTGGCAGTTAAACTGATAAGCAAATACCAGCGACAATTGGCTGCAAAAGGTATTGGCGTTGACTCTATTGCAACACCTCAGTATCGCAAGGCCTTGCGTATCATCAGCAGAGCCAAGACAGCTGAAGTAGTTGATGGAATGATACAGCTGAAGTTTCCATATGACGTGCCAATGATTGAGCAGATTAGAAACATCAGCAAAGAGAGTCATGGATCAATTAAATTTGATCGAGATAGCCGAGTGTGGAATCTAGGTCTAACTGAATACAATATCAATTGGGTCTGTGAATTTGGTAAGGCATTTACTTTTCAAATATCCGATCAACTGCTTGGCCACATGCAGGAGATCGTTGACTGCGAAAAACAAGAATACAAGATACAACTGACTATAAAAGATACCCGTCTTGAGATTGAAAATGCACCTGCCTCTTTGATTGGATATATTGAAGCAAGTCTTGGCGGGTTTGGTCTAGACAATCTAGAAACTCTAGCAGACTATTCGTCGGTGCTGGGCTATACTCTTGATCAAGACATAAGGCATACACTGGAAAAGCACTATGGTGCTGATGTATATCTATTGGTTGCTAATCGTGAATACGATCTTAATAATGCAACAGATTCTATTTCTAGGATTATACGCTATGCAGAGAATTTTAATCGCTGGCCTATTGTGGCATTTAATCCTACCCCAGATGATACACTGCCTGAATGGAGAAATCATTTTGGTGAAGATCAAGTGTTAGTACTTGGAAACAAAAAAGACCATCGAATAGAAATACCCACTGGCTGCAAATTAGTCTACACGCATCGAGCTATCAAATCTATAGATACTATTCCATTGTTGGTGAGCCATGCTGGCATGATGGTTGGGTCAGACAAGCAGATCATGCTAACTCGTTCAGAAAAAATATTCTATTCCACAATGAAATTAAAGCAATGATCTCTTGCATTCACCCCATGGAATATGTTAATATGCTATCATGTTTGCAAAATTAATTATACGTGATGAAGTTAATGTCAAAATTGAAGGACTTGAATTATCGGACCGAACAGCTCTGGTAAAGAAATACAAGTACGAGATTCCGGGCGCCAGGTATCAGCCTAGCGTTCGTCTTGGACGATGGGATGGCAAGGTAAGTTTCTTTCAGCTGGGTGGCAGCACATACATTAATCTGCTACCCGAGATCCTGGTCTATCTAGCAGACAAAGGCTATGACATAGAAATAGACGACACCCGAGAGTACAAAACCACATTTGAGTTTACTCCAGTAGATGAAAACAGTTACAGTCACGTGATGTGGCCCAAGGGACATCCGGCAGAAGGCACACCCATAGTCATGCGTGACTATCAACCGGATATCATCAACAGGTTCTTTGAAAACCCGCAGAGCGTCCAAGAGATTGCAACAGGTGCAGGTAAAACGGTTATCACAGCCGCACTGTCAGACGCCGTGAGCAAGTATGGTAGGAGTATTGTGATTGTTCCAAACAAAAGCCTGGTAACACAAACACACAAGGATTACAAGAATATGGGGCTTGATGTTGGTGTGTATTTCGGTGACGATAAAGAATACGGCCGTACACATACTATTTGTACATGGCAAAGCCTAAACAACCTGCTCAAAGACACCAAGAACGGCGTAGCAGATATCACAATAGGTGAGTTTATTGAAGGCGTGGTATGTGTTATTGTAGACGAAGTACATATGGCAAAAGCAGATGCACTCAAGACTCTGCTTACAGGTGTGTTTGCCAAGGTGCCACTGCGTTGGGGACTCACGGGAACTATTCCTAAAGAGGATTATGAGTGGGTGAGCATCAAGTGTGCGCTAGGTGATGTTGTGGGACAACTTAAAGCAAGTACTCTGCAAGAAGCAGGGCACCTGAGCCGGTGTCATGTTAACGTAGTACAAATGATAGATCATGTGGAGTACAGCAACTACCAAAGCGAACTCAAATATCTTTTTGAGACCGAAGGACGTTTGGACTATATAAGCAAGCTGATAGAGAATATCAGGCAAAGTGGAAACACTCTAATACTTGTAGACCGTGTGGCTGCAGGCAAATCAATTACAGAAAGAATTCAAGATGCGGTTTTTGTATCGGGCGCCACGAAAGCTACAGATCGCCAGGACGAGTACGACGATGTGGCCACAAGCAACGGGAAGGTTATTGTGGCGACTTACGGTGTGGCCGCTGTGGGTATTAATATCCCTCGTATTTTTAATCTGGTTCTTCTGGAACCCGGAAAGAGCTTTGTCCGCGTTATACAATCAATTGGACGAGGTGTTCGCAAAGCAGAAGACAAAGACTTCGTCCAGATCTGGGATATAACCAGCACCTGCAAGTTTGCCAAACGGCATCTAACCAAACGTAAACAATTTTACAAGGAGGCTTCGTACCCCTTCACAATAGAGAAAGCTAATTGGCAATGAGAATACTAACCCTAGACAATACTGCATTCGAAATGAATGACATCCCGGATGAAGTTGATGACCTGCGATTTTGTGTGTTCGACAACAGCGACCCTAAAGAACCCGATTACTTTTTTATACCATTAATATTCCTAGAAAGTTTTAATAGTCCTGCACTGGTACTACGCATAGGCAACAGTGTAATTAAAATGCCAGTGGATTGGCAGGTGCTTATCGGAGAGCCAGACCTTGGGGATCTTGAAGTAGTACCACTTAGCAGTATCAATGATAGAGGATTCAGCGTGTTTACATTTAATCCATTGAGCAGTTTCCGCCCTGAGTTTATGCCTATAGAAATCATCGACATTTATCAAGATGTCAAATGGTATTTCCCAAAACTCAAGCCTGGTCAGATGTTGGCAATTCCAATTGAACATGAGAGTAAACCTGCATGTGCATATTTTATAAAAGATGTTTCGAGACAAAGCGAGGTTGTTGACTACGGAAAGGCATGGTAATATGGGCAGACTCAAACCAGGTGCGACCTACATATACGAAAAAGCCATGGGTGTGACCTATGCTCGCGAAGCAGGCGCACATCCAGGAGATCGTTTTGAAATTGGCCGCGACTATCCTGGTGAGAACACCTTCCTAGGATATCCAGTAACTGAAGTGGCAGAATTAGTTGCTATGAAGCAGGCCGCAGAGTCCAATCCCTCTTTACATGAAGCACTAGAACATGCTAAAGTACTGTATGAACTATCTCGTGATCACACCCCTGACACTAATCCAATGTGGCACCCAGTATGAGTGATGTTGATAAATTAAACATAGGGTATGAAATGACCCAGCTGGATCGTAAGAACCGAGGTTTTTATGATGAGCTAACAGATGAAGAACGGAAAAAGTTCAGCACCTATCTTATGGTGCGCTGGAGCTCAAGTGTGCAAGCAGACGGAGATATCCAGGCCTACTATGTGATGAGTTGTAATGAGAATCTAAACACCAACTTCTTTGATCTTAGCCAGCATCCAAAGCTACAATGGCTATGTGCCACAACTGTAAGTCCAGGCCTAGGAACATTTCGTCATCAGTGGATCTCTCCTAAAAAGAAAGAAGGATCTGATACCAAAATATCCAAAGTACTACGCTCACTGTTCCCTGATTTGAAAGAAGATGAAATTGACGTACTCAGAAGAATCAACACTAAAGATGATATTAAACAGTTGGCAAGAGAACATGGATGGCCAGACGATCGAATTAAAAAAGAATTTTAGTTGTAAATACTGCGACAAAGAGTTCCGCAAAGAATCTACGTTGGCAGCGCATCTGTGCGAAAACAAACGCAGGTGGCAACAGGAAAAAGAAACCAGTGTGCAGATGGGTCTTAGAGCCTACCTGCAGTTTTATGAGACCACACAAGGCAGCGCCAAGCTGAAGTCATATGAAGATTTTGTTAACAGTCCTTATTATAATGCTTTCGTTCGCTACGGCAGATATCTTGTTGCTATTCGCGCTGTCAATAGCAACAGTTTTACTGCATGGCTCTTGAAGAACAACAAGAAGCTGGACCAATGGTGCAAGGATAGCTTCTATGATGAATGGCTACTGGAATACCTGCGTAAAGAAGCAGTACAAGATGCACTAGAACGTGCGCTAAAGGAGATGCAAGACTATGCAGATGCGCACACTGAACTCAAGAACGGGTTCCTTGACTATTTTAGGTATGGTAATAGTAATCGCGTTTGCCATCATATCGTCACCGGTCGTATTAGTCCTTGGATTGTGTACAACTGTGGCTCGGGGGTGGAATTTCTTGACAAGCTACAGGAAGATCAAGTAACAATGATCATGCCCTATATTGATCCAGATGTCTGGCAAAAGAGGTTCGCAGACTATGTGGCAGATACAGAATGGTGCAAACACATACTGCGGGAAGCAGGACTATGAGTATGTTAAAATTTCCTGTAGTGATGTTGCAGGCGCTTGCAATAGCTGGACTAGGAGCATTGTTAGTCTTGGGCAACAGTACAGATTTTATGCTCACACTAGGCATGTACTTTGCATTCAGATGCATTGGAAACGATGTTATATATCATAGATTAATTTGTCATAGGGCATGGAAAGCACCAACTTGGGTCTGGATAGTAGGCAACATCGTTGCCACAATTGGTGGACAAGGAAGTGCTATAGTATGGTGTGCAAATCATTTACAACACCATGCACACAGCGACAAAGAAAAAGATCCGCACAGTCCTTGGACAAAATCAATTTGGCAAGTTATGCTGGTGCCCATGAACCCTAGGTTAGATTTAAGATACTCTTCTCCTTATTTTAAAAACACCTTATTGGTTTGGTTTCACCGCAATTACTGGAACATTCATGCAACTTATGTGATGTTACTGTTGACATTCTATCCATTTGGAGTCATAACTCTATACCTGGCACCAGTAGCAGTGAATTGGTTCTTCTCTGGATTAATCAATGTGCTTGGTCACAGCAACGTTGAAGTCAATGAAAAAACTCAAGACCGTAGCGCAAACAATTGGACATTAAATCTAGTGACATTTGGTGGTGGATACCATTATAATCATCATGCAAACCCGCAAAATCCAAGGTTTGGTACACGTTGGTACCAGTTTGATATTGCATATTGGATAATTTTATTATGTCGAATCAAATAAAATTTAACAGCGACATTGACATAGACTTTGCTGATCGTACAGCGATCCTAAAACTGATTAAACATACGCCAGCAAGCCAACAGCGTGACAGCGAACTGGTATTGCACAATACCGGAGTGTACGTAACAGATATTCCAGTGGATCCATTCAAGAGCATTGCAAGCCTGGACTACAAGACCGCAGAGTCTCGTGGTTACATGAAGCTGGACTTTCTGAATGTAGGGTTATATGAGAAGGTAAAAAATGAACAGCATCTAGAACAGCTGATGCATACAGATCCGCTGTGGGACATATTCAACAACAATCAAGAACTGTGGGCGCAGTTGATCCATGTGAACAATCATTGGAACGTGCTAAAGAAAATGCCTGAGCCTGTGGACAGTGTACCAAGACTGGCCATGTTCTTGGCAATCATTCGTCCTGCCAAGCGTCACTTGATTGGACTGCCCTGGGCAGAAGTTGCTAAAACTATCTGGGAAAAAACAGATGACAGCTACTACTTTAAGAAAGCGCACGGAATAGCATACGCACATCTTGTGGTAGTGAACATGAATCTAATTTGTGAAGGAGTAAGCTATGGACACAGTTAAGGCAATCTACGTACCAGGGTAATTGATCGACGCTTGCTTTTCTTCGCTGCAATTTCTTTAAGACTAACATAAGGACCAAATTTAATCTCAACGTCTTTACTGTTAAGCGTCTTAAGACAATATCGAAAGGGAAACCATTCTTGCCTTAGGAATACATTTATAGGAATAAGTCGATTTGATTCCCACCACCAGCTATCACCCAAGGCCAAGAACAATGCTTTCTCTTCTTCTGTGCGCAGAGCACCAAAATCATAAACTGACGTAAGAATATCGTCAACATTTTGTATAATTCCTATATACTCATTGCCGCCGTAGCCAACGTAGCTGATAAAAGGATATTGATCTAACAATCCTCTTTGGTATTCGGTTATTTCTATTTTGGTTATTTTTGAACTCATCAAGATTATTTATTGATAATAAATCAATTGGTTTTAGAACTGGACACTGATTGCAACTGCTGATAAATTACTGTATACTGCTACTATGTTCTTGACAATACAACAGGAGGTGCTGGCTCTACTTCCGCCTAAACGCAAGCAAAACAACAAATGGACCAGCTTTAATGCTCCTTGTTGTGTGCATCGTGGTGAGAGTGCGGACCGCCGCGGTCGAGGAGGTATTGCCGCAGGTGCAGATGGTGTGATCAGCTATCACTGTTTTAACTGTCATTTCAAGACCAGCTATCGTCCCGGACGACTGCTAGGATTCCGATTCAAGCAACTACTTGAATGGCTAGGTGCAAGTGATAACATTATACAGCGGCTGAACATAGAAGCCTTGCGATTGCGTGACATGATTGCGCCGCCTGAAGCGGTGGAAAAGAAAGTACAAGAAACAACATTTGCTCCAAGACCACTACCACCAGACTGTACCAGCTTCACCCACTGGCGCACCCTGCTTGCACTAACAGATGAGAACTATACGATTCCACGTAGTTTAAATGACGGAGTAGTGTACATCAACGACCGAGATCAAACACTGATGGATCGTTATGAGTTCTATGTAACAGAAGACACTGCTCACAACATGCACAGGCGTGTGATTGTTCCGTTTACCTGGAAGAACGAAATCATTGGTTACACTGGCAGGGCACTGGATGCAGAGATCAAGCCCAAATACTTTAACAGTCATGAGCCTAACTATGTGTTCAACGTAGACAGGCAAAAACCCACATCTGCTTTTGTGATCGTGACAGAAGGGCCGTTTGACGCCATGGCAGTGGACGGTATCGCTATACTAGGCAACGAAATCAGCGACGAACAAGTGGACATTATCAACAGCCTCAAGCGTGAGGTTATTGTGTTGCCAGACTGGGATGAAGCAGGACAACGAATGATTGATGCGGCACTGGAGAACGACTGGACTGTGAGTTTTCCAGTGTGGCGTGAAACCTGCAAAGACGCAGGAGAAGCAGTGTCTAGGTATGGTAGACTGTTTGTGCTTAAAAGCATACTTGACGGTCGCCAGTCGAATGGATTAAAGATTGAACTCTTACGGAAAAAACTATATAATTAACTATGACAAAAGACTATAACGCAGACTTCCAGAAACTGTTTCTTGAGATGATGTTGCATGATGCACAGAGCTATGTGCGTGTGCAGAATATCTACAACGAAGAAAACTTTGATCGCAGCCTACGCAGTGCGGCTAAGTTTTTGAAAGAACACAGCGACAAACACAAGACACTGCCCACACTGGAACAGATCAAGGCCACTTGTGGTGTGGATCTAAAACCCATGCCTGACATGAACGATGGCCACCAAGAATGGTTCATGGAGGAGTTTGAAAACTTTACCAAGCGCAAGGAACTGGAACGGGCTATTCTTAAATCCGCAGACCTGCTAGAAAAAGGCGAGTTTGAACCAGTTGAGAAACTGATCAAAGATGCTGTACAGATCAGCTTGACCAAGGACCTGGGTACAGACTATTTTGCAGACCCCACAGCACGTATCAACCGGTACTTTAATTCTGGCGGACAAGTGAGCACAGGATGGCCACAACTGGATAGGATACTTTACGGTGGATTCAGTCGCGGCGAACTCAACATCTTTGCAGGCGGCTCGGGTTCGGGCAAAAGCCTGGTGATGATGAACATTGCACTTAACTGGGTGCAGACAGGACTCCATGGTGTGTACGTCACACTAGAACTCAGTGAAGAACTTACCAGCTTGCGTACAGATGCTATGTTGGCCAATATGAGTACCAAGGACATTCGCAAGGACATTGACACCACTACACTCAAGGTCAAGATGGTGGGCAAGAAGTCTGGTACATATCAGGTCAAAGGCTTGCCGGCACAGAGTAATATTAATGATATACGCAGTTTCTTGAAAGAGTATCAGATCCAAACCAGTCGCAAGGTAGACTTTATCATGATTGACTACCTGGATCTGTTGATGCCAGTCTCTGCTAAGGTCAGCCCCAACGACTTGTTTGTGAAAGACAAGTATGTATCAGAAGAATTGCGTAACCTGGCCAAGGAACTGGGCATACTAATGGTCACTGCTTCGCAGTTGAATCGCGGTGCTGTGGACGAAATTGAATTTGATCATAGCCATATATCAGGTGGTATCAGTAAGATTAACACAGCTGATAACGTGTTTGGTATCTTTACAAGCAGACAGATGCGTGAGCGTGGACGCTATCAAATACAGTGTATGAAAAGTCGTAGCTCAACAGGTGTGGGTATGAAAGTGGATCTAGACTATAATGTTGAAACCATGCGTATCACAGACTCCGGGGAAGACAGCGGCAGCAACTATCAGAGTACCAACAGCATCATGAGTCAGATCAAGAGCAGTAGCAGAGTTGCGCCTGTTGCAGATACGGTTACAGATAGCAACACAGGTGAAATAACGCCGGTCAAAGCAGATGTAAACGGTAGTAAACTAAAGAGCATGCTTGCGGGTATCAAAGCAAAAAGCGCCTAGTGCAGAATCACACTAGAGTCTAACTCTGGCTAAATATACTAAAACTGGAGCATGGAATCTTGCTTAACAAAACTCGTAGTATACTAGATGAATTAGATAACCATCTTGCCCGTAAAGACAAACAGCACCTGATCGAAAGTCGTGCTGGACATGTTATACAAGGTGCTATTAATCTTATCAATTCCATCCGGGAAAGCTACAGTGAGGAAGAAGCAGCTGAACTTGAGCGTCGCCTAATCAACAGCATCCGAGCCCAGGACCCAGTAAAATTTACTAGAGGAATTCGGAGAATTAAATGAAATCAGCACAATTTGCAACAAAAACGCCTGTATTCAAAAGCGGCATAAACAAAGATCCAGTAT
>Ga0209442_1001827_pt1 | contig 11884 bp, 13 predicted proteins | sample LauGreSBDMM110DD_2_FD_187565 | JGI IMG/M metagenome (GOLD analysis project Ga0209442, IMG submission 187565) | Freshwater lake microbial communities from Lake Michigan, USA - Sp13.BD.MM110.DD (SPAdes) (version 2) | ecosystem: Environmental > Aquatic > Freshwater > Lake | place: Lake Michigan...
AAGGTGAGCGAAGGTGTTAGCCGGGGCCGGGTCGGTCAAGTCGTCCGCCGGGACGTACACGGCCTGGAAGGACGTGATCGAGCCCTTCTTGGTCGAGGTGATACGTTCCTGGAGATTGCCCATTTCGGAGGCGAGGGTCGGCTGGTAACCCACCGCGGAGGGCGAGCGACCGAGGAGAGCGGACACTTCGGAGCCCGCCTGGGAGAAGCGGAAGACGTTGTCGACGAAGAGGAGCACGTCGCGGTTCTGTTCGTCGCGGAAGAATTCGGCCATCGCGAGAGCCGAGAGGGCGACGCGCATACGGGCACCGGGCGGCTCGTTCATCTGGCCGTACACGAGGGCCACCTTGGACTTCGAGAGGTCCTTCTGGTCGATGACGCCCGCTTCAGACATTTCGTGGTAGAGGTCATTGCCTTCACGGGAGCGCTCGCCGACTCCGGCGAAGACGGAGAAACCGCCCTGCTTCATCGCGATGTTGTTGATCAGCTCCATGATAACGACGGTCTTGCCGACGCCAGCGCCACCGAAGGCGCCGACCTTGCCGCCCTTGACGAAGGGACAGATCAGGTCGATGACCTTGATGCCGGTGCCGAGGAGTTCGGCGGAAGTAGCCTGCTCGGTGAGGGGCGGGGGCAGACGGTGGATCGGGTAGCGCTTCGTGTGCTCGACCGGGCCGCGTTCGTCGACGGCGTCGCCGGTGACGTTGAAGATACGGCCGAGGACACCGTTGCCGACGGGCACGGTGATGGGGGAACCCGTGTCGGTAGCTTCGCTGCCGCGCACGAGGCCTTCGGTGGACGTCATCGCCACGGCGCGGACGAGTCCGTTACCGAGGTGCTGCTGGACCTCGAGGATCAGCTTGGTGGCCTTGCCTTCGATCTTATAGTCGATCTGGATCGCGTTATAGATCTCAGGGACCTTGTCGGAGGGGAATTGGACGTCGACGACGGCGCCGAGGACTTGGGTGATCGTTCCTTTAGTGCTCATGATATTGGTAGAAGTGGGAGGGGTTGGAAATTACTGGGCGGCGGCGCCAGCGGTGAGCTCCAGGATTTCCTGGGTGATCGCAGCCTGACGGGCCTTGTTATATTCGAGGGACAGGGCGGCGCTGATCTTCTTGGCGTTGTCGGTGGCGGCCTTCATGGCGACCATGCGCGAGCTAAACTCGGAAGCCTTCGATTCCAGGACGGCTTGGTGAACAGCCTGCTTAAAGAAGAGGGCTGGCAATTGGTTGAGAATCGCGGCAGCGGAAGGCTCGAAGAGCATGTCGCGTTCGTCATCCTCGATCTTCGGCGTAGGAAGGCCGAGCTTGGCGCGGAACTCGCGGGCCTGGGCGACGAGACTATCGGCCGGCAGGAGCTGCAGGACGCGCGGAGTCTGCACCATCGTATTCTTGAAGTGCGCGAAGAGCACTTCGACCGTATCGACGGTGCCTTCGGTGAAAGCCTTGATCAGGTATTCGGCGGCGGGGCGGACTTCCGCGAAGTTCGCGCGGTCGGTGACCGGGAAGTCGGCGAGGATTTTGCGTCCGGAGCGCGCGATGGCCTGGGCGCCCTTGCGGCCGATGCACACGAAGACGGCGTTCTTCTGTTCGGCGGCGAGGCGGATCAGGTTGCCGTTGAGCGCGCCGGCCATGCCCTTATCGGGCGTGACGAGCAGGATGCCACGGACCTTGACCTCACGCTTGGTGAGGAGCGGGTGGGTGAAATCGCCGCCCTTGGACTGGGCAGTGTCGAGGATCTCACCAAGGAGCTCGGCGTAGGCACGGCCCGCGCGGGCGGAGTCCTGAGCGCGCTTCATCTTCGACGACGCCACGAGCTGCATGGCTCGGGTGATCTGGCCGGTGCTCTTAACCGATTTGATTCGGTTACGGATCTCGCGGAGTCCCTTAGGCATGTGGCGTGGCGGTGTGGAGGAAGAGGGAGAGAACCTAAAACTTAGGCCTTGAAGCTACGACGCCAGGTTTCGCAGGCGGACTTCAGCTCGGCTTCGCCGTCTTTCTCGATCTTGTTGCCGAGGCGGATCTTCGCGAGAATGGCCGGCTTGGCGGTTTCGAGATGGGCCTGAAGCGAAGCGGAGGCAGCCTGGACGGCCTTCACTGGCATATCGTTGAAGAAGCCGTTCTGCATCGCCCAGATGATACCGCACTGGATGTCAGCGGCTTTCGGGGCGGTCGGGGGCTGCTTGAAGAGTTCGACGAAGCGGTCGCCCTTATCGAGGATGGCCTTGGTCTGCGCATCGAGGTCGGAGCCGAACTGGGCGAACGCCGCGAGTTCGCGGTAGTTGGCGAGCTCGCCCTTCACCTTGCCGGCGACCTGCTTGAATGCCTTGATCTGCGCGGCGGAACCGACGCGCGAGACGGAGAGACCGACGGAGACAGCGGGACGGATGCCCTGATTAAAGAGGTCGGTCTGGAGGAACACCTGGCCGTCGGTGATCGAGATCACGTTGGTCGGGATATACGCGGACACGTCGCCGGCCTGCGTCTCGATGATCGGCAGAGCGGTGAGCGAACCCTTGCCAGCGAGGCGCGCGGAGCGCTCGAGAAGGCGAGAGTGGAGGTAGAACACGTCGCCTGGGTAGGCTTCGCGGCCGGACGGACGCTTCAGGATGAGCGAGATCTGGCGGTAGGCAGCAGCGTGCTTGGAAAGGTCATCGTAAACGATGAGCGCGTCGTGCCCGTTTTCCATGAACCACTCGCCGATGGCGGTGCCGGAGAAAGGAGCGAAGACCTGATTGGCGGCGTTGTCGGCAGCCGAAGCGGCGACGACGACGGTGAATTCCATGGCGCCGGCCTTCTCGAAGGTGCCGATCGTGCGGGCGATGGAGGAGTTCTTCGTGCCGATGGCGACGTAGATCGAATACACCGGGCGGAAGTTAGCGTCGCCGGAGGCGAGACCGACGCGGTTGGCGTTGGCCTGGTTGATGATCGTGTCGATCGCGATAGTGGTCTTGCCCGTGGCGCGGTCACCGATGATCAGTTCGCGCTGGCCGCGGCCGATCGGGATCATGGCATCGATGGCCATGATGCCAGTCTGCATCGGCTGGTCGACGGACTTACGAGGGATGATGCCTGGGGCGATCTTCTCGACCGGGTAGCGTTCGCTGGAGACGATGGGTCCCTTGCCGTCGAGCGGGTTGCCGAGGGCGTCGACGACGCGGCCGAGGAGGCCTTTGCCGACGGGGATCGAGAGGAGGCGACCGGTAGTCTTGGCTTCCATGCCTTCCTTGAGGCTGGAGATGTCGCCCATGATCACGCAACCGACGGTGTCTTCGGCGAGATTGAGCGCAACGCCCTGCAGGCCTCCGGGCAGCTCGATCATCTCGTTCATCATGACGCCCGAGAGGCCGTCGATGGAGGCGACACCGTCCGCAAGGGTGACGATGGTGCCGACGTTGGATTTGCCGGCGCGGGTATCAAGGCCGGCGATGGCTTTCTGGATCTGGTCGATCGCGTTGCTCATGGTTTTTTGTAAATCGGGTTAAGGTTGGGGGAGGAGTTCAGGAAAGGGACTTGGCGAGGTTGGCCAGGCGGAGCGAGGCCGTGAGGTCGGTGACGTCGTCGCCGACGCGCACACGGAAGCCGGCGAGGAGCGCATCGTTGCGACGGGCGACCGGGCGGACGGTGCGACCAAGGAGCCTGGAGAAGTGTGCGGCAATCGCGTCGGCCTCAGTCGAGGCGAGCGGACCGGCGTGCTCGATGCGGGCTTCGCCGCGGGCGAGCTCGCGACGGATGTTGGCGAGGTAGGCTCGGAGCAGCGGACGCAATTGGTGCGCTGGGCGGGACTTCGTCAGCTCGGCGAGGACAGCCCCGACCAAGTCGGCGGAGACCACGCCGCCCTCGAGGGAGAGGGCGAGGAGGCGCTTGGCTTCGGCTCGGACGGAGGCGGCGGACATCGGGAAAGGAAGGCTTAGCGGGCGAGCTGCTTGACGGCAGCCTCGTTGAGGCGACCGCGCTGAGAGTCGTCGAGATTCTGTTCAAGCACCTTGGCGGCCGTGTCGACCACGAGCCGGGAGATTTCGCCGCGGACTTCGTTCATCATCTTCACGCGATCGGCCTCGATGGCCGCCGTCGCCTTGGCGATGACGTCAATCTGGGCGGCCTGGGCTTCGGACTTGGCGGCCTCGACGGCCTGCTTGGCAGAGTTACGGGCCTCGGCGAGAATCTTGGCGGCTTCGTCAGAGGCGGCGACAAGCTTGGCTTCGGCGTTCTTCTGCGCGGCGGCGAGCTGAGCTTCCGCGGAAGCCCGATCCACCTGAAGTTGCTCGGCTTGGCGGATCCGCTCTTCGAGCTGACCCAACGCCGGCTTGATGGCGAAGCGGTAGAGGACAAAAGCGAGGATGGTGAAATTGATCAACTGAACGATCAGGTGGGGCTTATCGACGCCGAAGCGACTGAAGGTCTCCATGATATCGCCGAGCGGGCCAGTCGACTTGGCGGCGGCGGGAGCGGCGTGGGCGGCGGCCTTGACGGCTTCGTGCGCAGGTTCGGCGGCGAGGAGGGCGGAGAGGAAGGTCATGGTGTGGACTTAGAGTTTTTTATTTTCAGCGCGGGGAAAGAGAAGTGGCGGGCCCCTTGCGGGGCCGCGCCACGTAACCGATTACTTCGCGAGGAAGATCGCGTAGAACGCGACGGCTTCAGCGAGAGCCATGCCCAGAATAGCCTGGACGAGGATCTTGCCCGAGGCATCGGGATTGCGACCCACGGACTCGACGGCCTTGGCGCCAACGAGACCTACGCCGAGAGCGGCGCCGAGACAGCCAAAGGCGGCGGGGAGGGAACCAGTGATTTCTGCGATGATCATGTTATTTTGTGTTTTTGGTTTTTTTCTCAACGCACCGCCGGGGGATTCCCGGCATGTCGCACGCCTCGAAAGCGAAAGGTCAGTGGGCGGGCTCGTCGTCGTGACCACCTTCGTGGTTGCAGATGAGTCCGATGTAGACGGCGGAGAGTAAAGTGAAGACGAAGGCCTGGATGAGCCCCACGAGGACCTCGAGGAGGCCGGCGACGGCGGGGACGACGTACGGGGCGATGCCACCAAGCGCGTGGATCAGGTTCTCGCCGCCGAAGACGTTACCATAGAGACGGAACGAAAGGGAAATCAGCCGGAAGGCGATGGAGACGACTTCGATGCCACCGACGCCCAGGAAGATGAAGCCGAGCATGATCCACATCAGAAGCCCGATTTCTTTCTTATCGGCCTTGTTGCCGAAGAGGTCGAAAATCAGCGCCTTGAAGCCGGCGTAGCGCAGGACGAAATAGGTCCAAGCCGCAAACGAGATGATCGACAGCGCGAGGGTGGTGTTGAGGTCGGAAGTCGCCGGGCGGATCGCTTCGAGCAAGTGGCCGTTCGCATCACTGTATTTTATGGTGCCGACTCCGGGAAGCAGGCCGCTCCAGTTCATCAGCAAGATGAAGACGAAGAAACCGCAGAGGGTTGGGAATACCTTGCCAATCATGCTCTTGCCAACGATCGGCTCGAGGGCGTCGCGCAGGCCGGAAGCCATGGTCTCGACGAGGGCCTGGCCCTTGTTGGGAACAATCTTCGGCGTGCCGATGAGAACACGGATAGCGATGATGATAATGACCGCGAGGATCCAGGTCGTCAAAATGGAGTTAGAGACCGGAATGCCCCCAATATTAAAGAGGTCAGTGGCGTTGGGATTCACACCCTCCGAGTTCGCCAAGGCGAGGGTTGGAATTAAGGTAGCAGTGGTGAAAAGTGGACGCATTCGGACGCGGGAAAGCATTGGTGAATGATTCCCCGCAAGATGGTCAACCCTGCGAGCACTCCCATACCCAAAGTAAGGGTCAATTCGGCCCCCTATTAGGCAAACTAATCCCCGTGGCCCAATTACGGCGACAGGCGCACAATGTCCCAAGCCCCTTTATTTAGGGCGTAATGGAAGCGGTCATGCAGGCGATTGGTGCGTCCCTGCCAAAACTCAAAAGAGGTCGGAATCAAGCGATAGCCCCCCCAATACGTGGGTTTAGGGACCTGCCCTTCCGGGTGCTTGGCCTTCAACTCGGCGAGCCTCGCCTCCAAGACCTGACGATTGGGAATGACCTCGCTTTGTTTGGAAGCCAATGCCCCTAGCTGGCTACCATAAGGACGCCGACCGAAATAGGTCACTGATTCCTCTTCGCTAGTCCTTACCAATGAACCCGTTATGTGAATTTGTCGCTCCAGGGAAAACCAAGGGAACAGGAGGGTAGCCCGAGGGTTGGCAGCAATTTCCTCACCCTTCCGGCTGTCGTAGTTAGTAAAGAAGGAGAAGCCGTTATCGTCGGCAGCCTTCAGCAAAACCGTCCGGGAGGAAGGAAACCCCCCTTGGCCAACGGTCGAGAGCACCATGGCATTAGGCTCCACGATACCCGCGGACTTGGCTTGATCGAACCAGGCCTTAAATTGCGCCAACGGCGCGTCGTGCAGCTCAGAGCGGTCGATGCCGTGCGCCGCATACTCTTTACGGATGTCCGAAAGGTCCATGCCGAGATGCTAAACGAAGCGGCCCGTCCTGCAAGCGTTAGCACCCTTCCCTCTCGCCAGCCCAGTCTGACCTCCCAATTTAAGCAAAGTGAATCTGGTGCTCATAACCGCCGAGGAAGCCAAGTCCGGGCTCCCGCCTGATGACGCCCGCGCCCGGCATCTGCGCGAGACGGTCGGACTCGCGATCGGTGGCACATTCCACATCGGCGTCGAGAACGGCCTGCGTGGTATCGCGACCGTCGAAGCGTTCACACCGAGATTCACCTTCACCGTCGCCTGGGAAAAATCTTTGCAAGTCCGTCTACCGCTCACGGTACTCGTCGGGCTGCCACGTCCGCAGACCGCCAAGAAAGTCCTCCATGACCTCGCGAGCCTCGGCGCGGCGAAGATTATCTTCTTCGAATCCGAAAAAGGAGATCCGGGCTATCTCACGAGCTCGCTCTGGAAAGAGGGCGAATGGCGCGAGCATGTCCTTAAAGGGACTGAGCAGGCTTGCTCGACACTCGTGCCTGAAGTGACGCGCGTCGGATCGCTGGCCGAAGCACTCGTCGGCCTCGATACGAATGCCTGGAAGCTCGCGCTCGATCCTTATGAAGCGACGGGTGCGCCAGAGATTTCCTCTCCAGCGAAAGCCGCCGTGCTCGCCATCGGGCCGGAGCGTGGCTTCAGCGACAGTGAGCGCGCGTCGCTCCGCACCAATGGCTTCGCGTTCGCGCACCTCGGCGACCGCATCCTGCGCGTCGAGGCCGCCGCGCTCGTCGGCGGCGCGCTCATGCTTGCGCAATTACGCGCGTGGGAAAAGCATCGCCCGGTCAGCGGCTGATTACTCCGCGGCCTGACGGACGAGGACCGAGGCGGCGGGCTGACCTTTGCCTTTACCGATCACCTTGCGGAGCTTCCAGCCTTCGGGGACCGGAACTTCGTAGCCGCCGGGCGCTTCAAGGATCACGCGCACATGAGCGCCGTCTTCCGCATAACTCACCGCCGTCGCGGCAATCTCGGAGCCTTTCGTCTGCCAAAGTTCCCAGGGCGGATCGGCGAAGACCAGGTCAAAGCGGCCTTCGGCCAAGCCGGGCTTGGTCGCATCGCCGGTAATCTTCGTGAAAGGAAGCTCGGCCACGCCCATCGATTTCGCGACCGCGGCGGCGTTGGCCGTGAGCTCGGCGCCGATACGCTCGTCCACACACGTCGCGCGGAGGGCACCGCGGCTGAGAGATTCGAGTCCGTAGGCACCCGTGCCGGCGAAAAGATCCAGGACGGCGGTGCCTGGCACGAACGCCGCCAGCGAATTGAAGACCGCCTCGCGGATATAATCCGTGGCCGGGCGGACGCCGCCCTGCGTGGGGACGCGGAGCTGGATACCTCGAGCGATGCCGCCGGTGACGCGCATGGATTCAAAGTCGCGCGGGCGCGCGGAAGGTCAACGGCGTTCGGCGCCGAGCACCTGCCGCTCGGGCGACCAGCACGTGGTGCGACCACCAACGTCTTCGCGGACGAGCGGCTTCTTCGAACGCGGGCAACGGCCGCCATCTTTCCAGCGATGATTGAAGAGCCAACTGTCGGGCGGGTCGGACCAATCCTTGCCGATGACTTCCATCGCCTCCGCGCAGACCTCGCGCAGTGTGGCGTGTAATTTGCGCACCGACTTCGGCCCGAATGCTCCCGCCTTCGCCTGCGGATGGAAGCCCGCGCGCCAGAGCACTTCGTCGGCCATCCAGTTGCCGATACCGGGAAAGCGCTCCTGCATCAAGAGCACGGCCTTGATTGCTGTGCGCGCGCGGCGACGGAGGAAGACCTCGACGACCCCGACGGTGAATTCCGGCGAAAGAATCGCGGGCGGGATTTTCGCCCACCACGGAGGCACGCCGGCTCCTTGCCAGAACTGGATGAGTCCAAACTGCCGAGGGTCGACGAAGACGAGTTCTTTGCCGCCCGTCATCGTCAGCTTAAAATGATCATAGGGCGTTGGCTCGCGGTCGGCATCGCCAGCTTCCATCCGACCGGTCATCCCTAGGTGCACGCCGAGCCAAACATCGTCGGAAAAACAGAAGGCCATCTGTTTGGCCGCCGCAAAAGATTCCACAAACTTAGTGCCAGTGAGCGCCTTGGTCAGCGCCTTCGCATCTACGTTGCGTCCGATACGAGCTTTCGGATTAAGGAAAACCTTTGCGACCTTCCGCCCGACGCCGGGATTCCAGCGACGACGGAAATATTCGACTTCCGCAAGTTCGGGCATGCGCATGCAACTTGCCTCGACGGGCGGCCAGCGCAAGCCAGCGGCCATGATGGATGGACATGAAAAGGGCGCCCCCTCCTCCTGGGGGCGCCCTTGGGGCTATGAGCAACTAACCTAGGACTAAAAGGTCTTCTTCAGCGTGACGGCCGTGATGCCTTCGTAGGCGCCAGCGAAGGTGCCGCTTCCGTTCGAGTAGGACACGGTGCCGGTGAAGCCTGCGACTGGGTAAGAAAGCCCGATTGCGTAGTCTTCGTCGTTGTCAGCGGCGTTCTTGCCGTCGGTGATCCCGTAGTGGAGGCCGAGGGAGAGCCCCTTGATGGCGGCGACTTCGTAAGCGTAGTTAAGCTCGTAATACTGGGTGCCGCTGCCAGCGATGCCGAAGTAATCCGTGACGGCGTGGGAGAGCTTGGCCGTGAAACCATAGGCCGAAACTGAGGCGTTGATTTCACCCGTGTTGAGCGACGAATTACCCTCGTAGACGTAGGCGATGTAGCCGACGGAGGCGGAGAAATCCTTGCTCAGGCTGAAGCCATAGTTGGCGTAGAGGTCCACTTCGAGGGTGGTGTTTGTCCAGTTGACGTTGGAAGCCCAGACGCCAGCGGTGAAGCCGGAGGTGTGCGCGACGTCAAAACCGCCCTGCAGGGCAGTGTGGCCACCGGTCTGCGTGATGCCGCGGAAGACGTAGTCGCTGGTGTACGACAGGTTGCCCGTGGTGGTGAAAGCCGGAGCATCGGCAGCCTGGACGGCGATGGAGGAAGCAGCGGCGAGGAAGGCTACTGCGAGTTTGGTGTGGGTCTTCATGGTAGTGTTGGTTTTGGTTGGTGCTTAGGTGCGATACCTACTCAGCACCGTCCGTGCCAAACCGTTGCCCGGGACGGCGCAGAGGAAAATCTGCCTCGAATTGGTCACGCGTGTCGAAATTCGGCAGAGCGCTCCCTTTTTACCGCTGGCTAAAAAGACCCCTGGTCGCTTGATTACACTTATGTATCAAGCTGACCCCGCTCGCTACGCCCACCCATCGTTCCAGGCGCGATGCGGCAAGTCGGGGCTACACCTCCCGAAGGTCTCTCTCGGCCTCTGGCACAACTTCGGGAGCGTTGATGACTACGCTAATGCCCGCGGGATCGCCCTCCGAGCCTTCGACCTGGGCGTGACGCACTTCGATCTCGCGAACAACTACGGGCCGATCCCTGGGTCGGCGGAGGAAACCTTCGGTCGGATTCTGCGCGAAGACCTCGGGGCCTATCGCGACGAGTTGATCATCTCGACCAAGGCTGGCTATACCATGTGGCCAGGCCCGCATGGCGACTTTGGCTCGCGCAAATACCTGCTCGCCTCCCTAGACCAGTCGCTGAAGCGGATGGGGCTCCCGTACGTCGACATCTTCTATAGTCACCGGCGCGATCCGAACACCCCGATGGAAGAAACCATGGGCGCGCTCGCCCAGGCAGTCCGTTCGGGCAAGGCCCTCTATGCCGCCGTCTCTAACTATAACCCGGCCGACACCGCCCGGGCCTGCGCTATTCTTCGCGACCTAGGTACCCCGTGCGTGATGCACCAACCTAAATACAGTATGTTTGAGCGCACCCCAGAGGCTGGGCTCCTCGATACCGTCGAGAAAGAAGGCATCGGCTGCGCGGTCTTCTCGCCGTTGGCCCAGGGCATGCTGACTGACCGTTACCTCCAAGGAATCCCGACGGACGCCCGGGCTGGAAAGGTGCACGGCTTCCTGCGCCCCGAACAAGTCGACGCTGTCCGCATGGAAAAAGTCCGTCAGCTCGCCAAGGTCGCGGAAGAGCGCGGGCAGCCCCTCGCTTCGATGGCCTTGGCCTGGGTCCTCCGTGACAAGCGTGTGACCACCGCGATCATCGGCGCCAGCAAGGTGGCCCAGCTCGAGCAGTGCGTGGCCGCCGCCCATTCCGCTCCGTTCGCCTCTGACGAACTGAAGCGGATCGACGCCATCCTAGCCGTCTAAAGAGCACTCCAAGGTTGTGCCATCGAAGCCCACCCGCAAGGTTGTGCCTATGTCCGCCGGTGCTCCCCTTCCCTTCAAGATCAGCGTCCTCGTCTTCATGCATGACGAGGCGGGGCGGCTCTTGCTGATCCAGCGCACCAAGGCGCCCAACATCGGCTGCTGGAGCCCCATCGGCGGCAAGCTCGAGATGGCCACCGGCGAATCCCCTTTCGAATGTGCCGTCCGCGAGACCGCCGAAGAGACCGGCGCGCAGGTGACGACCGACGATCTCCATCTCTTTGGGATGATCTCCGAAAAGGGCTACGAAGGCCAGTCTCACTGGCTGATGTTCCTCTTCGACTGCCGTAAGCCGCTGACGGACCTTCCGGAAACCATCGACGAGGGGAAGTTTGGCTTCTTCGCCCGCGAAGAACTGGTCCGGACCGCCATCCCGGAGACCGACCGCACGCTACTCTGGCCGGTCTACGACGACCATCGCCGCGGCTTCATGGCTTATCGCGCCGAATGCCACCCCGGCCAACCGCTCCAGATGATTGTCGAAGAGACCCGCGATCGGCCCAACCTCGACTGACGATGGACGCCGCCGGATCCGAAGCTGAATTCAAGCGGACGAACCGCAAGCCGGCCTATCCGATCGGCGCCGAGCTCCGCGCCTACCTCTCACGCGAAGGCCGCGAAGTTCCCTTGCCGGTCACTTATGCGGAGCTGCGCGACTTCACCGCCGCGATGCCCTTGCTCGAACGCGGCAAGGATACGCTCTGGGAGACTGTTGCGTATCCGCCCGAAGTCATGAGCCACCTCTCCCAGGGCTTGCTCGAGACGTACGCCCTGCTCCGTGGCGAAGGCGGCATGAAGGTCTTCAGCCACGTCTACGTCGACCGCATCGACTTCTGCTCTTTTGGTAACTCGCAGCCGTTCCGCGTGCGCATCGTCAACGCCTATAACGAGAACCAAGATTACTTCTACGTAAAGGTTGGGGACGCCTCGCGCGTCTGCGGCCTCGAGCTCGAGCACCTGCTCTCCCCTAACCGCATGCTCTACCTCACCTGGGGTGAGACCCTGGTTGAGGAGCACGTCACCGGCATCCCGGGCGATATCTTCGCCGAAAAGTGGCTCGCCGCTGACGGACACCACCCGGTGCGACTTGCCAAGGAGCTCATCAAGTTCGAGGAGCGCTGCCTC
>Ga0209442_1001828_pt1 | contig 11883 bp, 12 predicted proteins | sample LauGreSBDMM110DD_2_FD_187565 | JGI IMG/M metagenome (GOLD analysis project Ga0209442, IMG submission 187565) | Freshwater lake microbial communities from Lake Michigan, USA - Sp13.BD.MM110.DD (SPAdes) (version 2) | ecosystem: Environmental > Aquatic > Freshwater > Lake | place: Lake Michigan...
GTGGCAGAGAAAAACAGGTTTTGCCGCTTCGCAGGCAGCAGCGCCAGAATGCGCTGAAGCTCTTGTTCAAAGCCCAGGTCCAGCAAGCGGTCAGCCTCGTCAAGCACCAGGGTCTGCACCGCCGACAGCGACAGCGCGTTGTGATCGATCAGGTCCAGCAAGCGTCCGGGCGTGGCGACCACGATGTCGGCGCCACCACGCAAGCCCATCATCTGCGGGTTGATGGACACGCCGCCAAACACCACCGTGACTTTGACTGGCTGCGCCTCATGCCGGGCCAAATGACGCGCCACCTCGCCGATTTGCACGGCGAGCTCACGCGTTGGTACCAAAATCAAAGTCCTCACCCGTCTCTGCCGATCCGCTGGCGGTAAATGGTTTTCTGCCAGTGCTTGCAGCAAGGGCAGGCAAAACGCCAGCGTCTTGCCCGAGCCGGTTTCGGCCGAGACCAGCACGTCACGCCCGGCCAGCACCAAGGCAATGGCCTGGGCCTGCACCGGCGTGGGTGTGTCAAAGCCCTGGTCGGCAAGTGCGCGAAGAAGGGTCGGCGACAGACCGAGGAAAGAAAAGGACATGCTGGAGGAATTCTGAGCCGCCGGGGCTCTGGCTTGGATCGACGGGACCCATGTAAAAGGTGAGGCGAAGCGACGATTTTACGCGCCGGCACTTAGAGGCGCAGTCTCAGGCCGCATAATCGTGGCCTTTCCTGAGGCGCTTGCCAAGCGCTGCAAGGTACACAACAGCATTTCGCAGTATTAAGGTTCTTGCGTGAGAAAAACGTTCAAACTTCAGGTCGAAGGCAAACACCCGGACCGCGTGCTGGACGCCATCAAGCACGAGGTTCGTAAATACGTCAAACGTCAGCGCCGTGTGCCGGTGCCGGCCGGTGTGGACTTCTGGGATTTTGATTGCAAGTTCGGCAACGCTGAAGAAAGCGCCGAGACTGTGCACCTGGCCGAAATCATCAAACGCATGGACGCGGCCGCTGCCGAAGGGGCCGCACAGGTTTTTGTTGAAATGGTGGCCAAGGAAGGCCGCCGCCGTGTGCGCCCCGCGGGTGAGGCGCTGGCAACGCAGGCCGATGGTTTTGATGACCAAGGTGACGACGAAGGCGACGACGACGACCTTAGGCCCTGATGTCAAACTCCGCGTCGCCCATGTAGCGGTGCGGGCCCAAGGCCGCCGTCAGCGCAGCTGATTCTGCTGCTTGCCACTGGGTGAAGAGCTCCAATTCTTCGGTGCTCAAGGCATCAGCTGATGGCGTATCGCCATGCAAGGCCACCAGCCGGCGGTACATCGTGAAGACCGGCAACACCAATGCGGCATCGCCCAAGGCTTCGTTCAAAGCCTTGCAAAACCGTTGCTCCGCCTGACGTTTTTGTTCATCGCTCACATCCTCGTCAGCGAACAAACGCACGGTGTAGCTCAAGGCAAGCCTTGTGCAGACATGGCCTGACCCAGCTGCACCGGCCCGCCGGCACGCCATGCGGGGTTGAACTGCATAGCCCCCAGTGGAAACAACATCACCACCGTGGAGCCAAGCAAAAACCGACCCATTTCCTCGCCCTTTTTCAGCAGCACCGGGGCAGTCTCGCTGTCGTAATGCCATTGGCGCAGCTTACTCTGCCGATCAAGCACGCCGTGCCAGACTGTCGCCATGCTGCCCACGATGGTGGCGCCCACCAGTGTCAGAGCCATGGGGCCCAGCGCGGTTTCAAACACACAGACCACGCGCTCATTGCGTGCAAACAGGCCGGGCACACCGCGCGCGGTGACCGGATTCACCGAAAACAAATCGCCAGGCACGTAGACCATTTGCAGCAAGCGGCCATCGCAGGGCATGTGAACGCGGTGGTAGTCCCGCGGACTGAGGTAGAGGGTGGCAAAACTGCCGTGGCGAAACAGCTCTGAGAGTTGCGAGTCGCCACCGACCAGCGCGGTAGCAGAGTAATGGTGACCTTTGGCCTGAAAAATCTGCTCGTCCTCAATGGCGCCGAACTGGCTGATGGCACCGTCCACAGGGCAGATCAGCGTGGCATCGGCCAAGGGCCGGACACCGGGTCGCAGCGCCCGGATGAAAAAATCATTGAAGCTCAAATAGCTGCCGATGTCCGGGTTGGCCGCCTCGGCCATGTTCACCTGGTACTTGCCGACGAACCAGCGGATCAGCGCGGTGGTGACACGGCCGCGCTGGTGCGAAGCCACCCAACCGGCAAAAGCCGTAAGCGCTTGTTTGGGCAACAGATACTGGGCAAAAACTTTGAAGCTGTCAGACACACTGGCTCACGGGTTAAATAGAGCACTCATTTTATAGGTCGCAAGTCAGACGGCAGGCATGCTGGACCCAGGACTTGACGGGAACCGGTCGGCTAAGTAAGCTGCGACCATGCATCGTTTTTTGTTCGCGCCCTGTTTTGCGCCCTCAGTGCTGGCCGTTTTGATGGCTTCGACCCTGATGATCAGCACCGCAGCGCAAGCAGCACCCGTCGACGAACTTGACAGCTGGCTTGCTGAAAAGGGACTGCTGTCTCAGATTCAACAGGTCCGGCAAAACGTCAGCCTAAAAGCCTCCGAACTTGTGGTTCATGCCATGGGCTTTCTGGGCGTACCGTACCAGCGCGGCGGCGACACGGTAGAAACCGGCTTTGACTGCAGCGGCTTTGTCAAAGCCATTTTCGAGCAGACGGTCGGGCTGGCCCTTCCCCGCAAAGCCGAACAACAAGCCGCTGACACGCAGCGCATCGACAAAAAAGAACTGGTTCCCGGTGATCTGGTGTTTTTCAACACCATGCACCGGGCTTACAGCCACGTTGGCATTTATGTCGGCGATGGCAAGTTCATTCACTCACCCAAGCCGGGCGCCGAAGTACGCATTGAAAGCCTGGGTGCCGCCTACTGGAACCGTCGCTTTGACGGCGCCCGCCGCGTCGGCCACGGCGCTGAAGAAATGGGCAAGGCCGCATTCGTCTTACGGTGAGGTATTGACAGCCCGACACGGGTGGTCACGACACTGTCACTTAAAAAAGTAAACTAACTAGGCTAGCGCATACCCTAATGAAATAATGGGGTTTTTCCTTTGAGCGTGCGATAGCATCAACTCACATTTCCGCTGTCCCTCTAGGAGTATCCATGTTCAAACTCAACCGTCTGCTGACCTCGCTGGTCTGCGTGGGCGCACTCGCCTTTTCTGCATCTGCTGCGGCCCAAGGCCGCCTGACCCTGTATTGCAGCTCTGACGAAGCCTGGTGCCAGCAGGCCAAAACTGAATTTGAAAAAGTCAGCGGCATCAAAGTGGACATGACACGCAAGAGCTCTGGTGAGACCTATGCCCAGATCAAGGCCGAGTCGGCCAACCCCAAGGGCGACATTTGGTGGGGCGGCACCGGTGACCCGCACCTGCAGGCTGCCGAGGAAAACCTCACCCAGGCCTACATTTCCCCCAATCGCCGTCGCGTGGCCGAATTCGCCATGAACCAGGCCAGAGCCTCCCAGGACCGCACTATCGGTATTTATTCCGGCGCGCTGGGCTGGGGCTACAACGAAGAGTTGCTCAAAAAGCAAGGCCTGCCTGTGCCCCAGTGCTGGGCCGACTTGATCAAGCCCGTGTACAAGGGCAAGGTCCAAATCGCCAACCCGAACTCCTCCGGCACGGCTTACACCGCTTTGGCCACCTTGGTCCAGATGATGGGCGAAGCCGAGGCCTTTAAATACCAAAAGGCCCTGCACAAAAATATCAACCAGTACACCAAGTCAGGCTCTGCCCCGATAAAAGCTGCTGGCTCCGGTGAAACCGTGGTGGGCATTGTTTTCCTGCATGACTCGGTGGCCGTGGCCGCTGCGGGCTTCCCGATCAAGACGGTCACGCCTTGCGAAGGCACAGGCTACGAAATCGGCTCCATGAGCATCATCAAGGGCGCCCGCAACGTGGACAACGCCAAGAAGTTTTACGACTGGGCATTGACCGCCGAATCGCAAAGCCGCGCCAAAGATGTGAAGTCCTTCCAGGTACCTTCCAACCTGGATGCAGCCGTCTCACCGCTGGCGCCTGATTTGACCCGCATCAAGCTCATCAATTACGACTTTGTCAAATACGGTTCATCCGCCGAGCGCAAGCGTTTGCTCAAGAAGTGGGACGATGAAGTGGGCTCCTTGCCCAACAACTGATTGAGCATTTTTCCCCGATGAAATCTGTTGGCTTGGACAGGCCCGCGCTGGGCCTGATCCTGGCTTTTCTGGCGGGCGTTGCTCTTTTCCCCTGGTACATGCTGCAAGACGGCTTCTGGAGTTTCCAGTGGCTCTCAGGCTACCCGCTGTACCCGGAGCACGCACCCGCACTGTTTCTCCTGCTTCAAGGTAAAAACCTCTGGCTGGCACCGGTGGTGGCCGTTGCCTTGGCGGGTCTGGCCGCAAGCCTGGCCCCATTGCAAGCACGCGTGCGCGGTGAGCTGATCGGCTGGCTGGGCTTGCTGGGCCTGTTCTACATGGTGTGCCAGGGCTACGGCTTTGGCTTGCAGGGCTGGTCTTTCAATGTGTTGGGCGAGTGGTTTGGCCCGACCGAGCAGCGGCAGTTCGGCATGGGCTACGGCGCGATCGTCGCGGGCATGTGCTTGCTTTGGATGTTCACCTGGGGCCTGTCGGTCAGCGGGCGCATCACGCAAGACCCTTTTGTCTCTGGCTGCCTAGGCAGCATCATCGGCCTGGTGGCCTTGTTCATCATGGTGCCGGTGTTTCAAATGCTCTTGGCGGCATTTCGGGGCGACGAGGGTCTGGCCCTGGGCGCGCTGCTGGACCGCCTGCTGGACCCGAAGATCTGGCGTCTGCAGTGCCTTAATGGCGTGGGCCAATGCGGTGTGGCCTGGAACTCATTGGCCCTGGCCATTGCCGTTGGCCTGGGCAGCACCGTGCTGGGCCTGGCATTTGCGCTGGTGCTGACCCGCACGCGTGTGCCCTTCAAGGGATTTTTCAAATCCCTGTCACTGCTGCCCATCATCACACCGCCTTTTGTCATCGGTTTGTCGGTGATTTTGCTGCTGGGCCTCTCGGGTGTGGTCACGCAGTGGGTGGGTCAGGCCTTGGGCATCGAGCCGAGCCGCTGGATTTACGGCTTTTGGGGCGTGTTTCTGGCGCAGTTACTGGCCTTTACCCCGATTTCTTTCATGGTGCTGATCGGCGTGGTTGAAGCCATCAGCCCGGCCATGGAAGAGGCCTCGCAAACCTTGCGCGCCAACAACTGGGTCACCTTTAAAACAGTCACCTGGCCGCTGATGCGCCCGGGCCTGGCCAACGCCTTTTTGCTAGGCTTCATAGAAAGCATGGCCGACTTCGGTAACCCGCTGGTGCTGGGCGGCAACTTCAGCGTCTTGTCTACAGACGTGTTTTTTGCGATTGTGGGTTCACAAAACGACCAGGGCCGTGCAGCCGTGCTGGCCATCATCTTGCTGGCGTTCACTGTGGGCGCCTTTGTGCTGCAACACGTGTGGCTGGGCAAAAAACGCTACATCACTGTCAGCGGCAAAGGTGACGGTGGCATGCACCCGCCCCTGCCCGGCTTCATCAGTGCAGGAGCGATAGCCATCACGCTGGCCTGGACGCTCTTTACCCTGGTCATTTACTTCATGATCATTTACGGCAGCTTTGTAGAGTTGTGGGGCCGGGACTGGTCGCTGACCTTCAAACATTACATCAAGGGCTTTGAAATCGCTTTCAATGACTTCGGTCTGCACTGGAAGGGCTCGGCATGGAGCAGCCTGGCCACCACGATGATCATCGCCGTGGTATCAGCGCCGCTGACGGCGGCCATCGGCCTCGTCACAGCCTGGCTGCTGACGCGCCAGCAGTTCGCGGGCAAGCAGATGTTTGAGTTCGGCACCCTGCTCAGCTTTGCCATTCCAGGCACGGTCATCGGCGTGAGTTACATCGTTGCCTTCAACGTGCCGCCTATTGAGTTAACGGGTACTGCCGCCATTTTGGTGATCTGCTTTGTGTTTCGCAACATGCCGGTGGGCGTGCGCTCAGGCATTGCTTCGCTGTCGCAGATTGACAAAAGTCTTGACGAAGCCTCGCTGACCTTGCGCGCCTCTTCGGCCACCACCTTCAGGCGCATCACCCTGCCCCTGATCCGTCCGGCCATCTTGTCGGCACTGGTCTACAGTTTTGTGCGCACCATGACGGCCATCAGCGCAGTGATTTTTCTGGTCAGCGCGCAACATGACATGGCCACCAGCTACATCATCGGACGCGTTGAGAACAACGAGTACGGGATTGCTATTGCGTATTCAACCGTCTTGATCGTCATCATGCTGTTGGCCGTCCTGATGTTCCAGGCCATCACCAGCGGCCGTCAACTCGGTCGCCGCGGCATGCGCGACAGCACATCCAGCGCCGCTTTTGCAGGATCAACATGAACCCACTTTCTCTAAAAAACTCGGCTTCGGTGGTGCTCGAACAGGTGGTCAAACGCTACAACCCGCAAGGTCAGGCGGCTGTTGACAATGTCTCGCTGCGGTTTGAAGCCGGCAGCCTGACCACCCTGCTCGGCCCCTCGGGCTGCGGCAAGACCACCACCTTGCGCATGATTGCCGGGCTGGAGACTGCAACTTCGGGGCGGATCCTGATCGATGACAAAGACGTGACCCGGCAGCCCGCCACCGAGCGTGACGTCTCCATGGTGTTTCAGTCCTACGCGCTGTTTCCGCACATGCGGGTGAGCGAGAACATACGCTACGGCCTGGAAGTCAGCCGCATTCCCCGCGATGTGATGGAGGCCAAGAGCCGGGAAGTGATGAAGCTCATGGGCCTGGAAGCACTGGGTCAGCGTTATCCGCACGAGCTCTCAGGCGGTCAACAGCAACGCGTAGCCGTGGCCCGGGCCTTGGTGCTGGAGCCCATGGTCTTGCTGTTTGACGAACCGCTCTCCAACTTGGACGCCAAGCTGCGCCGGCGCGTGCGGCAGGAAATCCGCGAATTACAGCAATCCCTTCAGCTCACGGTCATCTATGTCACGCATGACCAGGAAGAGGCTCTGGCCGTGTCCGACACGATTGTGGTCATGAACAACGCCGTAGTGGCGCAGATCGGAAGCCCGCGCGAACTGCATGAGCGCCCCACCAGCTGCTTTGTGGCGGACTTCATTGGCGAGGCCAATGTGCTGCCCTGCCAGATTCTGGACTCGGGTCCGCAAGGTACACGCGTGCAACTGGGCCAGCTGCAATTGACCTTGCAATGTCAGACCTCACGCCGCGGCGCAGGGCACGTGGCCGTACGCCCCGGCCGCATTGCGCTGCATGCACAAAGCGCTGGTGTGCAAACGCCGCTGCTGGAGGCGACGCTGGCCAAGTCCAGCTACCTGGGCGAGTACTTTGAGCACACGCTGCAAACCGAGCTGGGCGAGGTGCTGGTGGCCAGCGGTAACACCACCGAGCAACTCAGCCCCGGTCAGCTTGTGGGCCTGGGCTTCAACCCCGACACCGTGGTCTTGCTGCAGGACTGAAGGCGCCGGCCCGGTGCCTGCACCGTTTTACAAGGGTGCCAGCGGGATGCCGCACAGCGCGCTGACATCCTGCGCCAGCAAGGCGTTGCTGGCCAGCACCTCGTTGCCATGGGCAATGGCGCCGGGCGTGAAGAAATCGTTCACTCGCCCGCCCGCTTCTTCCACCAGCAACAAGCCTGCAGCCACGTCCCAGGAGTTGATGTGTGACTCTGCGTAGGCTTCGGTACGACCGGCAGCCACATAAGCCAGGCCCAGCGTGCCCGAACCGGCCCGGCGCACCGCGCAACCGGCTTCAACGCCGGAAGACACCAGTTTCAGGTAAGGCTCGGGTGCAGTCCGGTTGGACCAGCCGATTTCAAAAGTGGCTGCCGTCAGGTCAGCCACACTGCTGACACGGATGGGCGTGCCATTGAGACGGGCACCATGCCCGCGTTCGGCCAGAAAAAGCTCGTCGTGCAACGCGTCGTAGACAGCGCCCACCATCACGCGCCCGTTTTCCAGAAACCCTAGCGAAATGCAACAGTGCGGAATCTGCCGGGCAAAGTTGGCCGTGCCATCAATCGGGTCCACAATCCAAAGCCGCGGCGCCTCAGTGACGCCGCCCGTCTCCTCGCCCATCACCGCGTCTTTCGGGAAATGCCTCGCAATGGCCTCTTTGACATAAGCCTCCACCGCGCCGTCTGTGGCGGTCAGGTAGTCCTGACGGCCTTTGAGAGAGTAAGCCGGCCGTTGAGGGTCATGAAAAGCTGTGCGGATCATCGCGCCGGCAGCGCGAACAACTTCCTCAGCAACGCGTGAAACTTCGTGGATTGTTGTCATGGTGCAGGCTGTAGCGGTGTATAAAACAAGTCTTACAAGTTAACATAAAGCCGCTAACGATGTAGACAGGTCAACCCAAGCGATGCAATCGAAAATAAATTCCAAAAAAGGCATGGCGGCAATGCCATGCAAAATATGAGTACGAACATCCTGCTCATTGAAGATGAACAACGCATCGCTGACTTCATTGTCACGGGCTTCGAATCTGTCGGTTTCGTGGTCCACCACGAAATTGATGGTTTCAGAGGACTGAACACCGCGTTGATAAAAAACTTTGACGCTGTCGTGCTGGATCTGGCCTTGCCCATGATGGACGGTTTTCAGGTCTTGACAGAAATACGGCGCAAGGGCCTGAGCACGCCGGTGATCCTGCTGACGGCGAAAACCGACCTGGCAGACCGCCTGAGCGGATTTGAGCTCGGTGCAGACGACTTTTTAGTCAAACCTTTCTTTATTGAAGAGCTGATTGTCCGCGTCAATATACTGATTGCCAGGAAATCCGGCAGCGACGCCAGCACCATTGCGCAAAGCGGCATCACACTCGATCGGTTTAGCCGGGTGGCCAAATGGGGAAAGGGCACCAGTGTCTTAACCCAGCGAGAGTACGTGCTGCTGGAGTGCCTGTTGTTGTCGCCGGGTCAGATTTTTTCCCGCCAGCAAATCCTCAAGCAAGTCTGGAATGTGGATTTCGACCCCGGCACCAACGTGGTGGACGTCTGCATTCAAAGGCTGCGCAAAAAGCTGTCCAACCCCGACCCTAATGCGCAAGAAGTCTTTCCCATTGAGACCATTCGGGGCGTAGGTTACCGGCTTAATAACCCTTAAACACCATGTACCGATCTTTCCGGCTTCACGTTTTTCTAGCTGTGGGACTGTGCGTCGTGGCCTTCAGCGGGGTCTCGAGGCTGCTGGTTGCCAACTCGGCTTTAGAGCCCTTGCACAGTCATTTAAGCGAAGTCCTGGCCCGCCACGCGGCGCGTGAACTGCGGGCAGCCCCGGGCCCGGTCAATACCGAGCAAATCAAAGGGTATCTGGAAAAATCCGTAGACGAGCTGCAGCCTGGTGAAATCTTGGTCTGGGCAGACAAGGATCCGGCAATTTCAGGCGCCGCACAAGCCTTGGCCCTGGCGCTGGCCGCAGCAGCCCCCGTCTGGACAACGCTGGATGGACAGAGCACCGGGCAGCCCTTTGAAATGGCCGATCTCAAGGCCGATACGCAGGACTGGCGCATCCTGCGAACACCGATCCCGCAGGGACAGCTTTATGTGGCCGTTCAAAAAAATGTATTGACCAGGTCAGCCAACGGCATCTTGCAAACCCGGGACGGCATCTTGCGCAACCTTTGGCCCATGCTGCTTGTTATTATTGTGTTGGTCACGGTTGTGTTGACACGAGCTGCTCTAAAGCCCGTTCAAACACTGCAAAATGCTTTTTCTGTTGTTGACATCAAGAACCCGACCGAGCACATCTCCCCTGATCACCATTACCGAGAATTTGCCGGCTTCATTAGCTACTTCAACTCACTCATAGACCGTTTACGGGGCAGCTACGCACGGGCAACCCGGTTTTCCAGCGATGCCGCCCACGAACTGAGCACACCCCTGACCATCATCCGAGGCTACCTGCACCGGCTGGTGAATCAGTCCCCCGACGGGTCGCAATTACAAATTCAGCTTTCGCTGGTGGCTGAAGAAGTCGAGCGGCTCATTTCAATTTCAAACAAATTGCTGATGCTGTCACAAGCCGATGCCGGGGGAGTGAGTCTGGATATGCAGCCCATGAAGCTCAATGACGTGGTAGGCGAGATGGTCGATGACCTCAAGGCCCAGCACAGGGAGCTGATTTTTTCAGTGGACATGCCCAGCGGCATCACTTTCGTGGCCGACCAGGAACTCATTTGGCAGCTCACCAGCAATTTGTTTGGCAATGCCGTGAAGTACAACCGGCCCCAAGGCCAGGTCAAATTCAAAGCGCGCTTAAGCGACAAAAGCCTGGTGTTCAGCGTCAGCAACACCACGCATTTGTCAATAGCAGGGCTGGACGAGCGCATTTTTGAGCGCTTTTACAGGTACCGCGAAACCGACCAGCAGGAATTCACTCAGGTTGCGGGTTCAGGTCTGGGCTTAAGCCTGTGCCGGGAAATTGTCACTGCGCACGGCGGCACATTGACCCTGAATGTCGAAAATGACAGTTGGGTGACACTCGAGTGCACCCTACCCTGCAGAAATTGATTGCATTACAAAGCCGTAATAAAACATTACGGTTAGCGTGGAATCAATGCGCTTTAACTTTAAGATTTTTACAGTGATACAACTTTCAAAAAGGTTGCATCATGCGCTTTTCATTCATCCAGCTCACGCTCGCATTTGTCTTGTTCGCCCCCGGGCTAAGCCAAGCCCAAAATGGCGGCTGTGAAAAAGTCCTCGATAAAGATAAGCAGGTCATTTGCATGGCGGCAAGCAAAAAAGAAGTCAAGCTCTGTGACGGCATGTCGTCCAGCAACGGCAAGTTTTTTTGTCAAGCTGTTTCATCGGGTAATTCTTACCCCTGCGACAAAATCACCGGCAATCGCTCTTATTGCCTGTCCCAAGTGCGTGATAAGCAGCGCAGAGTCTAAGAAGTTCATTGAGGGTTTGCAAGGTGCTTCCATCGATTGCAAGCACCTCGAACAGGTAGAACTAAAAACGCGCCGAAAGGCGCGTTTTTGTTTGCTGGCCGGCGAAGCACAAGTTTGCATAAGGACCCCGCCATCTAGAGCCGTTGGTTCCGTTTGATAACATTGAAGATTAAACCCCCTAAGGCAGGAGAGTTCGATGTTGATCAAACGCGTTATTGACGTGACTGAAAAGTGTTTTCTGGTCACTATCGCTCTTTTTACGGTCGGCGCCATGGTGCAAGAAGTCATGTTGCTGATCGAACAGCGCAGCGTTGAGCTGAAGGATCTGCTGCTGATGTTCATCTATGCTGAAGTTTTGGGCATGCTTGGCGCTTTCTACAGCAGTCACCGGATTCCAATCACCATTCCATTGTTCATTGCCATGACGGCATTAAGTCGTCTCATCATCCTCCAGGGCAAGGACGGGGACCCCTCTATACTTTTGTACGAAAGCGGCTCTATTTTGCTCATTGCTGTGGCCTGCTGGGTGATTAGCAATTTACGCGAGCGCGATTGACTCCGGGCTATTTTTAGCACTTAGGCACGGCTGCAAAAATTCCAAGCGCATGCGAAAATAATTTCAACAAACAACAGTATTTTCAACAGGCATCTCCATGACCACCGTTAAAACCTGCTTAGCCCAAAAGCCGCAACCCGTCGTCACCATCAGCGTCAGGCCCGATGAAAAAGTAGTCGTTGCCCTGCAACTCATGCGAGATAACCGGGTGCGGGCTGTCCTCGTCATCAACGAAGACAAGTTGCTGGGCATCCTCACGCAGGGCGACTGCGCCATCAAGGTGCTTTTACCTGGCCTGGATGCCAAGCAAGTGCTGGTCAAGGAAGTCATGACGGTCGACCCGGTCAGCGTCAGGCTTCAGGACCCCATTGAGGCATGCACGGGCTTGATGGCGTCCCGCAA
>Ga0209442_1001829_pt1 | contig 11881 bp, 9 predicted proteins | sample LauGreSBDMM110DD_2_FD_187565 | JGI IMG/M metagenome (GOLD analysis project Ga0209442, IMG submission 187565) | Freshwater lake microbial communities from Lake Michigan, USA - Sp13.BD.MM110.DD (SPAdes) (version 2) | ecosystem: Environmental > Aquatic > Freshwater > Lake | place: Lake Michigan, USA...
GCAGGCGCGCCTCGACAGATCAGGTCGCAGCGAGTTTGAGCCAATCGCTGTCGACATTACGCGTGCGCGCATCTCCGCCTTTCTGCATGACGAGCGGGCCGAGCCTATTCCGCCGGCTGAATTTCGTCGCTTTGAGGAATATGCGCGCGGCGTGAAGGATTCCAACCAGTCGGGTCTTGTCGCCTGGCATCATTACAAGACGAAGGGTTTCCGCGACGCGCTCGAATGGTTCAAACTGGCGCTGGAGCGCGGAGGCGACGCGATGATCGCGCACGGGCTTGCCCATTCCCTGCGCGAACTGGGCATGAATCTTGAGGCCGAGGAGGTGGCGTTCGCGTGGCGCGAGCCGCTCATCAACAATTCCATTTTGTTCATCGACGTGCTGGAGCGCGATCTCACCAAACCAATTCCCCCGTTCATCGAGCCCGAGCGGCTGCATCGCTATGGGCAGGTGACGATGGACATGGCGTCCGGCGAGGGCGCGCAGGCGCTGGCCTGGTACGCCTACAACACGTGCCAGTATGACGTCGCCTATGAATGGTTTCAGCGCGCCGTCGCCTGGTATCCAAAGGAAGCCACCGTTTACGGGCTGGCGTTAAGTTCTCGCAGGGCGAAGAAGAAAGACTTCTTCGAGATCGTCAATCGCTACGACGGGCTGTTTCCCAAAGTGCTGGAGACGATTTTCCCCGACGGCTATCAGCATCCGCCCTCGCCGTGCGATTTGATTGCGTCCGGGGCTGTCACCCGCCGCGCCGCCAATTCTGCGCTTGGCGCCCAGCCGCAGGCGGCATGGTCGCGTCCCATGACCGGGGCTCCCAGCTCGCCCGCCGCAGCCCGTCATCCGGGCTGGAACGGGCAAGGAGGCGGCGCGTCCGCGCCGGGCATGGGCCAGGGAATAGGAAATGGCGCATTCAACCAGCACGATTATGCCTGGGGCTTGCAACCGCTGGCGCCAAGCGAGGACAAAATCCCGAAATTCGGGCGCAATGAATTTCCCGTCGCCGTCAATCCGGAAAACCCGCTGCGCTTTTCATCCTCGGGCAAGTTGATGGGGCGCCCGAGCACGATCGCCGCCACCTCCATGGTCGCGCTGGGCGGCTTTGCGCCCGAGCCATGGCGCGGATCGCAGCAATTGGTCGCCCGCCGCGTGCCCGGCGTCACCGCCATGCCCTACGAGCGCTGGGGCTTTGCTCTTCTGCCCGGCGGCAACGGCCTGCAAACGCCTGACGCGCCCCATTCAGCGGCCAAAGCGCCTGCCGGGACTTTGTGGGCGGTCGAGCAGGCGACGGGATCGGGCGCCAATCAGGTTGGCGCAGCGGGCGCAACGGGTGATCCAGGTCAGGCCGCCGCGCAGCTTCTGGGCATGGGCAAAGTGCCCCCGCCTAACGTCATGCGTATTGGCGGGCAAGGTTTGGGTGGTCAAGGATTCTTCCGCGCAGCCGAAGCCGATATCGACGGCGACGGTGAGGATTCGATCTTCCCGCGCGCCTCGATGCGCCCGACGTTTGCCGGCGTCGACGTCGATCCGGCGCCCACGGGTTCGATTGCGCCAGCTGCGATCGCGCCCGCACAGCCGATGTCTCCGGAGCATCCCGATTTCGAGCCGGGCTATTCAACGCATTTTCTGTCTGTTGATGCGCCTGACGAGCATTCAGCGCTCGATCCGGTGATCAGCGAATCGCTCGCGGAAAAGGCGGCGCAGATTTTCCGCGACCGTCGCAGCCTCGTACAAAACGGGTCTGAGCGGCAAGCGGTCAGCGAACTTGAAGAGGCGGACGAGACGTCCTCGATCCCGCCGTCCGCCGCGCCTGCGCCTTCACCCTCGATTTTGGGCCAGTGACATGAAACGCATTTGCACGCTTGCGATTTTACCCCTTGTCTCGACGCTGGCGGCATGTGGTTCGCCCGGCTTCGACGACAATTTTTCCGCACGCCAGCAGCGCTCGGCCTCGCCGCTCAGTCCCGTCGTGGTCAGCAGCATCGGGACGGCCACCTCAAGAGAAGATTTTTCCGACGCGATCATGCTGTTGCCGCCGGAAGCCGGGGCAGTGACGCGCATCCGCGAGCGCCATTATCCCAATGGCACCCGTCAGGACATCATTATCCCCGGCGGCGCCGCCGGGGATAATGTGATCGAGGTCAGCGTGCGCACGCAAGACAGCGTGGGCCGCTCGATGGGCGGGCAATTGCTGCAGATCGGCGAGCCCTCCGAGCGCGGCGTGCGCAATGAAATCATGTCGCGTTTTCCCGACGTGCGCATGCACATCGTGACGCGGCCGATTCGCAATACGTTTGGCCCTGTTGGGGTCGCCGTGGGGCGGCGCGCCGATGGTGCGCGCTGCGTGTTTGGCTGGCAATGGATCGCGGATGCGCGCGAGGCCTGGCCCAACCAGAGCAATCTGAACCGCATGGGCGCCCTGTTCTCAAGCCGCAGCGCGCCGACCTCCGTGCGCATTCGCCTCTGCCGCATGGATGGGACGGTCGATCAGCTGGTCGCGATGGTCGAAGGCCTGCAAGCGGGCGAGGGAGCGGCGCTTGGCCGCCTGCTCCAGATGGACAGGCGCGGTTATGCGGGCGGCGAGGATTCGTCGCGCGGCGGCGACGTCTTGTCCACTGCGACCGGCGACCTGATTCCGGTCGGCGGGTCTCTGGAGGCAGCCATTGGCGGCGGTGCGCCCGTTGCAGCCCGCGCCCCGGCTCCGCGTATGGCGTTCACGCCGGGACCGCAGGCGGCCCCAAAAGCGGCGCCAAAGCCCGCAGTCAAGACGCGAGTCGCGGCGCGCCCCAAACCAAAGCCAGCCAAAGCCCGGATCGCCTCCCGCAAGGCTGCGCCCAAAGTTGCGCAGAGGTCGGTCGTGAAGCCACGGATAGCGACCCCCAGAGCGGATACTGATCCAAGACCTTCGCCCGAGCATTGGCAGCCCCACGGCGGTCCGCGCTATATGGCTCCGGTCAACGACCGGGCGCAGGATGCGTCGCCGGTGGGCTCGATCGCAGCGCCTGTGCGCCGTCTCGATCCCGCTTTGCCCGCGCAAGCCTATCGCGGCCCGATGACGACGCAGCAATGGAGATAGCGGGCCATCTCTATGGCTTCGCTCCAGAATGATCGGAACGCAAGCGCCAGCCGTACGTTGAAATACGTAAGTTCGAAATCTGGTCGCTCAGGAGTTTGCCATGTCGTTGCCGGAGTTTGAACGGATGTTGTCGGCGATGCTGCCTTGCGACGGAGCGACCGCGGTCACGCTCACCGAGCTGCCGGATCGGCGCGAGACGCTTGCGGGCATGCTTGAGCGGGCCATTGGCTGCGCGCAAAACCGCAGCGCCAGGCTGATCCGGATCGATCTCCCCAAATCGCTCTATCCTGAAATGGGCGCGAGCTTTGGCGCTGTGCCGGTGGCCGATTGCGGAGATGCGGGCGTGGTGCGCCTGATGTTTGAAAGCCGGGCGTAAAAAAGCCCGCCCCGCAGCGCGGGACGGGCAAAAGCGCGGGCCTGATGCGCCGGATCAGATGATTGTGTTGCGCAGCGTGCCTACGCCCTCGACATAGGCTTCGACGACGTCGCCCTTTTGCAGCCAGACGGGCTCCTTCATGCCGGCGGCCACGCCAGACGGCGTTCCGGTGGCGATGACGTCGCCCGGCTCAAGGGTGAGCGCGCCAGACAGGCTCTCGATGATCTTGGGCACGCCGAAGTACAAATCCGAGGTGCTCGAATCCTGACGCACCTTGCCGTTGACGGTCAGCGTCAGGCGGTGGCCGCCCGGCTTGCCGAATTCGTCTTTGGTGACGACGACCGGGCCGATCGGGCAGAAGGTGTCGAAGCTCTTGCCCTTGAAGAACTGGCCGTGCAGGCGTTGGGCGTCGCGCGCCGTGATGTCGTTGACCACGGTGTAGCCGAACACGAAGTCCTCAAATTCGGCCTCCTTGATGTTGCGCCCCTTCTTCCCGATGACGATGGCCAGCTCAACCTCGTAATCAAGCTTGTCGGTGTGATCGGCGTGACGCTCGACGCCCTCGCCATGTCCGACGATGGTCGTGGGCGGCTTGGAGAAGAATTCAGGCGCCTTGGGGAATTCGGCGGCGCGGCCAAACGAGGCCGCCATCTCTTCGATATGCGCCTTGTAATTGCGGCCTACGCAAAACACGTTCTTGCGGGCGCCGGGCAGGGGCGTTGCGAACGTGATCTTGTCCACAGCCGTGAACAGGCCGTCGGGCTTTGCGAGCGCGGCCTTGTGGGTCTGCCGGGCGAGGTTCAGCGCGTCGTCGCCGCCCTCGATGATCCCGCGCAGGCTGTCGGGCAAATCCTTGCCGAGCAGGGTTTTGGCGGCCTTCACAAGGTCAAGCACGCCGTGGGAATCGTCGAGAGCGCCAACGCGCAGATCAGCGCCGTCTTTATAGGTGAGAAACTTCATGATGCTGCTCCTTCTGCCTGACCAGGGCGCATGGCCGCTCCATGCCCCATAATGAGATCGCCGCTGTGACGCGTCGTTATCAGCCGACATACTGGAGCAGGGCGGGCTTGTCGATTCGCAGCGCAGCCGTCGTCAAAGGCTACCGCCGCGTCCCGACATCGTCTCCGGTCGCGGCCGCATTCCCTGCCGCCGCAATCTGCGCCAGCGTGCGCCCGCAGCCGATGCAGAACTGGCCCTTCGGATCGAGCTTGCAGATGGAGACGCAGGGTGATTGTGTGGGGGGAGATTTCACGCCTTCCGCCTCGCCCTGCGCCATTTCATCAATCCTGAATTTGTAAAACTGGCGGTCCCGAAGGGAGTCGAACCCCTGACCTTCGGTTTAGGAAACCGCTGCTCTATCCTGCTGAGCTACGGGACCGCGGCCCCTTTTTCCGGAGCGTGATTTGTTTAGCACAACGCGCCTGAATGAAAAGCTTTTGACGAGGGGCGCGCTCGCCTTCGCGCTCGCTTTTTTGGCTTGTGCGCCCGCCACGGCCGATCCCTGCCGACAGGGCGTCGCACAATCCGTGCAGGCTGTCAGCGTCAACGGGCGGCTGGAGGTCATGCTGGCCGACGGGCGGCTTGTGCGATTGGCCGGACTTGAGGCGACCTATCCCGCTGACGCCGACCCTGCCCGGCTGGTGGCGGCCCGCGCCGATCTTGCCGACTGGACGCTTGGCGCACCGCTGGATTTGATTGGCCTGCAGGCGGGGGCCGATCGCTGGGGGCGCTCCGGAGGGCGGCTTTTTTTGGTCGGCGCCGATGGTTTGCCTTCGCTGACGCAAGCGCTTGTGGAGGCCGGCCATTCCCGTGTCGATCCGGCTGGCGAGGCGCGCCCCTGCATCGCCGCTCTCTATGACGCCGAAGCGCGGGCGCGCGCCGCAGGGCGTGGAATCTGGGCCGATCCGGCGTTTGCGGTTCTGGAGGCGTCGGCTCCGGAGACGTTTGGCGCCCGCATTGGCGAAGTCGTCCTCGTGCAGGCGGTTGTGGCCAGTTTTGGCGCCAGTCGCGGCCGAACTTATCTGAACCTTGGAGCTGGCGGGCGCGGCGCGCCCTATCTGTCGTTGTCGCGCGCGCAGGTTCAGGCCTTTGAGCGAGCAGGACAATCTCCCGCTGCGCTTGTCGGGCGCACAATCCGCGTGCGCGGTTTGCTCGACATGCGCCCCGGCCCGCGTATACAAATCTCCGGGCCTGACTCCCTGGAGGTCGTTCAGATCCGCCAGAATTTCGGTCCCCGGTAAATTTTTGTTGAGTCTTGAGCCTCAAGCTCACAAACGCACAGCCCCCGCGCCACAGGTTGAACGCGATTTACATGTTGCTCTCGCCGCGATCCGACGCATTTTCCTCAATGGCCCGCCGCTCGCGCCTGCGCGCTTTTGTGGGCCTGTCGCGTGCTGTTCTTCTCGCGTCTTTACTGTCCTCCTGCGTCGGCCTTGATCTGGGAAGCCCAACCGGATTGCTTCGCCAGCCGCTTCCTGCGCCTGCCGCGAGCGCAACCGACAACAGTCCCGAGCATAAAAAACTTGTCGCGATGTTTGGCGGCGAGTATCGCGCGCCCGCCGCTGAAGCGCTCCTCAACGATCTGCTGGCGCGGCTTGCGCAGGCGCAGGAAATTGCCGGAGAAACTCCGGGGACAGCCTATCGCGTCACCATTTTGAATTCGCCCGCCGTCAACGCCTTCGCGCTGCCCTCCGGCAATCTCTACGTTACGCGCGGCCTGCTGGCGCTGGCCAATGATTCGGCGGAAGCAGCCGCCGTCATGGCCCATGAGATTGCGCACGTCACCATGCGCCACGCCTCGCAGCGCGAGGAGGCGGCGCGCACGTCGCAATTGCGCCAGAGCGTCGCACAAGTGCTGCAAAGCGCGCAGCGCGGCGAAGAAGTGCAGGCGATTGAAAAGCTCTCGTTGGCCAGTTTCTCGCGTCGTCAGGAGCTGGAGGCCGACCAGATCGGCGTCGCCACAATCGCCCGCGCCGGGCTTGATCCCTATGGCGCGCCGCGCTTTCTGGAATCGCTTGGCCGCTCGTCGGCGATGCGCGAACAGCTGACCGGCAAAAGCTCAAACGATCCCGATGTCATGTCCACGCATCCCTCGACGCCCGAACGCGTGAGCCGCGCCATCGCCGCCGCCCGCCAGATCGGCGCGCCGGGCGTGGGGGAGGCGGGCCGCGAGGACTATCTGGCCGCAATCAACGGCGTCGATTTTGGCGAGGACCCGCGAGAGGGATTGGTGCGCGGGCGCCGCTTTTTGCACGGCAAACTCGGGTTCTCGTTCGTGGCGCCGGAGGGCTTCACGCTCACCAATTCGCAAACCGCCGTGCTGGGCGTGAGCGCCGACGGCAACGAGGGGCTGCGGCTCGACAGCGTGCGCACGCCGCTTGAGACGCCGCTCGACGAATATATGCGCACCGGCTGGGTCGAAGGGCTGAACGTCGATTCGCTGAAGCTGGAAACCATCAACGGACTGCCCGGCGCGCTGGCGCTTGCGTCCGGCCCGGAATGGAAGTTCCGCGTCGGCGTGGTGCGGCTCGGCGGCGAGGTCTATCGCATCATCTTCGCCAATCGAACCGCCAGCGCGATCAGCGCCGATAGCGACAGGCGCTATCTGGCGGCGATTAATTCCTTTCGCCGCCTGCCCCCGCGCGAGGCCGAAAGCCTGCGACCGCTCAAACTGTCCGTCGTTGTCGCCCGCAAGGGCGATACGACAACGGGCATGGCCGAACGCATGAACGTGTCCGAGCGCGCGCACGACCTCTTCATGCTGCTGAACGGACTGCGCCGCAGCGGGCCGCTGGATGCGGGCAAAAGGTACAAGATTGTTGTGGAGTAGGGTTTAGCGAGCAGGCAGCAGGCAGCAGGCAGCAGGAAGTGGCTGCGCCTCCTCGTCATCCCGGCCAGGGCTTCTCAAGCCTCATGTCAAACGTTGCACTTCAAACGTGAGTCCAGATGAGCGTCGTGCGTTTCAGGTGCGCGCCAACCCAAAAATGTGCCCAAGATCCTTGAAGAACACGCGGATATGGGCCATCGGGTCGCGCTTCACGAGCGCCTTGTTCATGTAGGATTCCCACGTCAGGCGCTGCACGTCGGGATCGCGGCACAGGCTCACGAAACGCTCGCGGCGCCAGTCGCTTTTGTACCAGAACGTCTGCATCACCCAGAGCACGAAGAAGATGCGTCCGTGCTCTTTCATGAAGCGCTTGCGCGCGGTGGCGAGTGCGCGGCAATCGCCGGTGCGCAAGGCTTCGTCGACGGCTTCAGCGGCCAACCGGCCCGTCGCCATCGCGTAATAAATGCCCTCGCCAGACGCTGGCGCCACAACGCCCGCAGCATCGCCAGCCAGCACGACGTCGCGCCCGTTTTCCCAGCGTTTGGCGGGATAAAGCGGCAGCGGCGCGCCCTCGCAGCGGATGGTTTCGCATTCGGAGAGGTTAGCCTGGTTGCGCAATTGCGCCACAGCCTTGCGCAGCGAGAAGCCCTTCTTTGCCGAGCCGACGCCAATGCTCATCTTGTCGCCGTGCGGGAAAACCCAGCCATAGAAATCGGGCGAGATCGCACCCTGATAATAAACGTCGCAGCGCGTGGGATCGGTTTGCGAATCGGCTTTGGGTTCGGGCGCCTTGACGATTTCGTGATAGGCGAACACGAACGGCGCGCGGCCGGCCGGAGGCAGGGCTTGCGCTGCGACTGCGGAATTGGCGCCGTCAGCGCCCACGATAAAGCGCGCCCGCACGCGTTGCATGCGTTTGGCCGCCTTGTCGAAATATTCGATGGAGCAAAGCCCGTCTTCATCGCGCGAGAACGTTTCGAACATGCCTGTGCGGCGCTGCGCGCCAGCTTCCTGCGCGCGCTCGCGCAAAAATTCGTCAAACACGTCGCGGTCAACCATGCCCACAAAGCCGTTTTCAATCGGCATATCGACAGCTTTGTGAGAGGGCGCCACCATACGCGCCGAGCGTATCTTGGCGCAGATGATATCGTTTGGAATATCGAAGTCGCGGATCAGGCGCGGTGGGATCGCGCCGCCGCAGGGTTTGATGCGGCCGGCCTTGTCGAGCAGCATCACCTTGCGGCCAGCTTTCGCCAAATCCTGCGCGGCGATGGCGCCTGCCGGTCCGCCGCCGATCACGATAGCGTCGAATTGCTCAACGGAATTGTCTTGAACAGCGTTCATTTGGCACGCTCCATCGATTTGTCGAAGTCAGGCAATTGTATTTCGGACGAAGACTGGTTTTGCCGCCGCGCAACAGCTGCGGCCAGAATCGCGGCAAGGATGAACATCGCCGCTTCACCCATGAAGACGAGCGTATAAGCTGGCACAGGCGATCCAAAAGCGATGCGCGCGACATCCACCGCCAGCGTGCCCAGCAGCCCGCCGAGCGCGAACGCAATGGCTTGCGAGGCTCCCCAAAGGCCCATGCGCACGCCCTCACGGCCCGGTTTGCCGGTGCGCGCCATGGCCATCATCGTGCCTATCGCGGCAATTGAGAACGCGCCATTGGCGACGCCCAGCGCAAACACCGCAGGCTTGATCGGCCATGTCGGCCCGACGATTCCGCCCATCGCGACGCCAAGCATGGCGAGCCCCGACGCGACGCAGCCCCACACCATAAAGCGCTGCAAAACAGCGGTTTCCGCCTTGCCCGCCAGATTGCCTGCAACAGCGCAAAGGATCATGCCCGCCAGCACGCCTGCATGTTGCAGGCCGCCCAATTGCGTCGACTGGCCCGGCGTCATGCCAAAGACGATGCCCGCGAACGGCTCCAGAATAAGGTCTTGCGCATTATAGGCGAGCATCGACACGAAGATGAAAATCGTAAAGCGCCGCGTGGGCGCCTCGCTCCACACTTCGATAAAAGCTTGCCGGAACGGGACAGCTTGCGCGCGCTCGCCTTGCGCCAGAGAGGGGATTTTCTCGACGCCCGCAATGGCGATGCACGCGACGATGAACGCCATGACCGAGACGACGCTCGTCACCATAATGAGGCGCTGCGACGAGAACGGCTCCAGCGCCTTGCCCGCACTGATTGCGGTGACGGCGAAACCCATGATCATCATCGTCCAGACGATGGTGGCGGCGGGCGCGCGGCGCGCGGGATCGACGCGTTCGGCCAGCAGCGTCAGGAGAGAAGTGCCTGCGGCGCCGACGCCAACGCCAATCAGCAGGAAGGCGAACGCGCCCAGCGCCAGCCCCATCGGCAGATTGGTCTCCATCAGCACGGTGGCGACAGCCGCCAGCGCGCCGCCCAGCGCCAGCAGGCCCATGCCTGCGATGATCCACGGCGTCCGGCGTCGCCCGCCGTCCGAGCCATGGCCCCAGCGTGGACGCAGTACCTGCACGGCGTAATGCAGCGTCACCAGCAGGCCCGGCACAAGCGCCGGCAGGCCGATCTCGACCACCATCACGCGATTGAGCGTAGAGGTCGTCAGCACCACGATGGCGCCGATGGCTGTTTGTACAAGCCCGATGCGAACAATGGCGAACCAGCTCAAGGCGGGGATCATGAGCCCGCACCCAAAAGACCGCGCAGCGCAAAGGCGGAGGCCAGCATGCCAAGCACATAAAGGCTTGTGCCGGTGGCGTTGTACCAGGCGGCGCGCCCGCGCGGATCGTCGAGCAGGCGCTTCATCAACACGCCTTGCGCCAGCAGAAGCGCCGCCACGATGAGCGCATGAACAGGCTGGCCCCATTGAACAAGCAGCCCGATGACGAGAAACTGCGGTGCGGCCATGACGATGCAGGCGAGGCGCGCTGCGCGGCCCACGCCCAATTGCGCTGGCAGGGAGGCGATGCCGGATTTTAGATCGCCCTCAACGGATTTGAAGTCGTTCAGCGTCATGATGCCATGGGCGCCGACGCTATAGAGCAAGGCCAGCGTGACGATGCGCCAATCGGGAAACGCCGCGCTGACGACGGCTGCGCCCGTGAACCACGGCAGGCCCTCGTAGCAAAGGCCAACTGCGCTATTGCCCCACCAGCCGTTGGCCTTTAACCGCAACGGCGGCGCGCTGTAGGCCCATGCCAGCGCGAGACCAACGACAGCCGCGCCAAGTACGGCGGCGCCTAGCAGCGCCGCGACCAGCAGCGAAAGCGCGGTGAAAAAACACGCGACGTAAAAACCCCACGCGCCCGGCATGCGGCCAGATGGAATGGGGCGCAGCGGTTCGTTGATGGCGTCAACATGGCGGTCATACCAATCGTTGACGGCCTGACTTGTGCCGCACACCAGCGGGCCAGCAAGCACAATGCCGCCAATCACAAGCGGCCACCGGTCCAGCAAGGGCGCGCCCGTCGACACAAGCCCGCACATGAACGCCCACATCGGCGCAAACCATGTGATTGGCTTCAGCAGCTCAAGGATGACTGAGGGCGCGGGATAAGCGGGCGCTGCATAGGACATGCATGGCAGACTAGACGCGCAGTCCCTGTCTGTCCAGAAAGTTTGACACTAAAAAATGTAAGGTAAAAACGACGCTTGTCCGAAACGTTGTTTCGAATCGCAAGCCTGTGTCAGTTTGAATCGTCCTGCGGCAGGTCGCCCAGATCATAGCGGCGCAATTTGTCATAGAGGCTCTGGCGACTGAGGCCGAGCATCTGGGCGGCGGCTGCGCGATTGTCGCCGGTGAGGCGCAGGGAAGCCTCGATGCACATGCGTTCCGTGATTTCGACCGTCTCGCGCACCAGCTGTTTCAAGGGCACGCGACCGACCAGCTCCGCCAATTGCTCGGCGCTGCGAGCCTGGTCTTCCGCCTGCGGTTGGCTTTGGCGACCGCGCCGCGCGACGGAATGGATCACCAGGCCATAGCAGGGGTTGTCGCCCGGCACTGCGACGCCGGAGACTTCAACCTCTTCAGTGGCGCCGTAATCGGTATGGATGATGGTTGTGAAATCGCGCACCGAGCCATGATCGCGCAGGTTCGAGAACAGCACGTTCACGTCAACGTTTGAGCGCCCCAGCCAGCGATCAAGCGGCTGGCCGCGTGCTTGCGACAGCGAGGAAAGCTCGGCGATCTCAAGGAAAGAGGTGTTTGCGTCCAGAACCTTGCGATCCTGATCGACCACCAGAAAGGCGTCCGGCAAACTCTCGATCACGCGCAGAACCTGCGTTTTCACAGCCGGAATCCGTGTCGCGGCGCTATCGAGCACAGGCGTCAGGCGGATGAGAATTTGCGCGCCGTCGTCATGGCGGAAGAAGGAGGCGGACATCCAGCATTCACGCTGACTTGCAAGACGGCCCCGCACGGCTTCGATGCGCCCGATGGTGCGGATGCTTTCAAGCTGCCCCTCCATCGCAACGCGCGCCGAGACGTCAAAAATGTCGCTCAAGGGGCGCCCGACCAGCTTGCCGGAGGTGGTCTCGATCAGCGCGGCGGCGGCCGGGTTGGCGTCCACTGTTCTGAGTGAGTGCGCATCAACAATGATGACCGCTTCTTC
>Ga0209442_1001831_pt1 | contig 11871 bp, 10 predicted proteins | sample LauGreSBDMM110DD_2_FD_187565 | JGI IMG/M metagenome (GOLD analysis project Ga0209442, IMG submission 187565) | Freshwater lake microbial communities from Lake Michigan, USA - Sp13.BD.MM110.DD (SPAdes) (version 2) | ecosystem: Environmental > Aquatic > Freshwater > Lake | place: Lake Michigan...
TCATGTCGATGCGCGTAAGCGCACGGGCTAAGGTCAGGCGTTGTTTGCGTAACTCTTCTTCCTTGCGGTGGATCACGTCGCCCAGCACCCACAACACGCCCAAGCCAAAAAGGATTCCCATAAAGGGCGGTAAGTGGGTCAAGGTTTTAAATACTGGAACGAGCACCAAAATGGCCAAGCCAGAAAAAAACATCAGATTGCGCTCAAAACTACTGGTTTCAAACAGCACATCCGCATCCGAGCGTTGGGGCGCAATCACTGGGCGATTTCCAAGAATGAAAGCCGTCACTGTCAAAGGAACCAGCAAGTTGATGAGAGAAGGTATGAACAAACCTTTCATAATCTCAAGCGCAGTGATTTGGCCGCCAATCCAAAGCATGGTGGTGGTTACGTCTCCAATCGGCGTCCATGCACCACCTGCGTTGGCTGCTATCACAATGATCCCTGCAAAAAATAAGCGATCTTCTCTTTGATCTAGCAGTTTCTTCATCAGAGAGACCATCACAATCGTGGTGGTTAGATTGTCTAAAATTGCACTGAGAAAAAACGAGACAAATCCAACCATCCACATCAAGGTGGAAAGCTTTTTGGTTTTGATCTTGGAAGTAATGACTTCAAAGCCGTTATGGGCGTCCACCACTTCGACAATCGTCATTGCCCCCATCAAGAAAAATACGATTTGCGCAGTGGTCATGAGCGACTCGTTGAGCTGCTCTCCGACTAAATGCGCATCGCTTTGGGATACCGCATACAAGGTCCACAAAAGCCCGGCACCCAACAAAGCCGAGGCGGACTTATTGATGCGAAGCGGGTGCTCGAGTGCAATCGCGGCGTAGACAAGAACGAAAATAACGATCAGTGCAGTCAGCATGGCGAGGGCCTATTTTTTGACGTCTTTGGACGTTGCTTCTAACAAAGCCTTCATCGGATCGTCGTCCTCCTTGGGAGAGTCTGAAGGTGGAACTGGCAGCCCATCCGTTTGATTGGCTCCATCGGCTGGTTTGGCCTGTGCATCATCACCGGTTTGAATATCGAGTTGCAACATGATTTGGTCTGAGCTGAGCGCTGCATCCTTTTCAATGCCGCCAGTGACCAAGACAGGAAAAGCGATAACGGCAACCACCATAATCAATTGCAAAATAATGAAAGCGATAGAGCCTTTGTAGATTTCAATCGTTTTCACCGAGGCAATTAACTTTCCTGTTACCCGGTCTTTGTAATCGAACTTTGCGGCAACACTGCGCAGGTAAAACAAGGCAAATCCGAACGGAGGCGTGAGGAAGGAGGTTTGCAAGTTCATAGCAACAATGACGCCAAACCAAATCATGGCTTGGTCTGGCGTCATTCCCGGAACCAGACCGGGTAATATTTTTTCAGCAACTGGGGCTAGCAAGGGAATCACAATGAATGCAATTTCAAAGAAATCAATAAAGCAGCCAAGGATAAATATCAAAATATTGACAACGACCAAGAACCCCCAAGCACCGCCGGGTATTCCGTCAAACAAGTGTTCAACCCAAATATGGCCATCGGCTGCGTTGAAGGTGAAGCTAAAGACGGTCGAGCCGATCAATATAAACAGAACAAAAGAAGCAAGTTTCGCTGTGTTTTCCAAGGCCTGTTTTGTCAAGGAAAAGCTCAAGCGCCCTTTACCTATGGCCAAAATAATGGCACCCAACGCACCCATGGCGCCACCTTCTGTAGGAGTCGCAACGCCCAAGAAAATAGTTCCCAGCACCAAGAAAATCAAAATCAGGGGCGGCATGAGCACAAAGGTCACTTGCTCGGCTAAGCGCGACAACAGACCCAAACGCGTGACCCGATTGATGATTGCCATTCCTAGCCCCGTTAAAGAAGCCAAGGTCAATGACAAAATAACGATCTCATCGCCCGCCGATGGAACGGCACGCTCTAGCCACTGTGTCATTAAGCCGTTGTGCACCTGGGCCCAACCAAATCCCACGGCAGTACAAAGCAAAACCAGCACAAGAAGCGATCGGTGACCCGAGGTCCCGTTGTCTTCTTTGTAAAGCAAGGCCTCAGGCGGAAGCGCAGGAACCATCTCCGGTTTAAAAATAGCAACTGCCACAATAAAACTGATGTACAGGGCTACCAAAAGTAATCCGGGAATCAAAGCGCCGGAGTACATATCGCCAACCGAGCGGCCCAGCTGGTCAGCCAAAACAATCAAAACCAATGAAGGAGGTATGGCTTGTGCCAGGGTTCCTGAGGCGGTAATGGTTCCCGTTGCGATGGTTCTGCTGTATCCGTAGCGCAGCATGACGGGCAGTGAAATTAAACCCATCGAAATCACGGCAGCCGCAACCACACCTGTCGTAGCGGCGAGCAAAGCGCCAACCAAAATCACAGCGATGGCAACCCCGCCACGAACGGGACCAAAAACTTGCCCCACCGTTTCGAGTAAGTCTTCTGCCATACCTGAGCGCTCTAAGATGATGCCCATAAAGGTAAAAAATGGAATGGCAAGCAAGGTGTCGTTTTGCATAATGCCAAAAATACGCAGTGGCAAAGCCTGGAACATCGCGGCAGGAAAGATGCCAGCCTCAATGCCAATAAATCCAAACGCCAACCCGGTTGCTGCGAGTCCAAAGGCGACAGGAAAACCTGTCAACAAGATAACAAACAGGCCGATGAACATCAGGGGCACAAATTGTTGCGCCAAAAAAGTAGTTTGCATTTATTTGGCTCCTGCTAACATTTGGGCAGCTTTTTTCTCAAGCGCTTCGAGGTGTTTTTGTTCATCTGACTTGGCCTCTTCGCCGCTTAAAACATCCGGCCCGAAACCTCGAAGAAACGCAATGCGTTTAATAAGCTCAGACAATGCTTGCGCAAGCAACAATGCAAAGCCCAAAGGAATGAGTCCGTAGGCAGGCCAACGTATCAATCCGCCCGCGTTTTGTGACATCTCGCCGCTGACAAAGGCTTGATAAAAGAAGGGCCAGCCCAGCGAAATACTGATGATGCAAAACGGAATTAAAACGACAACGATCCCCAATACATCAATCCAGTTGCGTGCGCGGTCTGAAAGCCGGGACGAAATAAAGTCAATGCGGACATGGGAATTTTTTAAGAAACCGAACCCCGCTCCGAGCATAAATACAGCAGCAAATAGATACCACTGAATTTCTAGCAAGCCGTTCGAGCTGCTGTTGAAAATTTTTCTAACCAATGCGTTCCCAGCGCTGATCAGCGTGGTGGCCAATATCAACCACATGGTTAGCTTGCCAACCCAGGTACTGATTTTGTCAATCCAATGTGAGATTGATAAAAGTGACGTCATAAGGAGTCCATTCTTTGTTATTTTTCAATATGCTTGCTTGGTTTATATTTACCAATTACACACAAGAATTCTAAGGTCTAAATGTTTGCATTGACGTGAAATTTGAATTTCAATTATGAAATTTCTGAAATTCATGCACTGGTAAAAACCCTTGATCCAAGCCATGAGATGGTCCGGATACCTGCAATCGTCATCCCTAATGAACCGAGTAAATGCAGTCCCGCTGTCCCTAAGGCCAAGGCATACCGCTGCTGCCCCAGCATGGCAACCACTTCCGCTGAAAAACTAGAAAACGTCGTCAGCGCACCTAAAAATCCGGTGACCCAAAGCAATCGCCACGTCGGGTCGAGTTCTGGCAAGGATTGAAAAACAGCTACGCACACACCAACCAAATACCCGCCAATCAAATTAGCCGCAAGCGTGCCCCAGGGCAGTACCGTTCCTGAGATAGCAATGGGGTTGAGCCACAAGCCCAACTGCCAACGTGCCAAGGCGCCTGCGCATGCGCCTATACAAACAGCAATGACTTGCAGCATCAAGGTTTTGGGGCGGCGTATGGTGTGCCGTTGACAGTGAGCCCCGCGTTTGAAAGGGCTTGCGCTTTAGTGGGTTTAAAGCCTTTAACGCGCTTTAAAAAATCAGACCAATCGGTAAACAGCGCTTGGTTTCTTTCCTTCATGATGCGCGCTGTGCTGCTGGGCCCTAAACCTTTGACGTTATCGAGCTCGGCCTCGGTCGCAAGGTTGGCTTCGGTCGCGGCAAAAATACTTGCACTTAGCAAAGCCAAGCAGGCCGCAATCAATACATGGATAGGTTGACGCATGGAGTTCGCTTAAGGATTTTTCGCTAACCAATCGACATACTGGCTCACCCCGGTCTGTACATCAGAAAAGACGTGTTGGCAACCGCTGTGGCGCAGTGCGCTCAAATCCGCTTGGGTGTAGCACTGGTATTTACCGCGCAGGGCATCGGGAAAGGCAATGTAGTCGATCAACCCTTGAGAGGCCAGGGCGCTTAAGGGCAGGGCGTCTTGTCCTTGGTGAGCGCGCATCGTATTGACAACCGCGCTGGCAACATCGTTAAACGCTTGGGCTCGGCCTGAGCCGAGGTTGAAAATCCCACTGACGTTGGGGTGATCAAAGTACCACAGGTTGACGGCGACGACGTCGTCAATGAAAACGAAATCTCGCATCTGTCCGCCTGCGAGGTAGCCGCCATACTCACCAAAGAGTTTGACCTTTCCCTCCGCCTGGAACTGGTGGAACTGGTGGTAAGCCACGCTGGCCATTCGGCCTTTGTGTTGTTCATGGGGACCGTACACATTGAAATACCGAAACCCCACGACTTGGGTTTGGGCTTTTTCAAATGCAGCCCCTAACTCTAAGCGTACTTTTTGGTCAAACAGTAGTTTGGAGTAGCCGTAGACATTGAGTGGCGCTTCATACGCGGGTTCTTCTTTGAAGGTGTCCGAGCCGCCGTAGGTTGCGGCAGAGGACGCGTACAAAAGCCGCGTGCCTTGGGCTTGGGCGGCATGAAACAACTGTTTGGAGACGCCGTAATTGTTGGCCATCATGAACTTGCCGTTGCTCTCCATGGTGTCGCTGCAAGCGCCTTCATGGAATACCGCCTCGACCTTGCCAAATTGCTTGGCAGAAAAATCGTCGTAAAACGTATCGGCATCGATATAGTCCGCGATTTTGAGCCCGGCTAAGTTTTTAAACTTATCGCCTTGGGTGAGATCGTCAACGGCCAAAATATCCGTAAAACCTCTTGCATTGAGGCCTTCAATGATTTTGCTGCCGATAAAGCCAGCAGCGCCGGTCACTGCGATTCGGGTCATCCAAATAACTCCTCGTAGGTCACTGTCGCCGTACCAAATTTCCCAACCACCAAGCCACCGGCCCGGTTGGCCCAAGGCAGCGCTTGGCGCAGCGAAAGGCCCCCACCCACCAATGTTGCGAGGGTGGCGATAACCGTGTCACCGGCGCCGGTGACATCAAAAACCTCTCGGGCTTGGGCACTGACATGCAATGGCCCTTGCGCGTCAAAAAGCGTCATTCCCTCTTCACTGCGCGTGAGTAAAACCGCTTCCAAATGGAGATGCGTTCGCAGTTGCTGGACCTTCGCTGTGAGATCTTCCTCTGTGACCCACTCGCCTATCACTTGCTGCAGTTCAGCGCGATTGGGGGTAATGACGGTAGCGTTTTTATAGCCTGAGTAATCCGTGCCTTTGGGGTCAATCAAAATGGGTTTTCCTTGGGCACGGGCATAGGCGATCATGTCGCCAACGTGGGCCAGGCCGCCCTTGCCGTAGTCTGAAAACAGAACGGCATCATGACTTGGTAACAGGTTTTCAAAGGTCGCACTTTGGCTGGCCAACAAGGCATTTTTGGGGGTGTTTTCAAAGTCCAGGCGCAAGAGCTGCTGCTGCCTTCCAATGATGCGCAACTTCACCGTGGTTTTGAGATCGGCATCGCGACCAAAGTGCGTGCGTATTCCTGTTTTTGCCAAAATGGCTTCGAGTTTGAGGCTGGCCTCATCGTCTCCTACGACGGTGAGCAAGGACGCTTGCGCACCCAAGATGGCTACGTTGTACGCCACGTTAGCAGCACCACCACTGCGCTCTTCTTCGCGGGTAATTCGAACGATGGGAACCGGGGCCTCGGGGGAAATACGGTCGACTGCGCCATACCAATACCGGTCTAGCATCACGTCTCCCACGACAAGAACGCGTGAGGCGGCAATCTGTTTGGCTTCAATGGAGTGAGGATGCTGTGTTTTCATAACTCTTCTACCCGACGTGCAGGATAACTGTCCCAAGCTTGGCAGCCAGGACAGTGCCAAAAATGCTGTTTGGCTTCAAAGCCACAAGCGGCGCAGCGGTAGCGCTTGAGCGGCTTGACCGCATGGTCGAGCGCTCGCTGAACCTGGGGGTGAAACTGTTCGTGCTCTAATTTTTCACCCGCAATCCACTGGGCTGCAGCCACCAAGGAAGGGTGATTTTCAAGATGATGGACATACCAGTTTCTCGCATCCGTGGGCTTGTTGGGTTGGTTGGCCTCAAGCGCCACGATCGCGTCTAAAACATCAAGCGATGGTGCGGACTGATAGGCTTTTTTAAGCGATTGAAGCGCAGCGTCTGTTTGTCCAGCTTCTATCGCGTATTGGCTTAACGGTTGTGCCATAAGCCCAATCGATTGAGGAGCATCGTTGAGCGCCTCTTCAAGCGTGCCATAAGCCTTCAGTGGCTCGCCCATTACAAATTGCAAATGCGCCAGGTCGATGCGGGCCCGGGCAGCGTTTGGGGCCGAAGCAATCGCCTGAGTCAATAGGGTTTGCGCCTGGTCGTTTTGGGCTGTTGCAACCAAGGTAGCCGCTTGTTCACAGAGGTAGTGGGCTAGTCGGCCGGCGAAGCTGCCTTGGCCTGCGGCTTCGAGTTTGCGAGCAATTTCTGCCGCAAGCGTCCAATCGCGGGAGCGTTCGTAATTGGCTAAAAGCGCGAGCCGGGCTTGGGCTTCGAATCGCGTGCCTTCAAGCTTGAGTAGGGCGGCTTCAGCCCGGTCTAGCAAGCCTGCTTTGAGGTAGTCCAGTGCCAAAGCGTGTTGTGCACGATCGCGCTCGTCATCCGTTAAATCGCCGCGAGCAAGCAAGTGTTCGTGGACGCGCACAGCGCGCTCGTACTCGCCTCTGCGGCGAAACAAATTACCAAGTGCAAAGTGCAGCTCTGAGGTATCAGGGTCGCTTTGAACTGCCTCAATAAATGCATCGATGGCTTGGTCTTGCTGTTCGTTGAGTAAAAAATTTAAACCTTTGAAATAGGCCTTGGGTGCCTGCCGATTTTCAATGCGCAACTGGCGCATATCAAAGCGCGATGCCAGCCAACCCAGGCCAAAGGCGATCGGCAATCCCATCAAAATCAAGCTAGCGTCAAAGTCCATGGGCTTCAGATCGGGTGAGGGAATCCGCGTTCGATGGTGTCGTTGTATTGGTCTTGGACTGGCTCGGGTTCGTTACTCGGCTTGCGAGTGCGGCACGTCTTTGTCGCCACCAGCGCGGCACCATGCCTAACACTCCGACCAGCAGTCCTGCGGAAAAGGTAATCAAGACCACCAAGACAACAGGGGCTGTCCATTGGGTCCCAAAGAAAAATCGTACAGTCACATCTCCTTGGTTATTCAAGGCGAAGGCGAAAAGTGTAAAAAAAATGGCTGCTTTAAGTATCCACTTAAAGAGCCAAACAATTTGGTTCATTCAATTCCTTGGTACCTGGCCGATTCTATCGATTTGGCCGTGGTTTTAGGCTTTTTTAGGGGAAGATTGCAGCGCAAGCGTTTGCATGTCCACAGCCTCGCGCAAGGCTTTACCGGGTTTGAAATGGGGAACGCGTTTTTCGGGAATCGCTACGCTTTCACCGCTGCGGGGGTTGCGACCCATACGCGGGGGGCGGTGGTTCACAGAAAAGCTTCCAAAGCCGCGAATTTCAATGCGGTGCCCGCGTACCAGCGCATCATTCATCGCATCCAAAATAGCCTTCACCGCAAACTCAGCATCCCGGTGGGTGAGCTGGCTAAATCGGTTGGCTAGTTCTTCAACAAGATCTGAGCGGGTCATATGAATAGGGCTTTAAGACAAAAAAACGACCGCAGCGTAATGCTTGCGGTCGTTGATTGCGTCAAACAATTCAAATCACTGGGATTTAATTGTTGTCCAACTTGGCACGCAACAATGCGCCCAAGCTCGTGGTGCCTGCATTTTCACGGGCAGACTGTTGGCTCAATGTGGTCATGGCTTCGTTTTGATCCGCTGCATCCTTGGCCTTGATGGACAACTGAATGTTGCGGGTCTTGCGATCCACGTTAACGACCACAGCAGTGACTTCGTCGCCTTCTTTGAGCACGCTGCGGGCGTCTTCGACGCGGTCGCGGCTGATTTCAGAAGCGCGCAAGTAACCGATGATGTCTTCGCCGAGATCGATCTCAGCGCCTTTGGCATCAACGGTCTTGACCTTGCCTGTGACCACTTGGCCCTTGTCGTTGATCGACACGAACGTGGTGAAAGGATCGGAATCAAGTTGTTTGATGCCCAAGGAGATACGCTCGCGCTCAACGTCAACGGCCAAAACGAGGGCTTCGACTTCTTGCCCCTTCTTGAATTCACGAACCGCGGCTTCGCCGGTTTCGTTCCAAGACAGGTCAGACAAGTGAACCAAACCGTCGATGCCTGCAGCCAAGCCGACAAACACGCCGAAATCGGTGATGGATTTGATGGGGCCCTTCACGCGGTCGCCGCGCTTGGTGTTCATCGCAAACTCTTGCCATGGGTTAGCTTTGCATTGCTTCATGCCCAAAGAAATACGGCGCTTGTCTTCGTCGATTTCCAGAACCATGACTTCGACTTCATCGCCCAAGGCAACGATCTTAGAAGGGGCCACGTTCTTGTTGGTCCAGTCCATTTCAGAGACGTGTACCAAACCTTCGATTCCTGGCTCGAGTTCTACAAAAGCGCCGTAGTCGGCGATGTTGGTGATCTTGCCAAACATGCGCGTACCTTGAGGGTAACGGCGGTTAACGCCCATCCAAGGGTCATCGCCCATTTGCTTCAGACCCAAGGAGACACGGTTTTTATCGGTATCAAACTTGAGAATCTTGGCTGTGATTTCTTGACCGGCAGTCACGACTTCTGACGGGTGACGCACGCGACGCCATGCCATGTCGGTGATGTGCAAGAGGCCGTCGATACCGCCCAAGTCGACGAACGCACCGTATTCGGTGATGTTCTTGACCACGCCATGCACCACTGAACCTTCTTTGAGGGTGTGCATGAGTTTTGCGCGCTCTTCGCCCATGGAGGCTTCTACTACGGCGCGGCGGCTCAGAACCACGTTGTTGCGCTTGCGGTCCAATTTAATGACCTTGAATTCCATGGTCTTGTTCTCGTACGGAGACAAGTCTTTGGTCGGACGCGTGTCGACCAAGGAGCCGGGCAAGAAGGCGCGAATACCATTGACCAAAACAGTCAGGCCGCCTTTGACTTTGCCACTGGTGGTACCCATGACAAACTCGCCAGATTCGAGAGATTTTTCTAATGACATCCAAGATGCCAAGCGTTTAGCGGTGTCGCGGCTGACAATGGTGTCGCCGTAGCCGTTTTCCATCGCAACAATCGCGACAGAGACAAATTCGCCCACTTGAACTTCGAGTTCGCCTTTGTCGCTTTTGAATTCAGACAAGGGAACATACGCTTCTGATTTAAGGCCAGCGTTCACAACGACGAAGTTGTGTTCGATACGAACCACTTCAGCGGTGACGACTTCACCAATACGGGTTTCAGAGGCTTTTTGTGATTCTTCAAAGAGGGCTGCGAAAGATTCGGACATTTTTTGTGCAGTTAAAAAACCGCGGGGTTAAGTTGTTGAACCCCAAGACCGAGCGCATGCAGCGCGAAGAGTGCCTTGGGGGCCGTGCAAAAGCGGTGAAACCTTTGACTTTTCTAACACCAGACTTTTTGAAGAATCGTTAAAGAGACATCAAAAAGGCTGTTTGCTTTGCCACCATTTCAACACTTGTGTAACGGACTGATCGACCGTTAAAGCAGAGTTGTCTAGTAGCTCGGCGTCTTGTGCAGGCTTTAAGGGTGCAATGGCACGCGTAGTGTCGCGGGCATCGCGCGCCTCGAGGTCTGCGCAAAGAGTGCTGAGTGTAGCCGAAATTCCCTTTGAAATCAACTGCTTATAACGGCGTTCTGCGCGGCAAGCGGCGCTAGCCGTCAGATACACCTTGAGCGGCGCATCAGGGAAAATGACGGTTCCCATGTCGCGCCCGTCGGCAACCAGTCCGGGTAGCTGCCTAAATTGGTGCTGCAAGTCCACCAGCGCGCTGCGTACCGCCCCTAAAACAGAGACTTTGGAGGCGTTCATTCCAGCGGCTTCGGTTCGGATAGCGGCAGTGATATCTTGGCCGTTGAGCCAAACCTGTTCGCCCTCAAAATGAATATCTAAGGTTCGCACTAATTGCGCAATGGCCGCTTCATGGCTGGGTTCTAACGCCAGCCCGGCTTGCAAGGCTGCCAAGGCGGTGATTCGGTAGAGGGCCCCAGAATCCAAAAAATGGTAGCCCAGTTGTTCCGCAAGGCTCGCCGCTAAGGTCCCTTTCCCCGAGGCCGTGGGGCCATCCACACAAATCACTGGAATCGAGTTGGGAGCCGTTTGGCACACGCTAAACAGAGCCTCAAAGTAATTGGGAAAGGTTTTGGCTACGCACTTGGGGTCTTCGATACGGATACTTTTCCCCGCCGGATTAAACGCCGCAAGGGAAAAACACATGGCAACCCGATGGTCGTCATAGGTATGGATGCTGGCGCTGTGCCAATCGGCAGGGGTTTGCGGAGGCGTAATTGCAATCGAGTCTGGGCTTTCAACCACCGATGCACCGAGTTTGCGAAGTTCGGTGGCCATGGCGGCAATCCGGTCGGTCTCCTTCACGCGCCAACTCGCGATGTTGGTCAACACGGTGGTGCCTTTGGCGTAAAGCGCCATGACCGCCAAAGTCATGGCGGCATCAGGGATGTGGTTGCAGTCCAAGGAAATCGCTTTGAGCGGCCAAGCGCCTCGGGAAACTTGCAAGTAATTGGGGCCACTTTCAACATGGGCGCCCATGGCTTGGGCCGCTTCGATGAATCGAATATCGCCTTGGATAGAGTTCGCACCTACGCCCTGAATTCGAATGCCTTGCGTGGCACTAGCTCCAGTATTGGCGTTTTGTGTGATTGCTCCGAGCGCAATAAAGTAGCTCGCAGACGACGCATCGGCCTCCACATGTAAATCGCCTGGGGAGCGCAGTTTTGCGCCAGCAGGAATCGTAAACCGTTGCCATCCATCGCGTTCAATCTCAACCCCAAAACGCGCGAGCAGTTGCAAGGTAATTTCAATATACGGACGCGAGATTAGTTCCCCCACGACCTCAATCACGATGTCTTTTTTTGCCACCAATGGCAAAGCCATCAGTAAGGCCGTTAAAAATTGGCTTGAGACATCGCCTCTGACTTGTATGGGCTTGGAGAGTTGCAAATCGGGTTGGCCAATGCGCAGGGGCGGAAAGCCTGCGTTACCAATGTAGTCAATGGTGCATCCGAGTTGGCGCAAGGCGTCTACCAAATCGCCAATGGGGCGCTCGTGCATCCGAGGAACGCCGCTGAGCTCAAAATCGCCGCCAAGAACGGCCAGCGCAGCCGTTAAGGGCCGCATCGCGGTGCCCGCGTTGCCTAAAAACAACTGCAAAGGCAGGGCTGCTAATTGTCCGGCGAGGCCATGGACCTTGAAAGTTGGACCTTGCGATTCAATTTTGCAACCCAGTGCTTCTAAAGCCGCCAGCATCACGCGCGTGTCATCGGAATCAAGAACATCATGCAGCGTGGTGACACCTTCGCACAAGGCGGCTAACAACAGAACACGATTCGAAATACTTTTAGAGCCGGGGAGGGTGACGGTTCCTGAGGCCGTAAGGAGCGCAGGGAGGTCAAGAAAAGCGGTAGAAAACATTATTGAATGAATGGCCCGTTCAAAGACCAATGTG
>Ga0209442_1001836_pt1 | contig 11858 bp, 12 predicted proteins | sample LauGreSBDMM110DD_2_FD_187565 | JGI IMG/M metagenome (GOLD analysis project Ga0209442, IMG submission 187565) | Freshwater lake microbial communities from Lake Michigan, USA - Sp13.BD.MM110.DD (SPAdes) (version 2) | ecosystem: Environmental > Aquatic > Freshwater > Lake | place: Lake Michigan...
GAAACGTATGCAAAGTTTATGAGAAATAGATTGGAAAGGTTATAAAACCAGCCTTTCATAAATACTCTTATGGTATTTTGCCAAAAGAACATAATAATTCAAGGAGAATAAAATGGCATTTCAAATCTCTCCAGGCGTAAATGTAGCTGAAGTGGATGCAACAACCGTTGTACCATCGTTACAAACAACGGCCGGTGCGTTTGCTGGAACATTTCAATGGGGTCCAGCAAATAAAATAAAAATAATAGATAGTGAAATAACCCTTATCAACACGTTTGGTAAACCAGATTCTGATTCGGCTGAATCGTTTTTCACATGTGCAAATTTCTTATCATATGGAAACAATTTAAGTGTTGTTAGAGCAGTTGGTTCAGCAGCAAGAAATGCAACAGACGGAACAGGTACTACAGTATTGATTCAAAGTGAAGATGTTTATGAAGCTACTTACCTTAGACAAGGCAACACAAATGCTTATGGTCCTTGGGCAGCACGATACACTGGTGTTTTAGGAAACTCTTTAGCGGTTTCTGTTTGTGCAAATACAACAACATTCTCTACATGGGCATATAAAAATTATTTCACATCGGCGCCAACTACATCAGATTATGCAGACTCTGTTGCTGGTGTTGATGATGAAATGCACGTTGTTGTTATCGATGAAAATGGTTTATTTACTGGCTCAGCTGGAACAGTTTTAGAAACATTTGCTTTTGTTTCCGCAGCAATAGATGCAACAATCAATGGTGTTACAAATTATTACAAACAAGTAATTTTTAATAATTCCAAATATATTTACTCAATGGATGCAATTGATTATTCAACAACTAGTGCTAGTTGGGGTAATACTGCAGCAGGCAGAACTTTTGCGAGACCAACAACAAACATAACAAGGTCATTGACTGGTGGTGTTACAGGTGCTCCGTCTGATGGTGATATAGTTATTGGATATGATTTGTTTGCAAATAAAGAAGGCATAGATATCTCATTGGTGTTGACCGCTGCACACAGTGTCACTGTTCAACAAAGTGTAATTGATAATATCGCAATCGGTAGAGCTGATTGTGTTGCATTTATTTCTCCAAGAAGATCCGATGTTGTTAATCAATCAGGAAACGAAACTACAAATATTCAAAACTGGTTGGCATCATTAAGTAGAACATCTTCTTATGTTGTGGCAGACTCTGGTTGGAAATATCAATTTGACAAATACAACAATACATACCGTTGGATACCATTAAACGGTGACATTGCTGGCCTATGTGTTTATACAGACAACATTCGTGATCCATGGTTTTCACCAGCAGGTTTCAATCGTGGCGCAATTAAAAACTCTATCAAATTATCATGGAATCCAACTAAACCATTCCGTGATACACTTTATAAACTTGGCATTAATCCAGTTGTATCTTTTCCTGGCCAAGGCACTGTGTTGTTCGGAGATAAAACTCTACTAGACAAACCATCCGCATTTGATAGAATTAATGTTCGTAGATTGTTTATCACTCTTGAAAAATCAATTGCACAAGCTGCTAAGTATTCAATGTTTGAATTGAATGATGAATTTACAAGAGCTCAATTTGTAGCACTTGTAACTCCTTTCTTACGTGATATTCAAGGTCGCCGTGGTATCACAGATTTTAAAGTTGTTTGTGATTCAACAAATAATACACAACAAGTTGTTGATAGTAATCAATTTGTTGGTGATATTTACATCAAGCCTGCTCGTTCAGTCAACTACATTCAATTGAATTTTGTTGCTATTGGAACTGGTGTTGATTTCGTGACAATCGTTGGCGCAGCTTAATAAATAAAACGATAATAGGAGAAAACAATGGCATTTAATGTAGCAGAATTCAGAGCTAATATGATTGGAGACGGTGCTCGTCCTAATCTATTCTCTGTATCTTTAATATTTCCAACAATAGTAACAAACGCTACAGCTGCTGGTCAAAAAATCACTTTTATGGCTAAAACAGCTCAACTACCAGGTTCATCAATTGGTACAGTTCCAGTATTTTATTTTGGTCGTGAAATGAAATTTGCTGGTAACAGGACTTTTGCAGACTGGACGTTAACAATTATTAACGATGAAGATTTTGTCGTTAGAAATTCTTTAGAAAATTGGATGAATTCCATTAATAGTCATGCAGGTAACATCAGAAGCACAGCAGCTCAAAATGTTAATGCATATTCTATCGATGCGAATGTAATTCAATATGGAAAAACTGGTAACGAATTGAAGAAATATAAATTCGTTGGTATGTTCCCATTAGATTTGTCTCCAATCGATTTGGATTGGGGTTCAAATGACGCAATCGAGGAATATACCTGTACTTTTGCTTACCAATTCTGGGAAACAAATACAACTTCCTGATATATGCGGGAGGCCCAATAGGGTCTCCCATGTTTTTTTGATTTTATAATTACACACAAAATATGGCAAACAACACAAATAAATTTTCACTGTTCGGTTTTACAATTTCTCGTCAAAAAGATGAGGAAGATTCTACCGCACAACAATCATTTGCACCTCCGACTCAGGACGATGGTGCATTAACTATTACATCTGCCGCTTATTATGGAACATATGTTGACCTTGATGGTACTGCAAAGAATGAGGTAGAACTCATTTCTCGTTATAGAGAAATGGCCATGCAACCTGAAATTGAATCTGCGATAGATGATATAGTTAATGAAGCTATTGTTCAAGATGATGATGGTAAAATAACACAAATCATATTAGATGATTTAAAAGTTGCCGATAAAATTAAAAAGGCCATCAAAGAAGAATTCAATACCGTTTTGCGTATGTTGAGTTATCAGAACATGGCACAAGATATCTTCCGCCGATATTATGTTGATGGTAGAATGTATTATCATATCATTATTGACCGTGAGAATCCACAACAAGGCATTAAAGAACTTCGGTACATCGACCCACGTAGATTACGTAAGGTTCGTGAGATGAAGAAACAAAAAGATGAAAGAACTGGTGCGGATGTTATGCAACCAGTCAATGAATATTACATATACAATGACAAGGTTGTTAGTGGCAGCGCATCAAATTTTGGTCCTGTTGGTGTTCGTATTACAACAGATTCTATTATTTCGGTGGTGTCGGGTCTTATGGACTCCCGCCGTGCGGTTGTTCTAAGTTATTTACATAAAGCAATTAAGCCACTTAATCAATTACGTATGATAGAGGATGCAACAGTCATTTACCGTATTTCTAGAGCTCCAGAACGCCGCATTTTCTATATTGATGTTGGTAATTTGCCAAAATTAAAAGCGGAACAATATCTGCGTGATATTATGGTCAAGTATAAAAACAAACTTGTCTATGATGCCAACACAGGTGAAGTACGTGATGACCGTAAATTCATGTCTATGATGGAAGACTTTTGGTTACCACGTAGAGAAGGTGGCAAAGGCACAGAAATTACCACACTACCAGGCGGACAGAACCTAGGTGAGCTAGAGGACGTTAAATACTTTCAGAAGAAACTATATGGTGCTTTGTGCGTTCCAGTCTCCAGGTTAGAACCTAACCAAGGATTCTCACTTGGTCGTTCATCAGAAATTACTCGTGATGAATTGAAGTTCTCCAAATTTGTTGATAGATTGAGAAGTAAGTTTTCGGATGTATTTAATCAAGCATTACGTGTGCAGTGTGTACTAAAAGGTATTTGTACAGATGAGGAATGGGATTTGTTTAAAGAAGACATTCATTATGACTTCATTAAAGATAATAATTTCTCCGAATTAAAAGAAGCTGAATTGATGACTCAAAGATTGACTTTACTTCAATCAGTTGATCCATATACAGGTCGTTATTTCTCACAAAATTGGATTCAACAAAACGTGTTGCGTTTGACTGATGATGAAATTGCTGTAATGCAAAAAGAAATAGATAAAGAAAAAGAAGACGGACTCGGATTACCTGTTGCAGTAACAAACGATGTTGCACAACAACAGATGATAGGACAAGTTCAGACCGATCAGATGGTGCAGCAGTCGCAATTAATGCCTGAACCCGCAGCAGCTGGTGGTTCCAGTTCTGGTGGTGGTAGTTCATCATCAAGTAGTAAAGCAAAAAGTTCCGGTGGTTCAAAATCAGTTAAAGGTGACCTCAGCTTAGAAGAAGTTGAAACAACATTTACAAGATTGAAACGCATTTTATAATTAGAGGAGATAACAATGGACAAAGCAAGAGAAATCGTAGATTACGCAGATACAGATAACGCAATCGAAATGCGTAATGCATTATATTCTGCACTACACGATAGAGTTAAAGCTCATATTGAAACACATAAAGTAGAAGTTGCAAAAGAATTAATGAATCCAGATAATGCAACGGCTGAAGATGAAGTTGTTTATGCATCTGAACCTGCAACAACCGAAACTGAATAATTTTGACACTGGTATAAATATTATTCAAACATAACAGGAATTACAAATGGCAAATAAATTTTCATATCAAGTATTAAAAGATGATACCCAACATGCAGTCATCAAAATTACTGGTGATTTTGATGGTACTGGCCAAGAAAATAATGTGTCCAGAATCCAAGCAAACACTTTATATGGAGCTCTAGATTATTCAAAAGCAAACCTATTATCGTCAACTGCAAATACAGGACCATTATACTATTATGGCCTAATGGTAAACCGTTTATGGTATGATACCGATGCCGGAACAGGAGATGTACAACTATATTGGTCAAATACTAGAAGTTCTTTGGCAAATTCAGGTGTACCAATTATGTTATTGCAGGGTAACGGAGAATATGACGGCAACGGAAATTGGATTACCATTAAAAATCCAACAGTATCTAATACCGCAACAACATGGAATAATGGAGATATTGGAATTTGCACAAGAGGCCAGGTTGCAAATTCAAGTTACACAATTATTCTAGAATTACGTAAAGATAATGAACACTATCAACGTGGTCAATTTAATGATCCCGCAGCATTTAACTACGGTAGTTACGGCGTAAGACCTTAAGGATTAAAATGAAACTCATTAGAGAACTTACCGAATCGGTACAATACTTAACGGAAGAAAAAGATGGAAAGAAAACTCTTTTCATTGAAGGTCCGTTTCTAGTTGCAGAAGCAGTTAACAAAAACAAACGCATGTATAAAGAAGAAACTATGCGTAATGAGGTTAACCGTTATAGCGAAGAATACATCAATAAAAATCGTGCCTTTGGTGAACTGGGACATCCAGACACCCCATCCATTAATCTTGACCGTGTATCCCACTTAATTGTTGGCCTACGTCAAGAAGGAAATGCTTGGATAGGCAAAGCAAAAATTCTTGAAACCCCTATGGGTAACATTGCAAGAAGCCTTATTGAAGGCGGCGCACAACTTGGTGTGTCATCTAGAGGTATGGGTTCTCTTAAAATGGAAAACGGCGTCAATGTCGTTCAAGGAGACTTTCATCTGGCCACAGCGGCAGATATTGTAGCAGATCCTTCTGCGCCTGGTGCTTTTGTACAGGGAATTATGGAAGGTAAGGAATGGATGTTGGTTAACGGTATATGGACCGAACAACAACACGAGGTTGCAAAGCAAGAAATTAAGCAAGCATCTAGCAAAGAGATTGAAGCCGTAAGCTTAAAAATCTTTGAAAACTTCCTTAAAAAACTTTAAATATAAATATCCAATATAAATCAAGGAGATTCTCAAAATGGGAAAATTTAATCTGACAGACGCCGCTAAATCAATTCTTACAGAAGGCGCAAAAGAAAACTTTGAAGCTTCTGTAACTCGTGGCCACAAAGAAGGTTCATCTAAACTACCTACATCTGTTGCCTATGGCATGAAGGATGCTGGCGAAGTTGCTGGTGAAATCAAGAAACAAGATGACGAAACTGGTGATTACACCAAAGGTGTTCCAACAGCAACACCTCCTGGCGCAACGCCACCACAGGGTTCAATGCCTGCACAAAAATTGTCCGGTCCAGCCGACTCACAAGGTTCTGAACACAAAGCCGTTCAAGCTGCAGCAACTGATTACAACGCAATTCGTGATCGTATCAAAGCCAAGCTTGCTCCACAAATGATGCAAGCAAATCCAGGTGCAACATTCCAATCTTATGCTGAGGAATCAGAAGAAGGTGAAGAAGTTGTTGCAGAAGAAGAAGGTCATGAAGATGCAGCAGAAGATAAAAAAATGATTAAATCTATGATGAAGAAACAAAAAATGAAAGAACAAATGGACCAAGACGTAGGTGCATTACTTTCAGGTGAAAATCTTTCCGAAGAATTTAAATCAAAAGCAACCACAATTTTTGAATCGGCCGTTATTGCTCGTTCACAATCAATTATGGAAGAAGTTGAAGAAGCATTGTACGAAGAATTCGAAGTGGCTGTTGAATCAGTTAAAGAAGATTTGGCTAAAAAGTTGGATGACTACATCAACTACATGGCTGAAGAATGGTTCAAAGAAAATCAATTGGCAATCGAAAAAGGTCTACGTTCTGAAATCGTTGAAGATTTTATTCGTGGTCTAAAAGGTCTATTCGAAGAACACTACATTGACATTCCAGAAGAAAAAGTGGATGTTGTAGAAGAATTGACCACAAAAGTTGAAGAATTAGAAATTTCAGTCAACGAAGAAATTTCACGTAACGTTGAAATGAAGAAACAAATTAACGAATTTAAAAAGACAGAGGCTATACATACAGTATGTGAAGGCCTGACGCAGACACAAGTAGAAAAACTAAAATCACTCGCAGAGACTGTTGAGTTTACTACTGAAGAAGAATTTGGTCGCAAACTAGAAACCTTGGTAGATTCATACTTCCAACAATCAGTTAAACCGCCAGTTAGTTCTGCTCTACATGAAGCTGTAGAAGTTGAGGATGAGAAGAAGCCATCGGCATCTGCTGATCCTGCAATCGCTCAGTACGCACAAATCATCTCTAAATCATTGGCTAAATAAATAAACTTACCAATAAAAGATACTAATAAGGAGAACACTAATGTATCTAACCGAAGAATTACAAAAAAAATGGGCACCAGTGCTTGAACACGAAGGCCTAGAGTCAATCAAAGACCCATACAAGAAAGCTGTTACAGCACTTGTTTTGGAAAACCAACAACGTGAAATGGCCGCAGCATCACAACAGTTGAATGAAACTGCTGTATCTTCTGCACCAACAAACGTTACAGGTTCTGGCATTTCTAACTACGACCCAATCTTGATTAGTTTGGTTCGCCGTGCATTGCCTAACTTGATTGCTTATGACGTTGCAGGCGTTCAACCAATGACTGGACCTACTGGTCTAATCTTTGCGATGAGAGCTCGTTACGATTCACAATCTGGTTCACCAAACAACACAAACGAAGCCTTCTTCAACGAAGCAAACACAGAGTTCTCTGGTGCATTGTCTACGTCTAACCCATACGGTTTCCGTGGTAATAACACAACAGATATCAGCACAAACCCTGTTCGTGACCTGACTGCTAACCACTACACAACTGGTATCGCAATGTCAACAGCAAGTGCTGAAGCTTTGGGTGCTGACACAGATAGTCCTTTCAAACAAATGGCATTCTCAATTGAGAAAGTTACTGTTACTGCACAAAGCCGTGCATTGAAAGCTGAATACTCACTAGAACTTGCACAAGACTTGAAAGCAATCCATGGTTTGGATGCTGAAACAGAATTGTCAAACATTCTATCTACAGAGATTCTTGCTGAAATTAACCGTGAAGTTATTCGCACGATCTACACATGTGCTGTTGCAGGTGCTCAATATGGTACTACAACTGCTGGTTCTTTCGACTTGGACACAGACTCTAACGGTCGTTGGTCAGTTGAACGTTTCAAAGGTTTGATTTTCCAAATTGAACGTGATGCTAACGTTATTGCAAAACAAACTCGTCGTGGCAAAGGTAACGTGATGATCGTATCATCTGACGTTGCTTCCGCAATGGCGATGGCTGGCGTGTTGCAATACACACCTAACCTATCTGCTGACCTACAAGTTGATGATTCAGGTAACACATTTGCTGGTTTGTTGCATGGTCGTATCAAAGTATACATCGACCCATACTTTGGTGGTTACACATCTAACCAAGAATTGGTGACAATCGGTTATAAGGGTACTTCTCCTTATGACGCTGGTATCTTCTATTGCCCATACGTTCCTCTACAAATGGTTCGTGCAATTGACCAGTATACATTCCAACCAAAAATTGGTTTCAAAACACGTTACGGCATGGTTGCAAACCCATTCGCAACTGGTTTGACAAGTGGCAATGGCGCATTGAACGCACGTTCAAACGTCTACTACCGTATCTTCCAAGTTAAAAACTTGATGTAAGATAAAGAGTCACCGCAGAGTGATACTTAAAAGGACCCTTCGGGGTCCTTTTTTTTGGCTCCTAAATATTAGTTAGTAGAGGAGATAAAATGTCTGCAATAAACAGAACACCGCAAAATACCAATTTACTTCAACCCACAAAATTTATATTAACATTTGATAGAGTTAGAACGACTCAATATTTTTGTCAAACTGTTAATCTTCCAGGAGTTACTTTGGGTGAAGTGAATAGAGCTACACCTTTTTTGGACATGTATTCACCTGGTACAAAATTAAGTTATGATCCGTTGGTAGTAGACTTTATTTTAGATGAAGAATTGCAGGGGTGGAAAAACATATATGATTGGTTTCTTACCATGGCAGATCCAGATGGTTTTGAAAAACGTGATGGTAGTAAAGAACTACAAACTAACAAACATTTTTCAGATGCCACATTAACAATTTTAAGTGGACTCAATAATCCAATACTTAGAATACAATATTTAAATGTTTTTCCTTTAAACATCAGTGATATAAATTTTGATACCACACAATCTGCGGATACAATATTAACTGCAACGGCAACATTTAGATATCAATCATATAATTACTTGACAGTTTAATTAGTTTGTGTTATAATGTTTTGAATGATTAGGATTACATTAAGTTGTTGATTCTAAATAATAATTTGTTATATTTGAATAAATATGGAAACACTTGAACAAGTTTTAAAAATGTGGGAAAAAGATGCGGTTATAGACCAAACCGAGCCATCTAAAGAACTATTAAATATTCCCAAATATCATAGTAAATACCTTGGTGTACTTACTAAACATAAGATTGCATCAAAGAAAGCACACTTTGATTATCTACGTATGCGTAAAGTTAAATGGGAATACTTTACTGGCAAAATGTCTGAAGAAGAATTGGAACAATATGGTTGGGAACCATTTCAATTCGCACTCAAGTCAGATATCAATACTTACCTAGAAGCAGACAAAGACCTCATCAAGTTACTTGAAAAGAAAGTATACCATGAAGAAGTCACATCCGTGGTTGAATCAATTATGGCCGAACTTAAGCAAAGAACATGGCAGTTGAGAGATTTTATTTCTTGGGAGAAATTCATTGGTGGCCAATGAACATATTACAATAACCAAAGTAAACGAAGTCTACGGCAAAGTGGAATGCGAACGCCACGTTGCACGAGAGCTCTCAGAATACTTCACATTCTTTGTACCTGGTTATCAGTTCGTTCCAGCCTATCGGAATCGTATTTGGGATGGTAAGATTCGCCTATTCAATTTACAGTCCAGTCAACTATATCTCGGACTAGTTCCATATCTTACAGAATTCTGTGATGAACGTGAATATGCATACTCACATGACCTGATTGAAGATGAATATTCTGTTTATCATGCACACAAATTTTTTGATACCTTGAATCTACATTCACAAGGTAAGCCAATTGGTGTCAGAGAACACCAACAAAATGCGTTTATCGAAGCAATACAAAAACGCAGAACATTGTTGTTGTCACCGACCGCATCAGGTAAATCACTAATCATCTATTTGATTTGTCGTCAACTATTAGACTATCAAAATCTTAAAGGCCTTATCATTGTGCCTACAACCTCATTGGTTGAACAATTATATGGAGATTTTGGAGATTATGCAAGTGAATCTAATTTTAAAAACGATATACATGTACACAGAATCTACCAAGGTAAAGAAAAAACAACAGACAAAGAAATAACAATTTCTACATGGCAGTCACTTTACAAGTTGCCAGCAGAATACTTTCATCAGTTTGATTATGTAATTGGTGATGAGGCACACCTGTTCAAAGCACAATCTTTAACTTCAATATTAACATCGTGCATTAATGCCAAGTACCGCATTGGTCTTACTGGAACTTTGGACGGAACCAAAACACACAAGTTGGTATTGGAAGGTTTGTTTGGGCCAACAAAAAGAGTTGTAACAACCAAAGAATTAATTGATAAAAATCAATTATCATCCTTTAACATTAAATGTTTAGTACTGAAACACTCCGAGGAGATTTGTCAACTAATGAAGGACAAGTCTTATCCGGATGAACTGAAGTATTTGATTGAGTCTGAAAATCGAAATCGTTTCATACGTAATCTGGCAGTAAGTTTAACCAAAAATACATTGGTGTTGTTTCAAATGAAAAAACATGGTAAATTACTTTACGAAATGATTAAAGAGAAAGCTGTTGGCCGTAAAGTATTTTTTGTTGACGGAGATGTTGAAACAGAAGTCAGAGAAGAAATTCGTAGAGTTATGGAAATAGAAGATGATGCAATTTTTGTGGCTTCGTTTGGTACAACAAGTACTGGCACAAACATTAGAAATCTACACAATATTATATTTACATCACCATCAAAATCTAGAGTTAGGAATCTACAGTCTATTGGCCGTGGTTTAAGGCAGTCTGATGGTAAAGAGATTGCAACTCTTTATGATATTGCAGACGACCTTAGGATAAAAAAACACACAAACTTTACTTTGCAACACTTTGTGGAAAGAGTAAAGATATATAATGAAGAACAGTTCTCTTTTAAAATTTACAATATAGGACTAAAAAATGGCAGTTAAAATTTTACGATTTAAAGATGGTCTAGATGTAATCTGTGACTGCATTTATGAAAAAGATAACAAAGTGGTGATTGACAGTCCCATGTTGTTCGAACTCAGAGGAACAAACCTCATATTGCAACACTGGTTACCTGTGTTCGTAATGAAAGGAGAGTCTGTTGAGGTTGGTATGGATAACATACTATGCACAATGGATCCAACTGATGATTTTGAAGAATATTATTCAACATCCGTCATTAAGTTAAAAGACTCTGAGAGAAAAGAAAGAGAAGTGGAACTTAATGATGAAGTCATGGCTGCCTTTGAAGAAAAGGAGATTGGTAAATCTTTAATACATTAATATCATAGGGGAACACCGAGGACTATATCATATGTCAAGCCCCTTGTCAACAACTTTTTATGGTACATTTGAATGAGTAAACAAAAACATTATATAAACAATCAAGATTTCCTAAAAGCACTTGTCGATTATAAGACAAACTGTGTAGAAGCCGAAATGGCTAACAAACCAAAACCAAAAATTCCCAATTATATTGGTGAATGTTGGATGAAGATTGCCGAAGGATTATCACACAAGCCAAATTTTATTAACTATACCTATCGGGACGAAATGGTTTCGGATGGTATTGAGAATTGTTTGATGTATTTTGAAAACTTTGATCCGTCTAAGTCGAATAATCCATTTGCATATTTTACTCAAATTATATATTTTGCATTTTTACGCAGAATACAAAAAGAAAAGAAACAACTATACGTCAAATACAAAGCCACAGAGATGTATGGTATTCTGGATGAATTTGAAATGTTAGAAGGTGAAGATGGTAGTACCAAACAATTTGAATTATATGACAATATTGCAGAGTTTATTGAAACATATGAAATTGCCAAAAAGACCAAAAAGGCCGGCAAAGATGC
>Ga0209442_1001838_pt1 | contig 11846 bp, 12 predicted proteins | sample LauGreSBDMM110DD_2_FD_187565 | JGI IMG/M metagenome (GOLD analysis project Ga0209442, IMG submission 187565) | Freshwater lake microbial communities from Lake Michigan, USA - Sp13.BD.MM110.DD (SPAdes) (version 2) | ecosystem: Environmental > Aquatic > Freshwater > Lake | place: Lake Michigan...
ACATGTCCCGCATTGATAACGCTACCCTAAACCTGACCCTAAAGGCTAACACCCCCGTGTCAGACACCAAGCTATCAATCTACGCTCTATCATACAACGTGTTCCGCGTTGTTGCCGGCATGGGCGGTCTAGCTTACTCCAACTAAGCTATTCAATCTATTTAGGTTGGATTTTATACTTAAAATAAAAAATAAATTTTCCTTTGGAACTTGTTAAATTCCCAAGAAAAAATGAAAGTACTTGTATAAAGATTTAGATATAAATTAATTGTATACCTGTTGTGATTAGCTATTAATCTATCATAATCATATATAAAATATATTTAAACACAAATGACATAATAATATTATAACGAGAATGGACATCGTGAAAGCTTTTATCGATAATGAAGCAACTGCTAACATTAACATAAAAGGAACCGCAGATGATCCCTTATTTCAGGCTAGTCAAATAGGTAAATTATTGGGTATTAAGAAAATCCGCAATACAATTGTAGATTTCGATGAAGATGAAAAAGTAGTAGATACTATGGACACCCCCGCCCATAGTATGGGCACCCTAGGAGGTGAGCAAGAATGCACATTTTTAACAGAAGTTGGTCTATATCGCCTGCTTGGTATGTCACGTAAACCTATTGCTCGAAAGTTTCAAAAATGGATTGCATCTGTTATAAAAGAAATTCGTATAAAAGGCAAGTATGAATTAGAAGGTAAGCTAAAAGAAGTTGTTGAACAAAGTATAATTGAAAAAGAAAAATTTAATCATAAAACACTTATTGATAAATGGAAAAAAACTCAAGGTGTGTACATTGGAAGGATTAAGTATGTTGATAACGATAAAATGTTAATTAAGATAGGAAGTTCTATTAACCTAAAAAGACGTTCAAAAGACTTGAAAAAACATTTTGGAACTTTTACATTGTTAGAATTTTTTGAAGCCAATAATCATGTTTCTTTTGAAACATCTATACATAATGATATTCGTATAAATGTATATTCTCATAAATTTATGGTAAATAATCATGAATCTGAAGAAACTTATATTATTCCTAAAGAATTTTACATAGAACTTGGTTATATAATTAAGAAAAAACAAAAGGACTATCAAGGTATGTCCGACAAATATGTATATAAATTGGAAAAAAAGAAACAAGAAATTGAATTCTTAAAAGAACAACAAGAATTAGAATTAATTAAACTACAAAAAATTCAAATTCAAAATAATTTACCAATTACTATTATAAAAGAGGTACCTCTTGAATTACCAATCGAAGAACAAAGGAATATATCAAAGGGTTACAAAATACAAAAATACACACCCGATGGACAACTAATTTGTACTTACAATGGTCTTATTGTCGCAGTTCGCCAAGAGAAGAATGGTTCTGAATCTGGTATTAGAAAGGCTATTAAGAGACAATCTTTATATAAAGATCATCGTTGGATGTTCCTTGATCGTAGTCTACCTGATGATGCTGTTCAAGACATCGGTGAAACTACTCAAATTATAAAACAAAATCTTGAATTAATTGCAATGTTGGATATTAAAAAAGAAAAGATTATGCAAGTGTTTCCAGATCAAATAACCGCCGCACACGCTAGAAATTTGGTATCAACTTGTGGAATATATAATTCTATAAAGAAAGAACGTCTATGTAGTGGTCATTATTTTTGTCATTATAGCAAATGTTCTGATGAATTGAAAGATGAATATCTATTAACAAACAAACTACCCGAAAGAAACAAACGCCATAATTCAGTAACAGTCAAGAAACTTCACCCAATTACTCGCGAATTACTTGAAACCTTTAAATCATATACAGATATTATACATAAATATAAAATTACAATGGATAAAGTAAAACTAGTTATTAAAAATGATGAAATTTATAAAGGTTTTAGGTGGTCTTATTAATCTATTTCACCTCCTTTTTAAAAAAAATAAATTTTTCTTTGGAACTTGTTAAATTCCCAAGAAAAAATGATTTAGACCTTTGAAAGTTTAAAATAGACGATTCCACGATAAACTTTTCAAAGTTGAGGCTTTGTATCCTCGTCATTATAATTATACACTTCATCTACTTTGGCATTAATACACCATAAGATTGAACTGCAAATGTGTTCCATCTTTTTTAATTTATATTAAAACTATAATCTTTTAAGTTGTTTCAAAAAATTGATAAAATAAAACATATGTTAGATGATTGTCAATATATAAAATGCCGAACAAATATCTGACTGACATCAGTAACAATGTTGACTTGAGTTTAAATGCCATTATTATGGATGGAGCAATATACAAGACTTATTGTCAAGATTATTGTTATCTTAACACAAAATTGACATTATTTGTTATGAAATTAGTGAATCATTACAGGAGTCAACTAGTAATTAGTAAGTTTATTAATAAGCATGTAATATATTTAATTTTATTGGACTATAAAACATCTACTAAGCAAATCCTCTGTAAAATTGGTTATACAAAAAATTTTAATGAAAGAGATAGTAGTCTTTGTACGGAGTACAAATGCAATAATAAGCTAGTATGTATAAGGGAAGTTAATGATGTTACTGATGAGCAAAATCTCCATGATACTATACAGAAAAATTATCCCAATTTAGTGTTTAATATCCAGCTTAAAAAGATATCAAAACAAGAAATATATATAATGCATCCCAAGATTATTGATGAATTTTATGGTGCAAATATTCAACTCAGAAATCAATTGTACATTGAAAAAGAAAAAACCAAACAAATGAAAGAAAGGACTAAACAATTATTGATTATTGAAAAAATAATCGCCAACGGATATAGTATCAAAGATATCAATAGCATGTTTAAGCTGTTATAAGTGGTTGAATATTTCTTATTAATTTATTATAACTTGATAAGAAATTACCACTATCGACATATTTTTAATTTTAATGTTTCGTTGTATTATTTCTTAAATTGTTAATTGTATGGGTTGCTCATTGTATTCACAAAGGAGTCACAATGAAGGAGATAAAATAAAAAGTATTTAACAATTTCAAATACGCAAAGGTGTGTGTTAAATTGAGGTTGTCGTTCGTGGATAATACAGTACAACACAAAAACCAAGATCATTACCAACTTTAATTTAACAAAAGTCAAAATCTATTGTTAGACCAACATTTCTATATTTTTTAAATAATTCATTACAAAACATTCTTAATGTCACAGTTGTTCGATCTATAAGAAAATAGTTATTATGTTCCGTAGGATTTTCTCTATATTTATCAAAAAATTGTCGTGAATACTTTATTAAATGTTGACCACGATCATTATAATGTTCCTCAAATAATTTCCACCATTTAGGATCTGCATATTTACTTATAGCTTTAACATATTTTCTAACATCTGAAATAGGATGATCATTAATAGATTTTACATTAATATACTTTTTATGATAACAACTTCCTTGATCAAAATCAATTAAATACATTCTAAGTCCATGAGATGTTATATATTTACTCTTTGACCATTCATTGCATTCTTTATCTATAATCTCATAATCATAATATCTATATGGATGAAATACGACTTTATGTTTAATTTCTTTTTTATCTGTTTTGACTATTAATATATTCCCTTCGTTGAAATCATTATGCATTATTCCAAATATATAATATAAATTGTATATTTGATATAATCCTTGTAATATTAAAGAAATATATTGATTAGTTATAAAATTAGAATTCCCTACTTGTTCTAATGTTATACTATCTTTAATATTCTCTATAATTGTCATATATATTTTAATATCATCATTATTACCATTATTACCATTACATAAACCCTTATTAATTAAACTATTTAGATTTTGCTTAATATGTTCTTTTTTTTCATAACAAGTAAGAACACCATATATTTTAGGTAAATTTGGTTGTTCATATGGTAGTTTTTCTAATAATTGACTTATCATATATTCATTACTTGTATTAGTTGACAACTTTATAATAACCTTTTCTTTATCATATAATATTGCCTCTACTAATAACCCTTCAGTTGAATCTTTTATAACTTTTACTTTTAACCAATCATCAGTTGGAAATTTATTCATATATATTAATTATATATATAACTAATCATTATTTTTATAAAAACTTTGTATAAATCTCTTCTTTGCTACAATACATTATTTCATAAGCTTTATCATAATTAGAAATATAACCTTCCTTCTCTAATAAGGAAACTATTAACTTTCCTTTATCATAATCATTTTCATTTTCTCTAATGAGAGTCTGATCAGCTATAATCTTAATAATATCTGGATAAGGTAATATTTCAGTATATTCACACATTAATTCACAACTAGCTTTAGTAACATCAAAAATATGTGTATATAATTTTGATTTAACAACATTTTCATTACTTTTATGATGGTCAATCACAATGAACTTTTTTGAAAATCGCATTAACCACTCCATCGTATCAATATCCCAACATATATCAATAACTACAACATTTTTATTTTTGATAATTTGAAACATATCACCCGGAAAAGGTTCATTTGGATCAAAACTATATATGTCTACATCCAAGCTTAAAATTTGAAGAGCTCCTTTTAACATTGCAGTTGCAAATGTTCCATCTAAAGAATCCTTTTGTGTTAAAATAACATATTTGATCATTTTGTATATCTATTCTTATCAAGTATATTGAATAATATTTTTTTCAATTTATAAATATATCAACTTTGTTGATATATTTATAAATTAGATGAGACGTAAGTCAAGTTCAAATTTTTTAAATATATTTATGCATAAATTACTATAATTTATTATGCATAAATTACTATAATTTATTATGCATAAATTACTTCACTTACTATACGATGTTTTATAAGACTAACCTCTGTTAATTGTACTATTATTTTACTTCCTATTCCTATAACTACCTCACCACTCCAAAGTACATTTTTATCATTATCATATTCCCATTTTTTTCCTAATATATTAGATACATGTATCCACCCATCTAACATCATTTCTGGTATAAGATATCCTAATCCTACTCTATTTATATCTATTACATATGCATTGTATATGTATTGTTTAGTGTTATTGATTAATGTATATAGTTTCCATTCATGATGAAGTTTATTAAGTTTGTCTATAATATGATTTCTATTGTTAATTGACTCTAAAAGATCCGGTAAATTAGTATATATTATACCACCAAGTATTCGGTGAACTAAAACATCAAAGTAACGGCGAATAGGACTGGTAAAATGTGTGTAACTATCTACGTTTAAACCAAAGTGACCTGCTTTACTTGCTTCATACCTTGCTTTAGCATACTTTTTAATAGTTATAAATGAATCTACATAAATATTATTAGTATATTGGGTAGTATCTATATTTTGAAACTTTTCATGATAACGTTGTGGACTTTGCGGTGCTTTTCCTTGTAGATGTTTTGATATAGTTATATTAGCAAGGAACATAAGATATTCAATCATTTTATGTGCATCATCATCGTACCTTTCTAATGTAATATTATTATTAATAATTTTAACAACTGGTATAACAAGTTTATTTTTATGCCATTGTAGTGCATAATTACGTATATAATTTAAATCGGGAGTATTAAGACTGTTATTTGCTTCAATATAGTCATATCTTTTCTTTACAATAATAGAACTAGGATATATGTCATAAGAGTTTAAATCATAAGAATCATTAGATATTTGAATTGTAATAACTTTTCGCTCTTGGTTTTCTATAAGACTATATGCATTATCAGCTAACTCTGATGGTAACATATTAGATACAATTTCAGGTAAATATATTGTAGATGCTCTACATAATGCAATAATATCTATATCACTATTTATTGGTAACTGATTATGAATATCCACTATATGAATATAAAATATGTTATTTGATATGTCTATTGAGATTGCATCGTCAAAGTCCTTAGATGTAGTTGGATCAATTGTAAATGTATTTAAATGATTTAAGTTTTGAAAGGGCTTTGTGTAATATGAATCTGATATAGTCCAATTGAGAGATACATCTGGAATGGAATTATATACGTCTAGGATAGATTCTACATCATTACTTCTAATATTTATAGATCCATAATTTTTTATTACAGTTACGTTATTATTATTAATATTACATAATAAACGATCTCCTAACTTGCCATTTAAATCAATAAGAGATAGGTTTAATTTATGATCTAATAAAGGAAATGATATAAAACATTTACCACCATTAAAGCCTTTTATAATACCAATACTTAGCATTAGTATTATACTAGGAATATTTCTTTAAACCAAGTGTTTTGTAAAAGAAAAGGGCAGCAAGATGAAGGCATTCTTGATCATCATGAATGGAATATCTTTGGTAAAGATATCATTCTCCATAAAGATCGTAAGAGGGGGCTTGGAGGTCTTCTTGTTGATCACCTTGTACTGCTTGAGTAGTGCTTTGTACCAGTGAAGGGTAGCAATGGCGTTGAAGTTTATCGTGATACAGCATCCTGGCGCTGGCGTTTCCTTCAGGCATGGCTTAATACCATTGTACTCGAGCACATAGTCCATATGCTTGCACATTGCATCGAGCATATTGACAACCTTCATGAAACGGTCCGTAGAAGCATTCTGCGGGCGGCGGTCAAAAGAGAGAGCCATTGTGAGACTGGGATGGGATAATTGTAAGTAAAGTTGGATGCAAATTTTTTTTCAATTTTTAATTTAATCAACTTTGTTGATTAAATTAAAAAGGGGGCATATTTCCAAAGGAAATGTGTTCAATTTTTATAACGATAAATCGTCTTTATAAAAATAGGGTGAGAAGTAAGTCGAGATCAATTTATAATATATTGAGTTTACTCAATATATTATAAAGGGGGCATATTTCCAAAGGAAATGTGTTCAATTTTATATAAGAATGTTATAACATTCTTATATAAAATTAGGTGAGACGTAAGTCGAGATCAATTTTTTTAATTAATAAAACCATTTACGTTTTACTTTTATTAAATCTATTTCTAATTGCATATGTTTTGTTTTTTCTTCCATTTGTTTTGTTTTTTCTTCCATTTGTTTTATACTAGCAAAAGAGTCTGGTATTTTACTTACTACTATACCAGTTGTAAAAATAGCTGTTAATCCGGATGCGAGGATTAGGGTCGGTTTAATGTTTGACGTCATTACAATTAATGACATGGATAAACCTTTAAATGATCTTGATTCAAGGTACATATATATGTCATTATTATGATACATTATGCATTATCTTTATCAATTTATATTAAAAAAAGAATCATTAGATAAGATTAATTTATAATGATCAAAAGATCAATTTAATTAAACAATATAAAGATATTGCGTAGTGTATCAAGTAAGTAATTACTATATAATGCCAATTTCTTTTGATTTAGATGAACTTAGACAAAGGTATGATTGTAAGGTATATTTAGAAACAGGTATGTGGGATCCAAGAGGGGAAGTAAGTTTAAGAAAAGCTTTAAGATGTTCATTTGATAAAGTCTATTGTATTGAGCTACGAGATGATTGGGTTGCATTAGGCAATCAAGTATTCAATGAAGATGTCCAATGTAACCGTCTAAGAATTATTCATGATGATAGTGTTAATCTATATAAACATATAGGTAGTAATCCTGATTTTTCACAACGTAGTATGTTTTTTCTAGATGCACATGTTGATAACTCTAATATACAAAACTATCAAAAAAAATGTCCTTTATTTGATGAATTAGAAGCCATTAAACAAATATCTAGAAATGATAATATTATCATGGTTGATGATCTTAGGATTATTACACAACCATTTCCATGGGGTGAGACAATATATGGAAATATAGATTTTTTAAAAGTAATTAAGGAAAAAATATTAGAAATCAATCCAGAATATAAGTTTATGTATTTAGATGGTCAAATACCTAATGATGTATTGTTGGCATATATTTGATTTTTGTATAATTGTTATTAAACAAAAATTGATAATTAAAACAGTATATATATAATACACACTATCTAAAAACCACTATAAATATATACAATACACACTACAATGACAGAATATACTATCGACCTGTCTATTATAGACTTTGATCATTTAAAAGAATTTTTAGGTCGTGAAATAAAGACTGAAGAAGCTTTTGAAATAATGCATATGGTAAAAGAACATATTAATGACTATATATTGGAGTGCCTTGTATCTAATAGTGGTATTATTACAAAGTTAACTCTTTGGCAAAAAGTAGAAAACATTTTGAATCGTACTTTAACAGTAAGTGAAAGGAAAGTAGTATCCAAGTATATACCTCGATTCTATTATAATTCAAACTTGAAGATTGAAGATACTCCTCTGATGGATATTATTGATACTTGGATGTAAAAAGCTTAAAAAATACATCTAATAAGTTAATAAAGTAGTCTTTTTTTAATTTATTTATAATAATTGTCTTATTATAAATGTTACTTAGAAACATTACTATCAATAGGTTTAAAACCAGTGTTTTACCACCTTTTATAGATTATATTATTCATCCTGATCCACCTGCAATTGAACAAAAACTAATAACTGTACCTTATTCGCGTTTTTTAGATAAAGTAAAACAACATCAAATTGATAAAGTAGTAGTAAGACAGGATTTAAGTGAATTAATTGATGATATTAATGAACGTGTTATACTTCCTTCTAATAGTAGTATTATTGACTTTTTAATACAGAACAAAGTAAATGTAGCAGTGATTGAAAATGATAATATTATTAGCAATATAATGATAGGATTACAAATTACCTTCTTTTTTCTACTTTTAAGAAGTCTTTTAGGACGTGTTAATATACCAAATATAGTATCAAAATATGAACCTAATAAAGATAAACCTGATGTTACATTTAATGATGTAGCTGGTATCGATAATGCAAAACATGATTTACAAGAATTAGTATCATTTTTAAAAGAACCTGATAAATATACAACTATTGGTGCTACTATACCTAAAGGTATATTATTGGTTGGACCATCTGGTGTAGGTAAGACATTATTAGCTAAAGCAGTTGCCGGGGAATCAGGTGTACCCTTTTTCTCTTGTTCTGCATCAGAATTCATTGAATTATTTGTAGGTATGGGTGCATCTAGAATAAGAGAACTGTTTAAAAAAGCTAATGCAAATACACCATGTATTATATTTATTGATGAATTAGATGCCATTGGTAAAAAAAGAAGTGTAAATGTAATAGGAAATAATGAACAAGATCAAACTTTAAATCAACTATTAACAGAATTAGATGGATTTAATAGTAATAATGGTATTATTGTTATAGGAGCAACTAATAGGGTTGATATTTTAGATGAAGCATTATTAAGACCAGGTAGATTTGATCGAAAGGTGTATATAGAATTACCAGATGTAAAAGGTAGATTATCAATATTAAAGGTTCATACGAAAAATAAAGTATTAAGTGAAAATATTAATTTGGAAAAGATAGCTAAAATTACAGTTGGATTTTCTGGAGCAGATTTAGCAAATTTAATTAATGAAGCTGCGATATTATCAATAAGAGAAAATATAAACTTTATTAATAATGTGATGATAGAAAAAGCACTTGAAAAGATAACTATTGGAGATGAAAAAAATACAATTTTATCTAAAAATAAAAAGAAAATAATAGCATTTCATGAAGCTGGACATGCTCTAATGGGTATACTTGTAAATGATTATGATATAGTTAGAAAAGTATCAATAGTTCCACGTGGTAGAGCTGGAGGTATTACTTATTTTGAACCATCTGAAGAAAGATTAGATATTAGTTTAATGACAAGAGAATATTTGGAAAATAAAATTATGGTGGCATTAGGTGGTAGAATTGCTGAAGAAATTATATTTGGAACCATGAAAATAACCACTGGTTCAAGTAGTGATCTAGAAATTGTAAATACTTTGGCAAGAGATATGGTGACTCGGTATGGTTTTAATGAAACTCTTGGACCAGTACGATTAAGTGAAATATCAGATAATACTCAGACTGCTATCGATAAGGAAGTCCAATTCCTCATTGAAAAATTATACATTAAAGCAAAAAACTATCTTTTGAAATATGAATTTTATTTACATCGAATTGCTGAAGCATTATTAGATAAAGAAACCTTAAATGAAGAAGATATTAATTTATTAACTTTTGGACTTGATTGTGATTATATATGTAATGATGGAGGTTTTTAATGATATCTATTGATAATATTAAAGATAGTACATATGGAATTTTATTTACGCATAATTAAAAGAGTTACTATTCCAATAACTAAAATTGTAATAATAATTAGGTATATTATTGTACGACTTTTAGGACAATTTGATTTTGGACAATCTATTTGAGGATTGTTAATACGTTCAATATCATTTATCATAAGATTAATCATATATATTAAAAGTTCTTTTAATGATTCCATATTATCATTAACCAATTGAATATCAGGATTACTTTCAAGAGTGGTTTTAATAACATTAAAGTTATCATTAACAATAGTTTTTATAATTTGAAGGTATTTTTTTCGAAGATTATATTCTGAAGTACTTAGATTAGTGACAGATACTTCAAATTTAAGTAATACATCATATATTTCACGTGGAATAATTTGATATTTTTGAAACATCTGTAATTCTAATGCACTAGGTTCTTCATAGGGAGGTAAAGTAAATTTTTCAATTGGTTTAACATTAAATAATGTTTTAATTGTTTGTTTTAATAAGTCACGAGCTTTATTAAAATTCATTTATATATTAATAATATATATTATTTATCTGATTGAATTGGTTTATTGTAGTAGTTAAATATGACCACAAGATAAATAATATATATTATTAATATATATAATGAATACTCAATACGGAAACGGAGTTGGACAAGATATTTATGATGGAGCAGCTGCTTATGGTCGTATTAGAACTACTATTGTAATGATTTTTGGTATTCTAATTGCAATCATTTTGCTTATATTTGGAATTAAAATACTAAGAAAACCAGATTATCATAAAGTTAATACTAATGCTATTATTGTTACACCTGATTGTAAAACTACTACTTCATATGATAATGGTAAACTAAATACTTATCATAACTGTATTTTAGATATCAAATATAGTGCTGATGGTAAAGAATATCTTAATAAATTAAATACTAGTGGTAAAATTTACTCAGCTAATCAATCTATTAACATACGCTATAATTTGGATAATCCTATGGATATTACAACTAATCCTACTAATAAAACTATTGGTATCATTATGGTAAGTATTGGTCTAATTATAAGTATATTTGTTATTGCCTCATGGTATATTGCTCAAAGATCAAAGTTTGGAGCATCTATGATAGCAGCTTCAGATACAATTGATTTATTCCGTGGAGATCGCTAAATATATGTACTTTATTCTAACTTATTTGATTTATAATTATATATATCCAATACTTTTTTAACTACATCACTTCTCATAATATCTTCTTCTGTAAGTTCAATATGTTGAATACTATAATTATCATCAGGATAGACTGAAAGACGGTTTATGAAATCAACCATTCCATTTGGTTGCTGTTTTAAATCACACTGTTCAGGATCACCTACTATAATCATCTTTGATTTATATCCTATACGTGTTAAAAGTGTTTTCATCTGAATACAATCAATATTTTGTGCTTCATCTACAAAAATACAACTATTATGGAATGTTCTACCACGTATAAAACCTAATGGTGCAATTTCTATTTTACCTTGTTGAATAAATTCTTTTACTTTGGTTGATGGTATAACACTAGAAAAAGAATCATATATAGGTATTAACCAATTATGTA
>Ga0209442_1001839_pt1 | contig 11841 bp, 9 predicted proteins | sample LauGreSBDMM110DD_2_FD_187565 | JGI IMG/M metagenome (GOLD analysis project Ga0209442, IMG submission 187565) | Freshwater lake microbial communities from Lake Michigan, USA - Sp13.BD.MM110.DD (SPAdes) (version 2) | ecosystem: Environmental > Aquatic > Freshwater > Lake | place: Lake Michigan, USA...
CGAAGCGAGCGTTGTCAGCTCACGCTTGACATCATCAACAACTCACCCAAGGCCAGGCGGATGTACATTTCGCGTTGACAGGGTGCGGCTGACAGGGTACGAATGAGCAATTGTTGTGTCACTCATTTAACCCATTATCGAAGCTGAAGCTTATATGTACTGAAGCTTATTTGACTGGTCAAACTGAAATCAGCGCCCCGGCAACAACACCTGTACCGATTGAAGATGTCAAGTTATGCATCAATGCCGGATACATGTATCAGTGGCTTTCAATTTGGAGGCTCACCAAAAAAATACGGCGCGATAGATGCGCAGCTATCGTCAGCCTGATCTATCGAATGAACCATAGAGAAAGCGCAGGCACGGCAGTGATGATGGTCAGGCCGAGCAGCATGATGCCGATATAAGGAACTACTGATCGACAGACCTCAGAAAAGCTGGCTTTAAAGGCAGCAAGCGCCACGAACAAATTTAGTCCCACCGGTGGTGTGATGTAGCCAATTTCAAGGTTAACCGTCATCACAATTCCGAAGTGCACAGGATCTACACCATAGACCTTTGCCAAAGGCATCAACAGAGGGGCAAGAATGACAATAGCGGATCCCACTTCCATGACCGCGCCTGCTAGCAACAACATCAAGTTTGCCGCAATCAAAAATGTTGTCCGACTGTCAATAAATGTTTGCACCCAGGCCACGATAGCTTGTGGCACCCTCTCGTAATCCATGATCACGCTCAGGCTGGTGGCGAACGCCACCAACGGTAGCAATATGCCTAACAAGCTAGCAGTACTGCCCACAATCTCATAAAAATCGCGAAATTCTAGTTCTCGGTGAACCAGGCTTTCCACAAAAAGCGAATACAACAGAGCAGCAACTGCTGCCTCAGTGGGCGTAAAGTATCCGCTGTAAATGCCACCTAAAAGCAGGATCGGCAGCGCTAGGGCAAAGGCCCCCGATCGAATCGAAGCCATAATTTCTTGCGTATCCCATTTAGATGTATCCCGATGCCGATTTATGAGAATCGCATAAACGGCAAGTAGGAATGCCAGAAACAGGCCTGGGACTATGCCCGCCAGGAACAGCTGCGTGATCGATGTTTCCGTCATGATGCCGAAGAGGATCATGGGAATCGATGGTGGAATGATGATGCCCAACGTACCGCTTGCGCAGATCAGGCCGATCGAAAACGACCGTGAATAACCATTCGAGATGAGTGCAGGGAACATCACGGATCCCACAGCCAGCATGGTGACGATGCTCGATCCAGATATCGCAGCAAAGATGGCGCAACTCAGTACGGTGGCAACACCTATGCCACCTGGGATGGGGGTAGTCAGGGCGATCATGATGCGTATGAGGCGCTTTGCTATGCTGCCTCGCGTCATGACAGCGCCTGCCAGTAAGAACATGGGAATCGCAAGCAGGATTTCCTTGTCCAGCGCCGACCAAACATCCTGCATCATGAACTCGAACCGACTATCGGCCAGCACAACATGAACATAGGATGTCCCCGCCGCCAAAATAAGCAGCAGAGGCTGACGCAACAAGGCCAGAGCGAAAAGTGCTGCAGCACCTAAAATAGCATTCATGAGGAAGTAACTTCCTGAGGCTGCAGGTCCGGCAGAAAGGCAAAAAGGATGTGTCGCAGTCCTGCTGACAAAAAGGCGTAGACCATCACCGCCTGAATGGGCCAGACGGGAATCCCCAGCGTGACGGACATCTGACCCACTCCCCTCGTTTGCATGGTGAAACCTAACGCATGCCACGCAAGTACCCCCAGTATGACTGCTGAAAGTACGCTGCCCAAGCGCTCGATCCAGGGTGCCCAGTTGGATGGCAGCAGGTGGTCGGTGGCCTTGATTCGAAGGTGCTGTCCACTGCCGGTGGCTAGTACAAACCCGAGCATGCCCGCCACAAAAGTTAAGTGCACCGCTGCACGTTGCGCACCGAAGATCCCCATGCCAAACAGCTCGCGCCCCAATAGGTCTGCGGTCAGCGAGGCCACTGCAGCAATGATGGCAAAGACTGCTACGGCCTTCTCAATTGCCTGTAGTCTCTGAAGAAAGCATGCAACTGCCACCGATTGAGTCGTCTGTGCAGTCACTTCTCGCGCCGTGCGGCCTGGATGGCATTGAAAAGGGTCACTGCTGGCTGGCCGATCTTCTCCACATAAGCGGCATGGCCAGGTGAGACAATGTCATACCAGACCTTGCGCTGTGCATCTGTTATTTGATGCACTTTACCCCCGTCAGCTTCAAACTTCTTCATCAGCGGTCCTTCTGCATCGCGGACCTCGCCGCGCAGTACCGGGTAGCTTGGAATTCCCGCCCGAATGGCGTTTTGCTGCTGGGAATTGAGTTTGGACCAGGATTCCTTGTTGACTACGACTGCATTGAACAGGTGGGTATGCCTTGTGAGTGTCACGTGGGGTGCACTCTTGGCAGCGGGGGTCGTGACGTAGTAAACGAAAGGTAGATCAGCACCCACGACCAGTCCCTGTTCAAGCCCAGGAAACATTTCACCCAACGGCAGCTGGACGCCATTAGCACCCAACGCCGACCAGAAAAACTGTGAAGATGGCGCCGGGGAGACGCGGATCTTCTTGCCCTTTACATCGGCTGGAGAGAGCAAGGGCGTCTTGCCAACAACGTCGTTGAAACCAGTCTCTGACATGCCAATCAGCACCAGACCCTTGGCCTCCATGATGGGTTGCACCAACCGCACGGCGTGTTTATCGAGAAAAGCATCGCCTTCTTTTGGGTTAGCCCACAAATAGGGGGTTGCAAAAACAGCCATCTCTGGAGCGATTGAAGCCAAGCCCAGAACTGAGATGACACCCACCTGAAGGCGGCCTCGAAGCACTTGCTGCAAGGCTTCTTGCTCGCTGGCCACGAACTGAAACTCTCCTTGAACCGCCCCATTGGTTGCCTTGGTGATGGATTCAGCGATGCGGACGTGATGATCGCGCAGCAGCCCAGGTTGTGCGGCAGACGTGATTCGCCAGTTCTCTGCAGCTAAGGCCTGCTGCATGGAAAGGAATCCAACCATGAGGGCCATTGCCATGCCTCCAAAATGCAAGGCCAGGCGTCGATAGATGAATGGACGAACAGAGGGGGCGATTCGGGCTAGATTTTTCATGTTTCTAAATCCTGAAATTAGTTGTTGGCCTTCAACACGAACGGCTAAAGGGATTCATCGAAGCGCCGCACCATCGCTGTCGGGATTGTCTTGACGTAGAAAGTGCAGATGGACAGTTTATGTGTGCGTAGCGGGACCGTCTTGTGTTAACTGGTCGACTCCATGGAGCAAACAGCTGCGATATGAGTTTCCATCATGACCTTAATCGGGTGACGGATATTCCACCTAAAGACGGCAGGCAAGCCGAACACCCTCATCAATTGCCCGGGTCGCGTCCAAGTCGCCTGCCATGAGCGCACCGCCCACTAGGCTCACTGGCTGGCCAGCCCGCTCCAACTCGCCCAGCAACGACTGTTCTGACTCTTGACCAGCACAAATCACCACATGGTCCACCGGCAATATTTTCGTAACACCTCCCACAGTAATGTGCAGGCCCTCATCGTCAAACCGTTCGTAAATCACGCCGGAAAGCATGTTGACACCTCGGCGCCGCAAGAGGGCTCTGCGAATCCAACCCGTGGTTTTCCCCAGGCCTTTTCCGAGCGAATCCGGCCTACGCTGAAGCAACCACAGCTCGCGCCTCATACGAGCAGGATGCGGTTCCGTCATACCACCTGGGTTTTGGCCCTTCAAGTCAATACCCCAAGTCGCAGTGAACTGCGCTAACTCGTCACCCTCTAGGTGCTCATGGCTCAGCAGTTCAGCCACATCGAAACCGATGCCGCCTGCCCCGACAATGGCAACCCGGGCACCCACTGGTGCTCGGCCTTCGATAACGTCGGCATAGCGCAGTACTCTGGGGTGGTCAATGCCAGGCCAAGTTAGCCTCCTTGGTACAACGCCAGTGGCAAGAACCACATGATCGAATCCAGCCTTAAGCAATGACTCCGACGACGCGCGTTCACCCAGCCTCTGTTTCACGCCATGACGAACCAACTCAGCTGAAAAATAGCGCAAGGTCTCGCTGTATTCTTCCTTGCCAGGAATAAGGCGCGCCAGGTTGAACTGGCCACCCACCACGGAAGCAGCGTCATACAAGGTCACCTGATGACCACGCTGGGCTGCCGTCACAGCAAAGGCAAGTCCGCCAGGTCCAGCTCCGACCACTGCGATCCGCTTGGGTTCCGCAGTCGGTTCGATTCGAAGTTCTGTCTCGCGGCAAGCTCGCGGATTGACCATACAGGTTGTCAGGCGGCCTGAGAAAGCCTCATCCAGACACCCTTGGTTGCAAGCGATACAGGTGTTGATCAGCGCTGACTGTCCGGACGCAAATTTATTCAGCAACATCGGATCGGCCAATAAAGGCCGCGCCATGGACACCAGATCTGCCCCGTCCTGCGCCAAAATCTGCTCTGCCAATCTGGGATCGTTGATGCGATTGCTTGCTACCACAGGCACATCAAGTTCCGACTTCAGGCGTCGGGTCAAGCCCGTGAATGCGCCGCGAGGCACAAGCGAGGCGATGGTTGGCACACGCGACTCATGCCACCCCACATAGGGATTGATGATGCTGGCGCCAGCCACTGCAACGGCTTTCGCCATCTCGACAACCTCGTCCCACGTGCAGCCGCCTTCTACCAAGTCAAGCATAGAGAGCCTGAAAATGACGATGAAATCAGACCGTGTTGCAGCCCTTACCTGCCTTACCGTTTCTACTCCGAAGCGAATCCGGTTTTCGAGACTGCCTCCCCATTCGTCGTTGCGCTGATTCGCACGAGGCGCCATGAACTGATTGATCAAATACCCTTCCGCTCCCATGATCTCAACCCCATCGTAGCCCACACTTTGAGCCAATATCGCAGCCTGGGCGTAGTCAGAAATGGTTCGACGGATGTCTTCTACAGACATCTCACGAGGCGTAGCGGGTGATATCGGCGAACGCAGCGCCGAAGGGGCAACGCCCTCGGCATGGGTTGCATACCGTCCAGCATGCAGCAATTGAATGACGATGTGAGCTCCGTGTGCATGCACCGCTGTTGTGATTGCGCGGTGCGGGGATGCGGATTCCTCACTGTCCAGAGTTCGCATGCCAGGCCACATATTGCCCTCGCGATTGGGTGAGAGACCACCGGTCACAATCAACCCGACACCGCCTTCAGCCCGTTCTGCGTAGAAGGCTGCGAGCCTATCCCAGCCATCAGGCAATTCTTCAAGCCCTGTGTGCATGGATCCCATGAGCAGTCTATTGCGCAGCGTGGTGGTGGTGCCATCCGCGTGCGTTAAGCACAACGGGCTCATAAGTTTTGATGAGGCTGAAGTCACGGTAGATAACTCATTGTGGCTGAGAAATAGGACAACAATAGCCGACACAAACCTCACGTGTCTTGTGCTAACTGGCCAATTGACGACCACTCGAGTGCACAACCTTACGAATCAACCTCACTAAAAGAAATATGCCGATTGCGAAGTTCAATTGACCATCATGTCACAGCTTCAGTGCCATTAACACCAGATGCATCTTCCACTGATCTCAACTCGGGCTCGCTAGCGTAACCGTGAACATTTAAACTGCCCGTCAGTTGTTGGGCGCTAGGTCCGCAAGCGCCTTTAAGGCCAATGTCGCAAGCAGGTCCATTGTTTTGCTTGCCGATCCACAGCACCAGTCAACCACTTCGCGCAAGCCAAATGGGCCAATGCTAGGCTATCTTGGAATGCAAACATTCGGCACTTCGCTGATTGCACTTCAGGAGAGATTGGTTGAGCAATAAGATCGTTCGCATCGGTGGTGCCTCGGGGTTCTGGGGTGACAGCATGGTGGGGGCACCTCAATTGGTGAACTCTGGGCTGATTGACTACCTGGTATTTGACTATCTCGCCGAAACCACCATGGCGATTCTGGCTGCGGCGCGTGCCCGCAAGCCAGAGATGGGCTATGCCACCGACTTTGTCGACGTCGCTATGAAGACCGTTCTGCCTGAAGTCATGCGGCGGGGAATCAAGGTGGTGGCCAACGCGGGCGGTATCAACCCTAAGGCCTGCGCTGCGGCCTTACGTGCATTGGCCGAGAGCCAAGGACTGCAGCCTCGGATCGCGGTGGTCGAAGGTGACGACGTCTCGAGCCTGATGTCGCAGTTGAGGAGCCTCAAAAGCAAGGACATGTTCACGGGCGATCCCCTGCCAGAGAATGTACTGAGTGCCAGTGCTTACCTCGGTGCACTGCCCGTGGCGCGAGCCCTCGACGCAGGAGCCGATATCGTTATCACGGGTCGCTGCGTGGACAGTGCGACCACCTTGGGTCCGCTGATACATGAGTTTGGCTGGAGCCCCGTGGATTACGACCGGCTGGCTGGTGGTAGCCTTGCAGGCCACATCATCGAGTGCGGTTGCCAGGCCACAGGAGGACTTCACACCGACTGGCAAGACGTCCCTGACTGGCCACACATCGGCTACCCCATTGTCGATTGCATTGAGGATGGCAGCTTTGTAGTGAGCAAGCCACCAGGAACCGGTGGTGTGGTGCTTCGAGCCGCTGTGGCCGAACAACTGGTCTACGAAATTGGCGACCCCGGAGCCTACATGCTGCCGGATGTCTGTTGCGACTTTCGCAATGTCGTCATTGAGCAAATTGGTCCAGAGCAGGTGCGCGTGAGTGGTGCACGAGGCAGAGTACCAAGTCCTAGCTACAAGGTCTCAGCCACCAGCATGGTCGGGTATCGCTGTGCAGGCAGCATGGTGATCGTCGGCATTGACGCAGCCGCCAAAGCACGGCGAACAGGAGAGGCCATCATCACTCGTACGCGCGAACTTTTGCAAAATGCAGGCCATAAGGACTTCAGTTCCGCCCGCGTTGAACTGTTGGGTGCCGAAGCCCTGTATGGCCCACATTCACGGGCGGAAACGGCTCGCGAAGTGATGGTCCGAGTGGTGGTCGATCACCCTAGTAGTGCAGCACTGGAAATTTTCTCTCGGGAGATTGCGCCCTCTGGCACCTCATGGGCTCCGGGTACCACGAGTCCTGGCGGTGGTCGCCCATCAGCTTCACCATTGATAAAACCATTTGCTTTTTTACTTGAGAAGTCTGCGTTGACACTTAGTTTCACGATGGATGGACACAAGCAAACTGTCAGTGTTCCCTTGATCCAAGGGGATTCAACTGACCATGAAACAACCGTGCCAGTGGCTTGGCTCGACACCGATGAACCACAGATCGAAGTACCGTTAATCCGACTGGCATGGGCGCGCAGCGGAGATAAAGGCAATATATCCAACATCGGCGTCATCGCCCGCAGGGCGGAATGGCTGCCTCTGATCTGGAGCCGTGTTACACCTGAAGTGGTGCACGGGTATTTTGCTCACCTGGTCAAAGGGCGTGTAGAACGCTTTCACCTGCCAGGCATTTCAGCCATTAACTATTTGCTTCATGAAGCACTGGACGGCGGTGGGCCGTCCTCTACTCGCATCGATCCGTTGGGAAAAGGTATTGGGCAAATGCTGCTGGATTTGCCGGTGTGGGTCCCCAGGTCGCTGGCCGATTCGCTGTGATTCGTAAGGGCTTCATGTTAGTCAAATTAGGCATCTGTTAATCAGGTTTCCTATGGGAAAGTGCTGAAACTCCTACAGGTCAATGACATTCGGGCTGATTTTTCGAAAATTTGACCTAATGAAAGCACATCGTCCGGGAACCCGATCAGTGAATGGCTGCAGGCTGGCCATACACGGCAAGTCGTCGCGATCCAGCAAAAATTTCGCTTGGCTTGAGCCCATACACCCGCCGAATCGTATGACTGAAGTGGGTAGAGTCTGGGTAGCCTGTGCCAAGTGCGACATACAACAGGTTGTTGTTATGGTTCACCACATAGTTCAAAAGATTTCGAGCTCGCTTCCAAGTACGAAAACTGCGAAATGGCGCACCGACTTCTTGCTTGAAAAGATGCAGGAAACGAGAAAAAGAAAGATTCACCATGTTGGCGTACTCTTCGGCGACCGCGGGTGCCGAGGGGTCTTCCTTGATGCGACCCAGAACAAACAGAATTCGTTGATCAATTTTGCGGGTAGGCAACTTGGCACCGAACACGGCGAGGTCAAAGTCTAGGTCCAGTAGGTTGACGGCTTGGGAGTCGACCGGTGACTCCCAGGCGCGTTCGCGCACGCGTCTTACAAATGCAGGCGCATCCAATGCCCCGCGACCACATAATTCCGGGGGTAATGCACCCAGATCGACGGTTTCAGCCTCGACTTTCATGACAATTACCGTTCGCGATTCCGACATCACCTGATGCGGAACATAGGGTGGAACAACCGCCATTTCAGTTCGCTGCCATTCACCACCGTCCAGCCGAATGCGGATGGCAGAGCCCGCAACTGAAACATAGACAAGCACCGATCCCATTTGTCGAACCGTCGGCGCTCCCAAAAGACCAAGATAAAACACGCGATCAGGGGTAATCCACATCATGCGATCGGGAACGGTTGACTTGGCAACAGGTCTAACGTAAGGCATTGTTTGTCACCTCAATTCTTCATAGAAGTTAGGATAAAGCATAACGGATCGTACGACCGTTGTCTTGCCTCAGTATGCTGTGCATCCTAGTGCGCGCTTTAGGTGTTTTCACTAGGCATCAGAAATCACTGCTGGTACTTTCGCAACTCCAGTTTGCCGATCTGGTTGCGATGTACCTCATCTGGACCATCGGCCAAGCGAAGAACTCGTGACATAGCGTATGCATGCGCGAGACCAAAGTCGTTGTTGGTGCCACCACCGCCGTGTGCTTGAATTGACCAGTCGATCACCTGGGCCGCCATGTTTGGCACAGCGACCTTGATCATCGCGATTTCGGTCTTGGCCACTTTGTTGCCTACGGTGTCCATGCGATGAGCCGCATTCAGAGTCAACAGCCTTGCTTGTTCGATCATGATGCGCGCCTCGGCGATGCGCTCCACCGTGACGCCCTGCTGAGCCACCGGCTTACCGAAGGCGACCCGGGAGAGGCTGCGTTCGCACATGCGCTGCAATGCGCGTTCGGCCAGACCGATCTGGCGCATGCAATGGTGGATGCGACCGGGGCCAAGGCGGCCCTGGGCAATTTCAAAACCCCGTCCTTCGCCGAGCAAAAGGTTGCTAACAGGCACACGCACATTTTCAAACAACACCTCTGAGGCGCGATCCGGCATGCCGTAGTAGCCGAACACCGGCAATGCGCGAACCACCTTGACGCCAGGAGTATCCATGGGCACCAGAATCATCGATTGCTGCTTGTGGCGGTCCGGGTTGTCTGGATCGTTTTTCCCCATGAAAATTGCGATCTTACAGCGCGGATCGGTTGCGTTGGTGGTGTACCACTTGAGGCCGTTGACCACGTATTCGTCACCGTCTCGAACGATCGTCGAGGCAATGTTGGTCGCGTCGCTTGATGCGACCTCCGGCTCGGTCATGGCGAAACATGAGCGGATTTTTCCGGCCAGCAATGGCTTCAACCATTTCTCCTGATGTTCGGGTGTGCCATAGCGCGCCAGCACCTCCATGTTGCCGGTGTCGGGTGCGGAACAGTTGAAGATTTCAGGCGCAAGCAGTGAGCGACCCATGATCTCGCAAAGTGGCGCGTATTCGAGGTTGGTCAGGCCTGCGCCGTGTGGCGATTCGGGCAGAAACAGGTTCCAAAGCCCAGCGGCATGCGCTAGGGGCTTGAGCTCTTCGATTAGCGGTAGCACTTGCCAGGGCCCCAAGCGTTCGGCCTCTTCGATGTGGCGCGCTTCGTTAGGATAGATGTGCTCGTCCATGAAAGCATGCAGCCGACGCTGCAGGTCCTGAATTTTGGGAGAGGGATCGAATGACATGGATGTCCTTTGAGAACGGAGTGGAAATTCAGGTAGCACCAAGCTGCTCGCGGGCACGGCGCCATGCCAACTCGGCAATGGGTCCGGCGCACCGACCTGTCTCAGCTGCTGTGGGGTTTGAAGCTGTGCCTTCTTCTGCCCGCTTGGCAATGCCTTGCAAGATAGCCGCGAGGCGGAAGAGGTTAAACACCATGTAAAACTCCCAGTGTTGTGGGTCGATGCTTGCACGCCCCGTACGGTGTGCATAAAGTTTAAGATAGGTCTGCTGATCGGGGATGCCCAGGCTTGCGAGGTCGGTGCCGGCCATGCCGCGGAACTGCTCCTTACTCAATTCCCATGTCAGCATATGGTAGGAAAAATCCACCAGCGGGTCGCCTAGTGTCGATAGTTCCCAGTCCAGCACCGCCACCACACGCGGCTCGGTGGCATGGAAGATCATGTTGTCAATGCGCAGGTCTCCATGAACCACCGAGGTTGATTCTCCGGGTGGGATATGGGCCGGCAGCCAGTCAATCAGCCGGTCCATCGCCGGCTGGCTGACGGTCACCGAGGCGCGGTACTGTTGGCTCCAACGCGCTATCTGGCGTTGCAGGTGGTTCTCATGACGACCGAAACCTTCTAGGCCCAGGGCCTTTAGGTCCAGACCGTGCAGCGTGGCGATCACGCGATTAATGTCGTCGTAGATGGCACCGCGCTCAGCTGGCGTCATGCCGGGCAGGCGCGGGTCCCAAAGCACGCGACCGGGCACATGGTCCATGATGTAAAACGGCGTGCCGATGACCCGACTGTCCTCGCACAGGCAGTGGCTTAAAGGCACCGGTACGCCCGAACCTTGCAAAGCAGTGATCACGCGGTACTCTCGCTCCACCGCATGAGCTGAAGGCAGCAGCAAACCATTGGGCTTCTTGCGTAACACATGGTGCCTACCGCCCGCAGTGAGTAAAAAAGTCGGGTTCGACTGCCCGCCCTTGAACTGAGACACCTGCAGACCACCTTGAAATCCGGCCACGTGGGTGAACATGTAGGCGGCCAGCGCTGATTCGTCAAACTGATTGTGGGGTGCCACTGGCACGGTGAGTTGCACGGCGGTGTCCATCACACACCACCCACAGCCGTGCCGTTCACCACCACCACGGGGCGAACCGAGCGATCCAAACGCAACAGCAAACGGGTGTTGTTACTGACGCAGAAATCAGAGTCGTCAAATACGGCGATGTCGCACCCCGCGACATAGGTGCGACCATCACAATGCGCCAACAGGGCTGACAGGTCGACTTCGGTCTCAAACTGGTCCAGCTCCACGTGGAGTCCGGCAACACTGGCCGCCGAAAGGGCGTTGACGGGAGGGTTGTCGATGCGCAATAGGCCTATCGGTCCACGGCGTTCAGATTTCAAGGGGTAATGCATGGGCTTATTTCACAGATCAAGAAGAACGCGCCGTTGCTGATGGCCGGACACACAAAGGTTAACTCCACAGTACAAAACCCTCTAATCCAAGTCTTGTGCGTACTGGCTGGTTCGGGGTTATCTAGTACTTGTGCGACAGGCCACCTGGTTGTCTTAGCCAAAATGCGCCATGAACCCCACACAATCTCACATCATGCCGGCAACCCAGACACGGCGTTACTCCGACCTCAGGCACCCGGTATACCTTAGGGGGCCAGAGAATGGCCTTTCTGTACCACTGTTCCATGGGGCCTCCGAACTCTCGTTCTCCTGGCGCTATAAATTCGAGGCGCTGGCTTGCAGTTGATGATGATCAAGTGAGCTCAGTTCAGGGCCAATAAACAAACGGTGTCCGTACCAATTCACGTAAAAGAACCCGTCACCAAAGCCACCTTCTGATCTGGTCGAAGATGTCTGAAAGCGATAGATTCATTTTCATCTCCCTTTCCAGAAAGGCTTGCGCTTCTCGTTGAAGGAAGCC
>Ga0209442_1001843_pt1 | contig 11829 bp, 14 predicted proteins | sample LauGreSBDMM110DD_2_FD_187565 | JGI IMG/M metagenome (GOLD analysis project Ga0209442, IMG submission 187565) | Freshwater lake microbial communities from Lake Michigan, USA - Sp13.BD.MM110.DD (SPAdes) (version 2) | ecosystem: Environmental > Aquatic > Freshwater > Lake | place: Lake Michigan...
AGCCATCGCTGTGCGGGCTTCGTTCAGGGCCAGTTGCATCATGGCCTGATCATTCATGAAGCGCTGCCACCCCCGCTGGCTTTTTCTGCCTTCAGGCGCAGCATCCATTCAGCCAGAGTGCGCTGGTCTTCTCTGCCGTTGGCATACATCTTCACCGTGGCTTCATGTGCTTCGGGCCGGTGCTGGTTGAGTTTGAGCTCGCATTCGAAAGCTGTTACCCGCAGCTCAAACCCCAAAATAGCAGAGAGCATCATGCGCTGGTAATCAGGCGCCAGGCCGCGCCACTGCGCGGCGTAAGCCGGTTCATGTTCGCCAATGAGTTTTTTCAGCAAAGCGTCCTTGGCCTCGGGCTCGTCGATCAGCGTGGCCTCGACGGTGCAATGCACAGCCAGGTAGTTCCAGGTCGGCACGCGCGCCAGGTCGGGGTAGACCTGGGGTGACAGATAAGCATGCGCCCCGAGAAAAGTCATCACGGCTTGCGGCCGGCTCTGCAAAATCCGCCAGTGCGGATTGCCACGGGCCACATGGCCCAACAAAATCGGGTTCATACCCTCCTGCCCGGGGGCTTCGTCTTGCAATTGCAGCGGCAAATGCGTCACAAAGGGCAAGCCCTGGTCGTCAACACTGATCAGGCTGGCAAACGGATCCGCGCGCATCAACGGCGCCGCGTGCCGGGTCCATTCGCCTTTGAAATGTGCTGGCAAGTACATACGCGGATGTCCCGGCTGAGTTAAGTGCCGGCCTGGGCAATCTGCCGCAAGGCCTGCTCAAACACCTCGACCGGCTGGCCGCCGGAGATTAAGTGCCGGTCATTGATGATGACAGCAGGCACAGAGTGAATGCCCTGAGATTGGTAGAACTGCTCGCTTTCGCGCACTTCCATGGCAAATTCATCCGAGTCCAAAATCTCTGCCGCCCGAACGGGGTCTAGTCCCGCAGATCGCGCCACTTTGATCAATACGGCGTGCGAGGCAGGGCTTTCACCATCCGTGAAATAGGCCTTGAAGAGCCCTTCTTTGAGCGCCTTTTGCTGGCCAGCGCCTTCCGTGTGCGCCCAATGCAGCAAGCGATGCGCGTCAAAGGTGTTGTAAGTGCGGCTGCGCCCGCCACCGTCTGCGTTGGTGCCGCTGAAGGTAAAGCCCAGGGCCGCACCCCGCTCACGAATGACCGCCCGGTTGGCTTCGGCTTGCGCCTCTGAAATACCGTACTTTTGCGTGATGTGCTCGGTGATGTCCTGACCTTCAGGCCCCATGGTCGGGTTCAGCTCGAAGGGCTGAAAGTGCAGCGTCGCGCTGACCTCCGGGCTGACCCGCGCCAGGGCCTGGTCCAGCGCCCGCAGGCCGACCACACACCAGGGGCAGGATACATCGGAGACGAAATCTATTTTGAGGGAGGTTGTCATGGCTGCAAATACCTGGCTCGTGAGTGTGGGCCAGATTTTACGTTGGCCAACTCCCGAAAAGCCGGCGCTTGATTCAAGCGCTAGAGTCGAGCTGACCTTGCACTGAGCCGGTTGTTTTGCAAAATCAGGGTGCGTGCCAATTGCTTGGCCAGCATGTAGAGCAAATGCCGTCCAATGGGCGGTACAGTCTCAAAGAGATCGTCAAATTGCACCCGGTTAAAGGCGGCCACGGTGACACTTTCAGTAGCAACGCAATTTTCAAAAGCCGGTAAATTTTCTACCAAAGACAGCAACCCAAACCACTCGCCAACGCGCAGCAAACGGTCAGAGTCTTGGCCGCTCAGCGCGTCACCATCGCTCATCGCAACAGCGCCATTCATGATCAGGTAAAAGGCATGGCCATGTTCTCCCCGCAGCGTGAAGGAGTGCTTGGCTGGATAGATGATCACGTTCATCATTCTTGCGAATACGTCAAGGTGCGCATCTGAAAAGTTTTCGAAGCCAGGCTGTAGTGTGAGGAAGTGTTTAATGTCCATGATGATTCCAATCAGGCTTTGCTTTGCTACAAAGACGCTTCGCGCTGATACGCCTTTCGCAACCGGTCCGAAAGCATCAGCACCAAGTGGGGCAGCAGCACGCTTGCAACAGTTTGGTCTCTGGTGATGAGGTCTTCAAAAGTCTCGTGCCGCATGCGCAAAAAGCGCGCGGGTGTTTGCGTGGTGATGGTGGCACTGGCCTTCAAATCGCCGCTGAGTGCAGACACCTCGCCTAGCCACTCGCCGGGTGCGAGCACGCCCAACACGGTGGATGCCCTACCATCGTCAACCGTCACCTCGACCCTGCCGTCGACAATGAAGTAGATCGAATCAACCGGCATGCGATGACGTATCAACTTACGCCCGGCGGCCAGTTCCAGTACCGACACACTTTTCAGAAATGTCGCGGTATGCGTGGGACCAAGTTCATCGGCAAGCGTCGAAAAATGCGTGCAAAAATCAGTGTTTGCGTTAGTTTTCATGTAGTGTCTGGTAGGTGCGGACGCTTAAAACTTGACCGGGCTTTGCATTCGAATAATGGCCTCGGCTGTGATCGGTATTCGCATGCCTTCAATATCCCAATCGAGCCCGGGAATTCTTGGGATCTTTTGTGGCAAAAGATTGAAAGCTTTGTCACTCAAACCTGTCGCTAAAGTTTGCAAATCCACGGGAACGGGGACGTCTTGACTGCCAAGAGGACCTAAAGGAATCGTCACTGTGGTTGGGATAGTGGCGATTCTTTCAGCGGCTAGATCTCTGACAGGAGCCCATTTATCTGTCGTCATCGAACACGCGGTTGGAGTTGACTCTGCTGAAGAATCCCAAAACCTTTCTTCGGCTAAGTTTTTTATCCCCGTGATGCCTGCGGACAACGCGTAAATAACGCGATTCACCACCGGTACGTTCAACTTGACGCAGTAAGTTACCCTGATCTTTAAAAGATTAGCGTCCTGAATGGACATGCCGTCCCGAAGAACTTGAACAGCATTATTTCGGAACATCAAGTTGTCATTTGGGATTGCATCATCTTCTTTGAACCCATCAAAGGCATCTTGAGTCGGACTGATAATTTCAACCGTGGCGGTGCCCGGATTGAAAATTTCGATCATCGACACTGCCCTGGCGATGCCCAAGGTGGCAAAAGTGGGCGGAGCGTTGGTCCTCATGAAAAACGGCGTCATACCCGCTGCAACACCGTCCTTGATCGCTCTTAAATCTGCATTTTTCAAGGCGCCTTGGCGGGCTCCCATGAAGGTCGCATAGTTCAGTGAGATTTTTGCTTGGTAAATAAAAGCGTACTGGATCACGCCCAGTATCAGCAGTAACAGCACAGGCAGGATGATGAGGTATTCGGTGATCGTTTGACCCCGTTGTCGCTGGCTTAGCGGATGAGCGTTGCCTGACAAAAGCCTCATTTGTTTTTTTCGCTCGCAATAGCCGGCAAGGTTTCCAGCGTTTTAATGATCACGGCGGTGTTCTCAAAGGCAGGATCCCCAGCTTCCGAAATTATCTTGGCCTGCACCATTGCCAGCCAAGCTTGCCGGAGCATGACAATGCCGAGATTGTTCCAAGTGCGCGGATCAGTGTCTTTCAGGGCGAGCGATTTTAGGTAGGCCTCCTGCGCTATTTGCGGTTTTTTTGTACGGGCATAAATATTGCCCAAACGAAACCAAGTCTCAGCATCTTGTGACCCCATTGTGGTGAGCTTTTTGTAGAGTTGCTCAGCACGCACATCATCGCCTTGGTCATAGGCGTCCTGAGCTTCGCGGTGCATCAATTGCGACGCAACGCTCGATACTTGATTTGATTTTGAGTCCGTGGCACAGCCTGCCAGCACCCCTAAGAAAAGCCCCAAGAGGCATGCTGCAAGAAGTCTCATGTCATCACCTCGCGCCATATCAGTGGCTCACCCAAGTGAAGTCCAAGTCCTGCCAGCGCGCCGGCAGGAAGTTCAAGCGTTGACTGCGCAGAATAAGCGCCCGCTAAACGCAGCGGCAGCAAGTTGGCAACCATTTTTCGAATGTGTCCGTCTGCGTCTAAAAAAACTAAATCAAGTGCATAGTGCATACCCATTGTGTGAACCATGCGGCATCGGTCTATCAGCAAACCTTCACCTGTGGCAAGCGGTGGGCGCCCAAGCAAACCGCGCGTACGCTCGTACACATTCGCAGCCTTCCACACCCGTGGCAGCACGCACAGGTTGGTTGTTTCACGGTAAATGGCACCAAGCTTCACACCATGCCCGATTTCAGAAACTTCATCACGATGGGGAATCCGATAACGATAAATGTGCAGGGAAAAATGAACATCATCAGCGGTCCGATTAACTTCACCGGCGCTTCCATAGCGAGCTTTTCAGCGCGCATGAAGCGCTCGTTGCGCCGTTGTTCAGCTTGAGAGCGAAGCGCTTTTCCCAAAGATGCCCCCATCTTTTCTGCCTGCACCACCGTGCCCACAAAACTCGTTACTTCAGGCATCTGCAAGCGCATATGCATGCGGTACAAGGCGTCGGCACGTGGCAGCCCGGAGCGCAGATCACGCACCACCATGAAAAATTCTTGACGCAAAGGGCCTGCAGGTCCTTTTTGCACCACTTGATTCAGTGCGCCGGTCAAGTTAAGCCCGGCCTCCACGGCCATGGTGATGAAGTCAAGAAACATCGGTAAGGACCTTTGGACTTGCTTGTGTCGTTTTAAGCGCCTGTCCCGAAGCCAGAGAATGGGGTAAAAATACCCGCCCACGACACAGACAAAAACCATCGTCAGCGAAGACATTTTCAGTAAAGAGGCGATTAAGAACCAGAAACCCGTCACCACAAACATAGACATAATGCGGACTGCATAAAATTGCTCAGCCGTCATCAAGTGCGACACGCCGCTGGTGTTTAGCTGGGAACTGGTGCTCTCAAGTTTGTCTGAGTTAATGCGGGATGTCAGGTGGTAGTCGAGTAAACGCACCAGCGGCCACACCAAGCGTAAAGCCACCGGTAGCTCGTCCATGTACTGGCGGTCGTCTGTCGGAACGTCGCTTTGCAAGTTGGAGTAGACATACAAGATGATCAGGGCAATAGCCCCGATCATGGTGGCAAGAATCAATAAAACAGCGTTGGTGGTCATACGTCGATCGTCACAATCTTTGAAATGAGCAAGTGCCCAATGATGAGCATGATGGTGGTAATCGTCAGCACCCCATAGCCCATCCACGTGTTGTACAAAGGGGCCATGGCTTCTGGCTCCATGTAGGTCAATATCAGGCACAGGAAGGCGGGCAATAAAGCCATCACGATGCCTTGTAATTTGCCTTGCGCCGTCAGCGCTTTGATCTTCCCTTCCATGTCATGCTTACGCCGCAATGTGTGCGCCAGAGATTCGAGAATCTCTGCAAAATTGCCACCCACTTCACGCGTGATGCGCATGGCGGCCACCAGCAAAATAAAGTCAGGCAGCGGCATGCGCTTTTCCATGTTGGACAGTGCTGAGTCAAAGTCCAAGCCGAGTCGCTGCTCCCGCAGCATCAGTTCAAACTCCTGAGCCAGCGGTGCTTGTTGCTCTTTCACCATCGACTCCAGCGCCACCGACAAACTGGCACCAGCGCGCATGCCCCCGGAGACCATCAGCAAGGCATCGGGAAGCTGCTTTTCGAACTTTTCAATGCGTTTTCTTTTTGTCCGTTTGATCAAGTAACTCGGTGCAAAGGCGACGCCTATGCCTGAGGCTATCGCCAGCACCGGGTTGCCAAACAACAGATACACCAAAATCGGCGTTATCACCAAGGCGGCCGCGCTGTAGTTAAACAAGGTTTTCGAGTCGGTGAAAATGAACATGTCGGCCAGTTCTGTTTTGGCCTTTTTCTCGAAGTGCTCTTGCCGGTTAGCCACCCCTGACTTGAGCAGCAGCAAAATAAGGAACCCTAAGGCGGTGGCCGTAGCCAGGACGAGACCCAGGACGAGAGCTAATCCAGACATCACATACTCTTTGGTGGTTGGAAGATCGACAGGTCAACCGGAATGCCGCGCCGTGCCAAGTCTTGGCAGAAGTCGGGAATGTTGCCGGTGGCGATGAATCTTCCTTTGATCTTGCCGTTCTCGTCGTAGCCGTCCTGCTTGAACAAAAAGATGTCTTGCAGCTGTACGATATCGCCCTCCATGCCAGTGACCTCGGTGATGTGCGTGATCTTGCGGCTGCCATCCGGAAATCGGCTTTGCTGAACAATCATGTGAACCGCAGAGGCAATCTGCTCGCGAATAGCGCGCAAGGGCAATTCAAGACCCGACATCAGGGTCATCACTTCCAGCCGGGCGATACAGTCCCGCGGCGTGTTGGCGTGGGCCGTGGTCATGGATCCATCGTGGCCGGTGTTCATGGCCTGCAACATGTCAAGCGCCTCACCGCCACGGCACTCGCCGACCACAATCCGGTCAGGTCGCATACGCAGGCAGTTTTTAACCAAATCGCGAATCGAGATGGCACCCTTGCCTTCAGAGTTCGGTGGCCGTGATTCAAGCGAAATCAAGTGTGGTTTGGCCAGCTGCAGCTCTGCGGCGTCTTCCACGGTGACGATTCGCTCATCTTCCGGAATGTAATTCGACATCACGTTGAGCAAGGTCGTCTTGCCTGAACCGGTGCCGCCGGAGATCACAATATTGGCTGCTTGCTCAACCGCAATTTCTAAAAACTTCATCATGTCTTTGGTGACCGAGCCGTAATTGATCATGTCCGTGTCAACCAGTTTCGACTTTGAAAATTTACGAATCGTGATGTTGCAGCCCTTGAGCGCCAGCGGCGGGATCACGGCATTGACACGGGAGCCGTCTTTAAGGCGTGCGTCCACCATGGGGGAGCTTTCGTCAATACGCCGTCCGATAGGTGCAACGATCCGTTCTATCGCCCCCAGCACAGCCTGGTCTGAGCTGAAGGCAATCTCTACCTTGGTTAGCTTGCCTTTGCGCTCAACGTAAATTTCATCAAAGCGGTTGACCATGATCTCGCTGATACTGGGGTCGGCCAATAGATCTTCTAGCGGCCCTAAGCCGACCACCTCATTAAGCAACTCCTTGGCCAGCCTTTGTGCATCAATGCCGGCTGGCAGGGCGTTGTCGTTCGCCAAAATCTCGGCAATCATGGTTTGCGTGCTCAAACGCAATTCGTCTTCACCCATGCCTGTGACGTTAAGCCGACGTAAATCCATCTGGCTGATTAACTTTTCATGCAGCTTTCTGCGCTCAAAGTTCATTCGCTCGATCATGTCGTTGGTGGCGGCAGTCGGCGCTGGCGCTACAGTTTCCGCAGCCAGGGGGACAGGCGCAGTCAAAGGCTGGGCAATTGATACAACCGGCGTACTGGCGGACTCAGCTTGAATGACCACGTTCACATAGTTGTCGCCAATCTTGATCACGTCTGCACCTTGCAGCGGACCGTACTCCTTGAGGAAGACCTTGCCGTTGACTTCCGTGGCGCCCATGGCGCCATGGTCTTCGACAAAAAAACCATCAGAGCGGCGGTGAATCGTCGCGTGTCGTTTGCCCACCGTCCAACCCCGCAGCACTATCAGGTTGTCATCCCCTTTGCCGATGGTGCAACTGTCAATTTCGCAGTTAACCCGCGTGGGCACACTCTTTGCCGACTTGTATTCAACACTGAACATACATTTCCTTGTCAATAAAACAACCTTAAAATTAATTAAGGATGCCTTGCGCGCTGGATAAGGAATTGAATTTGTCTTCAATATCTTTGGCTTTCTTCAAGCGCTCATCACTCATATTGAATGCAGGGTCAATGACTGTCGGGGTGACGAAGATCACCAAGTCAGTGCGTCCGGTGCGAAAGTTATTCGACTTAAACAGCTCCCCGAGGATGGGCAGATCCCCAATACCAGCGACTTTCGAAATATCTTTCTGAATATCCGTATTCACCAAGCCAGACAAGACAATGGTTTGCCCAGATTGCACATTGAATTCAGTGTCCGTTTTACGCGTTAAGAAGCCTGGGTTACCGTTGACTGAGACGGAATTGTCAATGCTGCTCATTTCTGTCTTAATGACCGTGGTGACGTTGTTGTTAGCGTCTGTCACAGGTTCAACCTTTAGCGTGATACCGTAGTCTTTAAAAGTCACCGACGGGGGTGCCCCCGCAGTGGCAGGCATCACGATAGGGACTTGTCCCCCAGCCAAAAATTCGGCCTTGCCGCCGCTTCGGGCGCTTAACTCTGGGGTCGCCAGAATATAAGCGTCGCCATTGTTGACGGACAGATTGATCATTGAATTGATCGACGTTGTCAGACCTATGAATGGACGCCAGCCGGAGCCACCAATTGGTAATAACTTAGCACCTTCCGGCGCTCCGGGGGAAATGTATCGGAAGTTCGGGTTGGTGCTCCAGTTGGCAATCATTGATGCGCTTGGCCCGGCGAAAGCTTTGTCCCAAGCGATGCCAATGTTTTCTACGACTGACTTCCTCATTTCCACAATCTGTACTTTGAAAGACACCATACGCCGCATGGTGACCTCATCTTCTCTAACAATGTTCTGGGTTGGCGGAAACAATTTAGCGATTGCTTCAATACGCGGCAAGTTTTGTTTGTTGGCGGTTCCCGTTAACAAAACAAGTTCCCCAACGCGTTCTACTTTGACGGTGGGTATGCTGCTCAGCAATTCGGTCAGGCTCTTGGTTGTGACATCCAGATCAACCGCCACCACACTGACCGTGTAGCTGATCAGATCGCCGGTCTCTGTCCACAGCTTCAGGTCGGTTTTACCTACTTTTTCGGGTATGACAATGACTGCGTGATCAACCAAATTGGCGGAGATGATTTTTCCGTCGCCGATGGCAACCCGAGCGATCTTGGCCATACCAGTCCATGGTATTACTTTGACTTCTCCAAGCATCAGTTTCAGTGAAGTTGTCGCACCTGCTAGGCGCTGTTCCGCTCTTAGTTGAAGGTTGGGGTTGGTGGTTGAAGCCGGATCTGCTGCAGAGACCGGCAGTGCGCAAGCCAGTCCGAACAGCAAGGAAACAAAGAATGGAATTCTTAACAACATGGTTTGTCCTAATGAAAATAAATGGCTGATCAACGCGGTTGAGCGTTGGCGCGATTAGTCGTCGGTGACATTAATCTTGATAGTTCAGGTGGCAAAGCCGAACGAATGGCGTCTACCGGGTTGGGCGGCAAGCCAGTGCTTGGCAGATTGGCGGGTGATTGACGGTCGGTGTTGGCCCCACCACTGCCGCCAATGATGTACTCGACCCGTTTCGGCTCGGGAATCTTCTCGAAAGCAAGAGCACGTTTGCCCATTCCAAGCATGCTCTTGGAGTTGATGTCATCCAAGGAAGCCGTAGAAATATCATCGTTGCCGCGCAAAACAGCCCGGATTTTCCCGACCTGCTGTGCCAGTGCAATGCGTGCTGCATTTTGTGGTGTGACTTCAAACGTGAAGTTTGAATACGTATTTTTTTTACCGCCGGGTCCGCCTTGGTTGTCGTCACCCTTCGAGGCCCTGCTTTCGACTGTTTGACCTGTTGCCAGCACCTTGACTTGTTGCAACACCAGCAAGGCCCTGAAGCCACCATCGCGATCGTCGGCGTCGGGCACGATCAACATCAAGTCAACCATGTTGCCGGGCTTGACCATTTGCGCCATCGAGTTGATTTCGTCCACCTCAATCGTGATGGCTCGCGTGCCGGGCTCCAGCGTTTCAGCAAAGCCTTTGGGCTTTTCCATGACGTCATCTATGCGCAAGGGTGAGCCCGCCTTGATGGAGCGCGCGGCTTTTGAGCCATCGACCTGGGCGAAGTCTTCAGGCGTCAGCATGTCATCGTTGAGCAAGTCAGCGGCAATTTCACGCTTGGCAAGGCTTCCGCCGTCCAGAATCCCACCTCGGCCGATGTTCACCTTTGCTGCAATGACCTCAACGGTGGGCCCGCCTTTGACACTTTGTTCGGCCGCTTTTTGGAGGGCCTGCTCGCGGTCCTTCAGGTAGGACTTGATGACCATGGTGGCGGCAATGGCCAGTCCAATAGAAAGCAGAACAAGCCACCACATCTTGTTGATGTTCGCAAATATATGAATGAGTTTACGCATGGTTAAAAAGCTCTCTTTACAAGGGTGAGCAAAAAATAAAGGCAGTTGGCAACAAGCCTGACAAAGTTATTCAGAAGTCATGCCTTTAAAAAAAAGTAAAGTTGCTTGAATATGAAATTGCATAGACAAAAGCGGTGTAATTTCTTTTTAAAACTTCGGCTAAGGTCACCAGGAGCAATTGACCGTCCGTGTCTGGGATCAGCAAAACAATGACCGCCAAGATACTGACAATCGAGTATTCAACGCTGGCCTGGCCGCGTTGTCTAAGATGCTTCGAGCGCTTATTCATAGACATTTTCATTTCTTTTTACTCAGGGTTTGTCAACCAGGTTGGCCAGTACGCTGCTGCCGCCTTGAGTGCGCGCAATGACCATGCTGGTTTCATTGAAGCCACGCCTGAAGGTGATGGTTTGGCTGTTCCCGTTGCCCCCTTTGTTGGGAATCAGGTGGTCGCTCAAGACGGTCCAGCCCTCGTTACCCAAGACCCGCCGGTAAAAGTCGGCGTTGGCGTTGGTTGAGAACTGGTTCATCAAGACGATTGTTCGAGCCTCTTTGCCGGGGTCGCGGTGCTTCATGTCAGCGGCCACCTGACTGCCCGACATCATCGGGAAATCTTTTCCCAGAACAGGCGCCTGTTGGTTGGGCTGAATTTGGCTCACTGCCAGCACGCCGGTTGAGCCGCTGGTGGCGGGGTTCTTTTTAACCTGAACCGTGTAAAAGCACAGGCCCAGCATCTTGGCGATCACCTGATAGTCTTTGATCGGGTACTCGATGGCGTCTTGAGGGTTGAGCGTAGACGCTTTCCATTCACGCCGGTAGCGTGCCAAGACGGTCTGTACGGTGTCCGAACTGTCAAAGTTCCTGACTTGCAAGGGCGTGCCGTTGTGCACAATATCTGGCGCGACCCAAGTGAGCTTCATGTCCGGCAGCGCAAACGGTGCGCAGTCCGGTTTTTTCGGGTCAGCGGCCGATGCAGTCGCCGCACTCACGACAAGGCTTGCAGATAACAGTAATGTCTTAGATCGCATTCTTCTGTGTTTTCAATTTATCAATTTGAGCTTGGTAGCCGGAAATGACGCTGTATGCTTTTGTTCGGTTCTGCATAAATGCGTCATCCTTTCTCAGATTGGGGCCAGTTGGATCTTTCAGTAAGTCCGCGTCGGATTGGGCCAACGCCTTGTCGGATTCAGTTTTTGCCTTTTGCAGATCAGGGTCGTTGAGCTTGGCTTGCAACTCGGCAATTCGTTGGTCCAGCCCACCATGACAGGCCACATTGGCATCGTATTTAGGTGTCCAGCTGGTGTAAGCCCCCCCAGGTGGGACACGTGGGGCACCGCATTGATATGTCTTCGGCCTACTTCCGGCCACCAAGATAAAGCCACTGTTGTATGAATTTGTCGGGCTATAGCTAGCCCAACCGCAAGCGTTACTTTCGTACTCAGCTTCTTTAGCGGCCTTGCAGGAATTAATCGAAGCCTGCGTGTTCTTTATCCCTTGATCCAGCGCTTTGGCTTTTGCCTCGATGGGAGCGGCCGCCGCTCGTGCTGCAGCGTCAGCCTCAGCGGCTTCTTGCTCGGGTGACTTGCGGGGCGTTGGCGCCGGTACTGGCTTCACCGCTGTGACGGCTGCGGCAGACAGGCGGTCAGGCGGTACAAAGTCTGGTTTAATTTCGACACCCAACGCGAGGCTGCTAGGTCTCAGTTCTTCGACAAATGTGCCCACTACTTTTTGAATTGGGCCCATGACATCTGACACAGGGGAGCGGTTAAACACGTTAAATACGGCCAGCCCTTCGGTCTGTTTTTTGACAAATGC
>Ga0209442_1001845_pt1 | contig 11825 bp, 10 predicted proteins | sample LauGreSBDMM110DD_2_FD_187565 | JGI IMG/M metagenome (GOLD analysis project Ga0209442, IMG submission 187565) | Freshwater lake microbial communities from Lake Michigan, USA - Sp13.BD.MM110.DD (SPAdes) (version 2) | ecosystem: Environmental > Aquatic > Freshwater > Lake | place: Lake Michigan...
TGAGCCCGCGCAGAAACTATCCCAAGAACAAGCGGCCTAAAAGTGATGAACGCGACATTTCTACCTCAAGTCAAACTATTGAGGAGCATCATGAAGGAATGTACATAGTTCGCAAGTTAACTGGATCAAGTTCTAACAAACCATATCGCTGCCCAGGTTGCGATCAAGTTATTCCAATGGCCACACCACACACAGTCGCTTGGTTAGAAGATGATGAAGAAAGTAGACGCCACTGGCATAACGCTTGCTGGGCAAAGAAAGATAAGCGACGTCCTAATACTGAGCGAACACGTAACGCGCCGCGTTTTTAACCGAAGCGTCCCTTTAACCAGCGAGTTGCAGTAACTACCAACTTCTCTTCTCTAGCTTTGCGCTTAAAACTTAAAAGATTCAATGGCACATTAAAGCGAGTGCGGACTACGGTGCGGGCGTAGGTGTATTCTAATAATCCTTCAGGTCCATGCACGCGTCCATAACCACTATCTTTCACGCCACCAAATGGCACCGAAGCTACTGCTGCAAATGAAAATGTTGAGTTAATAGCAACCATTCCACAGGCTAACTCTGCAGCAATTCGTTTACCTTGGCGCTTAGACCAGACATTTGCACCTAATCCATAGCTAGAGGCATTAGCGAGATCAATAGCCTCACGCATAGTTTTAACGCGATTAATAATAATGATTGGTCCAAAAGTTTCTTCACGCATTGCTGCAGAATCCTCTGGCACATCAATCAAGATAACTGGTTGAACAAATGGAGGCTTGACTGACTCTGGCCCACCATAAGCACAACTTCCACCATCTTTAATGGCAGTTTTAATGTGGGACTGAATTACTTTAATCTGAGAAGGCATAGTTGCAGGTCCATATTTTCCATCACCTGGCGCACCGGCATGAATCGTCTTAGCTAGCTCCACTGCAAGTTCTGTGAACTTATCGGCCACTCTTTCATCAACATACACACGCTCTGCGCCTATGCATGATTGCCCAGCATTGGCCATAGCTGACCAGATAGTTGCATCTACCGCCCGCTCAAGATTGGCATCTGCAGCAACGATGACTGGATCTTTTCCGCCACATTCCAATACAACAGGAGTCATCGTTATGGCACATTGAGCTGCAACAATTTTTGCAGTTCTAGTTGATCCGGTGAAAGAGATTTTATCAACTCCACTTGTGCATAGTGCTCCACCTGTTTCACCCAGTCCAGTAATAGTTGTTAGGACATCGGCGAAGGGTGTAACTTCATTAAAGCTCTCTTCTAACCACATTCCAACACCAGGTGTGTACTCACTGGGCTTAAAGACAACTGTATTTCCAGCAGCTAACGCGTGAGCAATAGAACCCACTGGTGTGAAGATCGGGTAGTTCCATGGGCCAATAACGCCAACAACTCCAAGAGGGGAGCGTTGCACGGTCGCAGACATATTAGAGAGAAGTAAGCCCGGCGCACGATGAGCAGTGCGCATAATCTCTTCTGCATGACGTGCTGCCCAGCCAATATGGCCCACCGCAATACTTACTTCCAACTTTGCATCTCCCACAGGTTTTCCAGTTTCAAGTGAGACCAATGCTGCAATTTGATCAATGCGCTTAATGATCAGTGTTGACCAAGCAAGTAGTACTTTTTTTCTTCCTGAAAAGCCAAGCTTTTGCCACTGCCCTGAGGCATTGCGCGCATGTCCAACAATTTCATTTACTTGTTTGGCATTCATTATTGGATACGCTCCAGCTACCTCGCCGGTTGCAGGATTATGAGAGTTAAATGAAGGAATGCGCTTAGAAGCCATGGTTGGAAGCCTAGTGGGGTGAAGATAAGATTTGAAGTATGGCCGAGATAATTAGACCCAGTACTGAGTTACCGGCCCTTCGCACACCTTTTCATCTCCTAACAAGTGATGGTGTTGATTTAATCGGCGAAATTGCATCACCCTTAGGTCAATCAAAAGGAGCGATTTTAACTCTGCACCCACTGCCAACTGCCGGCGGAATGATGGATAGCCATGTTTATAAGAAAGCAGCAAACCGACTCCCAGCTATGGCTGGAATAAGCGTTGTTCGCTTTAATACCCGAGGAACAACATCAGAGGCCGGCACAAGCACTGGTGAATTTGATAATGGCGGGGCTGAAGGTTTAGATGTTCAAGCAATGATTAATTATTGCTTCGATGATTTAGGGTTAGAGAACCTTTGGATTGTGGGTTGGTCATTTGGAACAGATCTAGCCCTGCGCCATGCCAAAGATACACGCCACAAAGGTCTCATTCTGCTTAGCCCACCGCTTCGCACCACGACTGATGAAGAACTCTTGTATTGGAATAGTGATCCACGACCAATAACTGCCCTTGTGCCAGAGCACGATGATTACTTGAAGCCAGATGCAGCACGAGTGCGTTTTGCCATTGTGCCTAAGTTAAAGATTATCGCCGTCGAAGATGCAAAGCATCTTTGGTTAGGTGAGCCATCAGTTCATCGCGTGCTAACTGAGATTAAAACCATTGTTACTGGTGAAGCACAAGCTCTATCTCTTGAGTATTAAGAGTTATTAGCACGAGGAATAACAACCTCGTCTAAAATCAAAATAATCGAAGCAGCCACTGGCACTGCAAGTAATCCACCCACTAACCCCAAAAGTGAAGAGCCAATGAGGGCAGAGATAATAGTTACTGCACCAGGAACTGCCAGAGTTCTTTTCATGATGCGCGGTGTAATAACATAGTTTTCAACTTGAACATAAACCACATAAGCAACTAAAGCAATAACACCGATCGCAATTGATTGCGTTAATGCGATTATCGTGACGATTCCAGAACCTAAGAAATGTCCAATTAATGGAATCAATCCACAGACAAAGACGATCATGCCGATGGCTATTGGGGAAGGGAGTCCAAGAACGAGTGAGAGAATGAAAACAAAGACTGAGGCCATAGCTGCAATAACTATTTGGCTACCGACGAAGGAACCAACTCGGGCAATGATGGCGTTTGTGAGGTGGCCGATACGTTCACGACGACTCGCAGGAACAAGAGAAAGTCCGAGGTTAACAGCCTGAGGCAGGGAAGTGATGAAGTAGAGAGTGAGAACTAGGATTGTGAGGAAAGTGAAAAATCCTGAAAGAACAGATTTACCAACACCGATTACGCCGCCAAAGGCTGATATCAATAGCGTTCCATCGGAAGTGACAGATTCTAATCTAGCTTGTAGCGTATCGATAATTCCATACTGATCATTGAGTTTATTTATTGTTGAATTATTTGTTAGTTCACCTAAAAGAGTTGGAGCCTTATTGATGAGTTGTGTTCCTTGTGAAATTACAGGAGGGGCCACAACGAGTGCAAAGAAGATTACAAAAGCAATAACTGAAGTAAAGATAATGGTCACTGCAGTGGCGCGTGACATATTGCGACGGCGAAGGGCTTCAACAGCTGGGTTGAGGCCTGTTGCTAAGAAAAGAGCGATTAAGATCAAAATAAATATTTGCGAGACGCTTGCAAGTGCGCGCATTAAGACGATTGCTGTTAATGCACCTAGCGTTGCAACAAATCCAAAGTAATACGGATGAGATCTATTTATTGGAACACCAGCAATTCCGTAGTCAGCTGGGGTTGGAGCGGCCTTGGCCGCACGCTTAGTAACCTTCTTAATTCGCTCTTTGATTGCCATAGATGCATTGTAAAGATAGTTATGTCACTTGTATGAGACGTGGTGTTCTTCCTCCCGTCACATTTATAGGCAAGAATGAGCCCTATGGCCCTTCGGATAACAGGATTAGGCGTGGAGATCGCTGCTGTTACTGGCCTGCCGTGGCACCAGAGCCTAGAAGAGTGGCCCGAGGATCCAACGTTGGCAGAAAAACGAGGTATTTCCCGCCACGTTGTGCGCTTAGTTCGCGCCACAGCTGACGCAGATGCACCGGTCTATGCCGTTAAAGAAACTGTCTCAGAGTTTGCCAACCGAGAGTACAAAGTCTTACGTGAATTAACTTCATTGAAAGCCCCTTGCGTTGAACAAATCGCCGTAGTTGAAGGTCGCACCAATGCACAAGGTGAAGAACTTCCATGCGCAATGGTTACGCGCTTCTTGCCGTATTCATTGCCCTATCGAGTTCTCCTCTCTGGCTCAGTGACTACTCATGACATTAATACGATGGCTAATGCTCTTTCACTCCTTTTAGTTCGATTACACCTTTTGGGCTTTTGGTGGGGTGATTGCTCACTTTCAAATACTTTATTTCGCCGTGATGCTGAAGGCTTTGCTGCCTATCTTGTTGATGCTGAAACTGGTGAGTTTCAGAAATCTCTAAGTGATGGTCAGAGAGAACATGATTTAGATATTGCGATGTTTAACGTTGCCGCCGAATTGGAAGATTTGCGTTTATCTGGAGTTCTATATCCTGGTATGGATCCAGTGCGCGCGGCTGAAGCTGTTATCCGTCGTTATCGCAGAATTTGGGCAGCCCTTAAAGAGCGACAACTTCTTGATCCTAATGATCGACATGCTGTTGAGAGCGCCATGCGTCAGTTACATGATTTAGGTTTTGCTGTTGAAGAGGTCTCAATTACTATGGATGGAGATTCACAACTATTATCCTTCCAACCGCGTCTAGTTGCCGCTGGATATCACACACAGCGCCTGCGTGAATTAATGGGAATTGAAACTGAAGAACTACAAGCTAAGCGCTTACTCGCATCTTTTGATCGTTATCGTGCCCGACATGAAAATACTCCTATGTCAGTAAATGAGATGGCAAAGAAGTGGTTTGTAGAAGTTTTTGAATCAACAATTAATCGAGTACCTGCTCAGATGCGTGGTCGCGTGGAGCGAGCCCAGATGTTCCATGAAATCCTTGAAAATCGCTGGTATTTGAGTGAGCAAAAGGGAACTGATGTGGGGTTGGAGTTTGCCGCTGATAATTACGTCCAAGAGATTTTGCCGAATCGGCGTGATTCTGGCGTTGACCTCATCGCCCACTAGGATTACCACGTGAGCAATCCTCCTAATTTTGCACAAGCAGTTGATCTGAGTTCATTAGGAAAGCCTAAGAGCGTTCCAACAGGACCCACACCAGGTATTGCAGTCACTGCCGAAAACTTAACTACCGAGTTTTTGCCTCTTTCTAAAACCCGTGCCATTATTTTGTTCTGTTGGTCAGCGCGCAGTGCTGAATCAGTTGAGATGTTAACGGTGATGGGCCAATTAGAAGCGAGCTACAAAGGTTCATGGAGCTTGGGGCATGTTGATATTGATGCACAGCCACAAGTTGCTAAGGCCCTACAAACACAAAAGATTCCTTATGCAGTTGCACTTATTAATGAACAGATTGTCCCTTTATTTGAACAACCGTATCCAGAAGCACAGATTCGTCTAGTTCTAGATAAAGTTTTGGCGCTAGCTGCAGAACAAGGCGTTGGTGATGCACCAGTTGAAATAATTGAGCCTGAAGAGGAAGAAGCAGTTACAGCCCTTGAAGCCGGAGACTTTGCCACCGCAGAAGTTGCTTATAAGAAACTTCTAGCTAGAAAGCCAGCTGATTCTTTTGCCAAGCTCGGTCTTGCCCAAACTCAACTAATTATTCGCACCGATGGTTTAGTTCTAGATGCGGTAATCAAAGAGGCAACAAATAATCCCCAAGATCTATCTCTGCAGCTAAGAGCTGCTGATATGGAGATAGTAAATGGGGGAGTAGAAGCAGCTTTTACTCGTCTTTTAGATGTGGTTAAAGGCAGTACTGGAGATGAGCGCAATAAAGCCAAAGAACATTTGCTTTCACTCTTTGCCTTAGTTGACCCAGCAGATCCACGCTTAACTGCAGCCCGTAGTGCTTTAGCGAATGCCCTATTTTAAGATGAGCACGATTACGGCTAAAAAAGAGCTTGGGTACTTAAGAATTCTCTTCTTCACATTTGGTCTAGGAATTATGTCCTGGATTCCGCGCTTTCCAGAAGTTAAAGAGGCGCTCAAGCTAACTAATGGTGGCTTTGGTTCATTAATCAGCACTGGCTCTTTAGGTTCACTCATTTCGCTTCTAACTGTTGGACATGTAGTTCACAGAATTGGTGTCAAGAGAGTTCTCTACACGGCCTCCTTCTTTCTTATGGCAACCTTGATCATTCTTACTACTGTTGATTCATCTCTTATATTTTTCTTTGCAAACATCGCATTTGGTGCAGCAATATCTGCCTTTCATATTTCAATCAATGCCCAAGGCTTTAACTACCAAGATCGCACAGGAAAATTCATTATTACCCAGATGAGTGGAGTGTGGGGCGCTGGTGCCTTAATCACTGCTTTGATATCAGGATTTCTCGTTGACCGGGTGTCACTGCACCTTCATATTGGAGTTTTAACTGTAGTTGTATTCCTCATTCAGGCCGTAGTGATCAAATCTCTTGCGCCAGAGTTGCTAAAGGCTAATCAAGACACAGAAGTTGACTATAAGCTAAAAGAACTCTTCTCGGGATTCTCTTTTGATCGAATGGTTTCATTGGGTCTTATTAGTGCAATTTTTCTGGAGTTCGCTTTGAGCGACTGGGCTGCTATTTATACAAAGGAAGAAATTGGAATTAAGAGTGGCATTAACACGCTGCCATTCATTCTCTTCACCATGTGGATGATTTTTGGAAGGTTCACCGTTCATTATTTAGTGCCACGATTCACGTTAGAGCGTTTAGCAGTTCATGCATCACTGCTGGCTGGAGTCTCTTTCCTCGTGAGTCTGTTTTTAGCAAGATCGGTCTTTGCTACTAATCAAGACATGGCATTTCTAGTTATCTGCATTGGGTTCTCACTTGCTGGTCTTGGAAGCTCGTTCATTGGACCAACATTTATGGCTGCAGCTAATACCCGCTCGAAACACCCTGCTAGCGTGGTTATTGGCCATATCGGTGTAGCAAATATTATTTTGGCCTTTATTTTAAAGTGGGTTGTTGCGTGGACGGCTCAAGCGACATCTTTAACAATTGGATTATTGATTCCTGGAATTCTCTTACTCACTGTTCCTTTTTTTGCAAAAGCCCTTAAGAACGTCTAAACCAAATAGTTGCAAGCGGGCGAGATATCACTTCTTACAATCTTTGAGATCAACCTGAGCCTTCGGTATTGCCAGCATCTGCAGCTGAGACATCATCAATACGATACTTTTCCATCGCCTTAGTAACAACGCTTGCTCTGATATCACCTTGATTACTTAACTGCTGCAACACGGCAACTGCGATTGATTCGGCATCTACTTTGAAGTGACGGCGCAGGGCACCACGTGTGTCTGATAATCCAAAGCCATCAGTTCCAAGTGAATAGAACGGTGCATCAACCCATGGTGCAACTTGATCTTGCACTGAACGCATGTAATCACTGACCGCAATAACTGGACCCTTATGTCCATCTAACTTCTTTGAAATGTATGCACGTCGCTTATCTTTTGGATTAAGTAGGTTGTGACGATCAGTTTCTAGTCCATCACGGCGAAGTTCATTCCACGATGTAACCGACCAAACGGATGCTCTAACGCCCCAGTCATCGGCAAGCAGTTGCTGTGCTTTAAGTGCCCAGTTCACACCAACACCTGATGCCAAAATCTGTGCAGATTTTTTGCGTGATTTGGCTGCAGGGGAGTAGAGATAAATACCCTTGAGCAGACCATCGACATCTAGGTTTTCAGGCTCAGCTGGGTGAACATATGGCTCGTTATAAACCGTGACGTAGTAATAAATATTTTCACTGTTCTCACCATACATGCGTCGCAAACCATCTTTAACAATATGTCCGAGTTCAAATGCAAAGGCTGGATCATAAGAAACTACCGCTGGGTTAGTAGACGCAAGAAGTGGTGAATGACCATCTTCATGCTGTAGACCTTCACCATTAAGTGTGGTGCGACCAGCCGTTGCTCCGATTACAAAGCCGCGAACCAACTGATCTGCTGCAGCCCAGAAAGCATCTCCTGTGCGCTGGAAACCAAACATGGAGTAGAAGATATAAATAGGGATCATTGGTTCATCGTGTGTGGAGTAAGAAGAGCCCACGGCAGTAAATGATGCAACAGATCCTGCTTCGTTAATGCCTTCATGCAAAATCACACCAGTTGTTGATTCCTTATATGAGAGCATCAATTCACGATCAACTGCTGCATATTGCTGGCCATTAGGTGAATAGATCTTTAGCGTTGGGAATAGAGAATCCATACCAAATGTGCGAGCCTCATCAGGAATGATTGGAACGATACGTGCGCCAAGTCCTGGATCTTTAACCAAGTCTTTGAGCATGCGCACAAAGGCCATAGTTGTTGCAATCTCTTGATGACCAGAACCACGCTTAACAGAGTCGTAGACAGAATCATCAGGTTGGGCAAGAGGGCGCGAGATTGCTCGACGTCGAGGAATTGATCCGCCGAGCGCAGCGCGACGTTCAGCTAGATAAATGGCTTCAGGTGAATCAGCTGCTGGCTTAAGGTACGGAGGTAAGTACTTATCTAACTTCTCATCAGGAATATCTAGATGCAATGTGTCGCGGAACTGCATGATGTCCTCTAGTGACATCTTCTTCATCTGGTGAGTTGAGTTACGACCTTCAAAACTTGAACCAAGAGTCCAACCCTTAATTGTTTTAGCCAAAATAACTGTTGGGCGACCATTGTCTTCAGTTGCTGCGGTGTATGCGGCAAATAACTTCTTATAGTCATGTCCACCGCGCTTTAAGCCCCAGATCTTTTCATCAGACCAATCAGCAACCATTGCAGCAGTGCGAGGATCGCGACCAAAGAAGTTCTCGCGAACGTAAGCACCAGATTCAGCTTTAAAGGTCTGGTAATCACCATCGAGAGTCTTATTCATCAAGTTAACGAGTGCGCCTTCGCGGTCTTGTGCCAAGAGAGGATCCCACTCGCGGCCCCAAACAACTTTAATCACATTCCAACCAGCTCCACCAAAGATTGATTCAAGCTCTTGAATGATTTTGCCGTTTCCACGAACTGGACCATCTAGGCGTTGCAAGTTACAGTTCACAACAAAAGTTAAGTTGTCGAGTTTTTCACGTGTTGCTAAACCAATAGCTCCTAATGTGTCGACTTCATCTACTTCGCCATCACCAAGAAATGCCCAGACACGTTGGTCACTGGTGTCTTTGAATCCACGGTTGTGTAAATAGCGATTAAAACGTGCTTGATAAATTGCATTGATTGGTCCAATTCCCATTGACACTGTTGGGAACTGCCAGAAATCTGGCATTAAACGTGGGTGAGGGTAAGAGGAAAGTCCACCAGCTGGGTGTGAAAGCTCTTGGCGGAAACCATCGAGCTGATCTTCAGTTAAACGGCCTTCAAGAAATGCACGTGCATACATTCCTGGACTTGCATGTCCTTGGAAAAAGATTTGATCTCCGCCACCTGGATGATCTTGTCCACGGAAGAAGTGATTAAAACCAACTTCATAGAGTGCAGCAGATGAAGCATAGGTAGAGATGTGTCCGCCGACTCCAACACCTGGACGTTGTGCACGATGAACCATCATCGCCGCATTCCAACGATTCATCGCGCGGATATTGCGTTCAATACCTTCATCTCCAGGAAAAGCTGGTTCATGCTCTGGAGAAATAGTGTTCATGTAGTCGGTTGTGCGAAGATCAGAGACCCCAATTTTTTTCTCATGAGCACGCTTTAAAAGGCTGAGCATTAAATAGCGAGCGCGTACTGGTCCGGCATTTGCTAGAGCGGCATCAAAAGAGGCGTGCCATTCGGCGGTCTCTGAAGGGTCGGTATCGACTAACTGGTCGATAATCTGATCAGGCGCCTCAAAGGTTTCGCTCATGGTGCCTATTCTTGCGCGAACTGACCAGTAAGTCGAAATGGAACTGCCATACCTCTTGTGCATGGGGCGCAGATTGTGTGGAATTAGCCTGTGCCAGCGCGTATGGGGTTCAAGGAGGGTGACCTAGTTCTAGAGGTCGGCCGTTCTGCTGGCTGTGATGAAGGCCTCAGGAAACAAATCACCAGCATTACTAAAACAGATTTCGTAGATAGTGATGCGCATGAAGTTGTTGATGGTGTAATTATTTGGTGGCGCGATGGTGATGGCGATCTAGTTGATGAATTAATGGATGCACTCACCTATTTAAGTGAGAGCGGGCCTATCTGGGTATTAACTCCCAAGGTTGGCCGCGATGGACATGTTGAACCCAGTGATATTCAAGATGCTGCCCCCACTGCTGGCTTAAGTCAGACATCTTCTTTATCTATTGCAGCTGACTGGAGTGCTACTTGTCTGGTGGCACGTAAAGCAGGTAAACGATAGATTGAGCGCTATGACTCTGACAATTGGCCAAGCCGCTCCAGATTTTGAAGTTCTCAACCAACATGGTGAGATGCTTTCACTCTCATCTTTTAAGGGTAAAAAGAATGTAGTCCTTCTTTTCTATCCCTTTGCATTCTCAGGAATTTGCACCGGTGAACTGTGTGCACTGCGTGATGATCTAGCTGCCTTTCAAAACGATAACGTTGAATTGCTAGCAATCTCATGTGATCCAATGTATGCACAGCGCGCATTTGCCGATGCCCAAGGGTATAAGTTCCAAGTCCTTTCAGATTTTTGGCCACATGGCGCAGTTGCTAAGGCTTACGGTGTATTTGATGAATTACGTGGGTGTTCAACACGTGGAACTTTTGTGATTGATAAGGAAGGCATCTTGCGCTGGCAGGTAGTCAATGGCCTTGGAGATGCGCGCAATATCACCGATTACAAGGCTGCAATCGCTGCGCTATAAGCGGGGGATTTAGCGATTTAACTAGGGTGAAGTAAGATTCACCAGTACTCATAGCAGTACAAAGGGTGCTTAGCTCAGTGGTAGAGCGTCTCGTTTACACCGAGAATGTCGGGGGTTCGAAACCCTCAGCGCCCACCAGATCTTTAAGAAGGGGTTGATTGCAGAGAATGAAAGCCAGCCCAAGTGATCAACGTCAGATTATTGATGTGGCAGCTTTTGACCAGAGAACCACTGCACTTAACCACACCGCCTCAACTCTTCCGCAAATCGTCGAGTTAGTGGGCATCACTACAAAATCTCATAACGCTCGTGACCTTCGCATTGCAGCAGAGACCGAACTCAATGATGTTAAGCGCGAACTCTTGCGCGCAGAAGCTGATGTTGAGCAGATTGTTACGCGAATTACCCGTGATGAATCCCGTCTTTCTGGTGGATCAGCCTCGCCAAAAGAGCTTGAACAACTTCAACATGAAGTGGGAACTCTTAATGCACGTCGCGCCGAACTTGAAGAAGTAGAGCTAGAAATCATGATGCGCGTGGATGAAATCAAAGCCCGCATCACAGATCTTCAAACCCAGGAAGCTGATTTCACCGCAAAGATTAATGATCTCAATATCGGCAAAGAAAATGCGCTCGCAAAGATAAATGGTGAGTTGGAGAGTATTGCCAAAGAGCGAAGTGAAACTCTGGCATCAGTATCTGCTGAATTTGTTGCGCTCTATGAAAAAGTAAGAACTTCAAATAATGGAAATGGCGCCGCTGCCCTTGTGGCCGGAGCATGCACGGGCTGTCACCTTTCAATTAACACAGTTGAACTCAAGCGAATTGCTGAGTTAGCCGATGATGAAGTGGTGCGCTGTGAAGAGTGCCGTTGCATCCTGGTGCGCGGAGCGTAAAGAAATGGCCCGTCACTTTTCATTAACCGCAGATGGTGGTTCACGCGGCAATCCTGGTCCTGCTGGCTATGGAACGGTCATTACAGAAAATGGCAAGATAATTGCTGAGCTCTATGACTTTATTGGAATTGCAACTAATAACGTTGCTGAATACTGCGGACTCATTGCTGGATTAACT
>Ga0209442_1001847_pt1 | contig 11817 bp, 8 predicted proteins | sample LauGreSBDMM110DD_2_FD_187565 | JGI IMG/M metagenome (GOLD analysis project Ga0209442, IMG submission 187565) | Freshwater lake microbial communities from Lake Michigan, USA - Sp13.BD.MM110.DD (SPAdes) (version 2) | ecosystem: Environmental > Aquatic > Freshwater > Lake | place: Lake Michigan, USA...
CCAGAGTGCCTTCGTCTTCACCCAGCACCACACGCATCAGGGCACCATTCTTGATGATCGAAAACACCTTGATCGGCAATTTCTGGTCGCGACACAAGGCAAAAGCCGTGGCATCCATGATGCCCAAATTGCGTGAAATGGCCTCGTCGAAGCTGATTTCACTGTATCGCGTGGCAGAGGGATCTTTTTTAGGATCGGCGGTATAAACACCATCTACTTTGGTAGCCTTTAGTACCATCTCGGCTCCGATTTCGGCTCCGCGCAAAGCAGCGGCCGTGTCGGTGGTGAAGAATGGATTGCCAGTGCCTGCTGCAAACACCACCACCTTGCCCTCTTCCAGGTATTGCAAGGCCTTGGGGCGAACATAAGGCTCTACCACTTGGTCGATGCCGATCGCTGACATGACGCGTGCCGTCAGGCCTGCTTTGTCAAGCGCATCGGCCAGAGCCAGGGAGTTCATCACGGTGGCCAGCATGCCCATGTAATCAGCTGTGGCGCGGTCCATGCCCACAGCCCCGCCAGCGACACCGCGGAAAATGTTACCTCCACCAATAACCACAGCAACCTGAACGCCCAGACGGTTGATCTCGGCAATCTCTTCAGCCATGCGCACGATGGTGGCGCGGTTGATGCCAAAGGCATCGTCCCCCATCAAGGCCTCGCCGGACAGCTTGAGCAAAATGCGCTTAAAGGCTGGCTTGGCTGAAGACATGATGGATTCCTTGAATATCAATGTGGACGATGAAATAGTGACTGAAGGAATGAAGGGGAATCAGGCTGCGCCCTTAGCCGCTGCCACTTGTGCAGCCACTTCAGCGGCGAAGTCGTCAACCTTCTTCTCAATGCCTTCACCGACCACATACAAGGTGAATGCTTTCACGGTTGTACCAGAGGCCTTGAGCATTTGCTCAACGGTTTGCTTGTCATTTTTAACGAAAGACTGGTTGAACAAAGAAACTTCTTTCAAGTATTTCTGCACAGAGCCTTCGACCATTTTGGTCACGATGTCTGCAGGCTTGCCGGATTCAGCCGCCTTGGCGGCGGCAACCGAACGTTCTTTTTCGATCAAATCGGCAGGCACTTCAGCGCTGGTCAAAGACACAGGCTTCATGGCGGCCACATGCATGGCAACGTCTTTGGCGGCGGTTTCGTCACCTTCGTACTCAACCAACACGCCAATGCGAGTGCCGTGCAGGTAATTGGCGATCTTGGCACCACCGGCGGCGCGCTTGAAGCGACGGAAGCTCATGTTCTCGCCGATCTTGCCGATCAGGCCTTTGCGAACTTCTTCCAAGGTGGGACCGAAACTGTCCTGGCTGTAAGGCAATGCGCCCAAGGCGGCAAGGTCAGCAGGGTTGTGCTCGGCCACCAATTTGGCAGCGGCGTTGGCCAAAGCCAAAAAGCTGTCGTTTTTGGTCACGAAGTCGGTTTCGCAGTTGACTTCGATCATGGCGCCTGTAGTACCACTCACGAAACTGGTCACCACGCCTTCGGCGGTGACACGCGAAGCGGCCTTGCCAGCTTTGGTACCCAGTTTGACGCGCAACAACTCTTCGGCTTTGGCCATGTCGCCTTCGGCTTCAGTCAATGCTTTTTTGCACTCCATCATGGGGGCGTCGGTTTTTGCGCGCAGTTCGGCGACCATGCTTGCGGTAATTACAGCCATTTGATTTCTCCGTATTCAGTCTTCAAGTCAAATTAAAAAAAAGGGGCCACGAAGCCCCTTTCATAGAGTCGCAGCAACTCAGGCAGAAGCGTTGGCTTCTTCGACGAATTCGTCATTGCCTTCAGTCACAGCCTTGACCACGTCGTTGACCGCATTGGCGCGGCCTTCGATGATGGCGTCAGCGATGCCGCGGGCGTACAAAGCCACAGCCTTGGCCGAGTCGTCATTACCTGGGATGATGTAGTCGATGCCTTCGGGCGAGTGGTTGGAGTCCACCACACCGATCAATGGAATGCCCAGTTTCTTGGCTTCCGAGATGGCGATTTTGTGGTAACCGACGTCGATCACGAAAATCGCATCAGGCAAAGCTGCCATGTCCTGGATGCCGCCGATGTCCTTTTCGAGCTTTTCCATCTCGCGTTTGAACATCAACTGCTCTTTTTTGCTCAGGCTGTCGAGGCCGACTTCTTGCTGAGCCTTCATGTCCTTAAGACGCTTGATCGAGGTCTTGACGGTTTTGAAGTTGGTCAACATGCCGCCCAACCAGCGCTGGTCAACGAAAGGCACGCCTGCGCGCTGGGCTTCAGCCGACACCAGATCACGGGCCTGGCGCTTGGTGCCCACCATCAAAATGGTGCCACGGTTAGCCGACAGTTGCTTGGCGAACTTGATCGCATCCTGGAACATCGGCAGCGATTTTTCCAGGTTGATGATGTGAATTTTGTTGCGGTGACCGAAGATGAAAGGGGCCATCTTGGGGTTCCAGAAGCGGGTTTGGTGACCAAAGTGGACACCGGCTTCAAGCATTTCGCGCATGGTAACGGACATAAAAATACTCCAAAGGTTGGGTCTAAAATCCAGTCCACTCATCGCGCACAGCCAAAAAGACTGCTCGCAACACCTTGTCGGGACGGATTCGCGGATGAACTTTGCTTGCGCGTGAAAACACTGATTTGGCTTCATGTTGGTCATGACACCCAAAAGACAACTGTCGCGCTCTGCAAAGCCTTAGGATTATAGCATCCTGACTCTGCCAAAGCGGCCCTAATCCCATGAAAGCTGACCTGATCGCCACCCGACAAGCCATACAGGCTGGATCCACAACCGTCCAAGCAGCCGCACAAGCATGCCTGGCCGTGGCGCAAAGCCCAGCCTGCAAGCATGCCTTCATGCAACTGACTCCCGATGCGCTGCAGCGCACAGCCAGCCATCCGCAAGTGGGGAAAAGCCCGCTCGCGGGCCTCGCGGTGTCTATCAAAGACCTGTTTGACATCCAAGGGCAGATCACCCAAGCGGGCTCCATCGTTCTGAAAAACCAGGCCCCGGCTTTAGCAGACTGCCAGGCCGTGGCGCGTTTGCGGGCCGCAGGTGCAGGCCTGATTGGTCGTACCAACATGGTCGAGTTTGCCTTTTCGGGGGTGGGCACCAACCCCCACCACGGCACCCCTGCCGCATGGGACGGGCTGTACGACCAAGCCGTCGGTGGCCCCGGGCAGCCCCATGCGCCCGGCGGCTCCAGCTCGGGCGCGGCCGTGTCGGTGGCCACGGGTGCCGCCTTCATCGGTCTGGGCTCGGACACGGGCGGCTCCATCCGGGTGCCCGCCGCCTTGAATGGCATTGTTGGATTCAAGAACACAGCCCGCCTGGTGCCCACCCAAGGTGCCCTGCCCCTGTCCACAACGCTGGACACCGTGTGCGCCATGACGCGCACCGTGAGAGACGCGATTTTGGCCCACGAAGTGCTCTCTGCCAGACACGTCCCCGCGGGGCAGCGGCCCCTTTCCGGCTACCGCTTGGCGGTGGTCAAGAGCTTGATGCAAGACGGCATGGACGCGACCGTGTCGCGTGCTTTCGAGCAGAGTCTGAACACGCTGCGGGCTGCGGGTGCGCGCATCGATGAGATCGCCCTGACCGAGCTGAACGGGTTGGCCCCCATGATGAGCACCGGCGGTTTCAGTCCGGCCGAGGGCTTTGCCTGGCACCGCGAATGGCTCGACCGGGACAGTGCCCGCTACGACCCCCGCGTCCTGCAGCGCCTGATGCGCGGCTCAGACATGAAGGCCTACGAGTACATGGATTTGGTGGAGGCACGTCGGCAATGGATTCGCAGCGTGGAAACTGAATTGGTGGGTTACGACGCCGTGCTTTCGCCCACCACCCCCATCACCGGTCCTAAGATCAGCGATGTGGCGCCGGGCGCTGAGCGCGACGCCGAGTTCTTCCGCATCAACGGTCTGCTGCTGCGCAACACCAGCGTGGTCAACACCCTGGATGGTTGCGGCATTTCCCTGCCCTGCCATGCGCCTGGCACTTTGCCGGTGGGTCTGATGGCTTGGCATGCCGCCATGCACGACGACACCATCTTGCAACTGTCCTTGTTGCTTGAGCCCTTGTTGCAAAAGCACTGAAACCATGCAAAAGCTGTGCAGTTCATCCTTGTGGCCTGTTTATGGGCTAGATGCGCTGCGTCAGCTTGAACACCATTTGCAGTCCGGCAGCCCACGCCCTTTGATGCAGCTGGCGGGCCTGGCCGCTGCGCAACTGGCCTTGGCCATCGCCCCCCATGCCCAGCGCATCTGGGTCGCCGCAGGCCCTGGCAACAACGGAGGCGACGGCCTGGAAGCCGCCTTGCAATTGCACCAATGGGGCAAGCAGGTTCTCGTCAGCTGGATGGGCTCAACGGCACATACTTCTCCCGATGTCCTCCTGGCCTGGCAACGGGCCAGCGCTGCAGGTGTCGCCCTCCAATCTGCTGTACCAGAGGCTTGGGCAAAGAACATGAATGACCAGGATTTGTGCATTGACGCACTGCTGGGCCTGGGGGCCAATCGGGCACTTGGGCCTGAAATGCAAGCCTGCGTGCAGGCCATCCAAAAGTTCCCCGGTCAGGTGCTGGCGCTCGACGGCCCGACAGGACTGAACCTGGAAAACGGGCAATGGATGGGCAGCTCCGATGCCCAAACGGTGGCGGTGCGCGCCGACCACACACTGACCTTCATCGCCGCCAAACCCGGTCTTTTCATGGGCCATGGACGCGACGCTTGCGGCCACATCTGGCTGGACGACTTGGGCCACAGGGCAAATGACAGCGATGTGCCGCCACAAGCCTGGCTGAATGCGGCTTACGCACCTCCCGTCAAAAGCCACGCCAGCCACAAAGGCAGCCATGGCGATGTGGCGGTGATCGGTGGTGAGCCCATGGCCTTGAGGGGTATGGGCATGACCGGGGCCGCCGTGTTGGCCGCCACCGCCGCACTGCATGCCGGTGCGGGCCGAGTGATTTTGAGCTTGCTGTCGGGACAAGCCATAGATCATGCGCCGCCCGACCTGATGCAACGAGACTGGCAGCGGCTGGACCTGGAGCAGCTGCATGTGGTCTGCGGTTGCGGGGGCGGCGAAGCCATCCGTGCGCGCATGCCCGAGGTGCTCCAGCGCAGCGCGCAATTGGCGCTGGACGCCGATGGCTTGAACGCTGTGGCAGATGATCCCGGACTTCAAAACTTGCTGCGCCAAAGGGCAGAACTGAAACCCACCGTCATCACCCCTCACCCGCTGGAGGCGGCCAGGCTTTTGAAAACCAGCACCGCTCAGGTGCAAAGCAACCGACTCCAAGCTGCGCAAAATTTGGCCACCTTGTTTCACTGCACCGTGGTGCTCAAGGGTTCGGGCTCGGTGATCGCTGCAACCGGACAGACCAGTCGCATCAACACCTCGGGCAATGGCAGGCTGGCCACTGGCGGCACAGGCGATGTGCTGGCGGGCTTGGTCGGCGCCCGCATGGCTCAAGGCTTGGGGCCATTTGAAGCCGCCTGCTGCGCAGTGGCGCAGCACGGTCAGCTGGCCAATAACTGGCCAGCCGAATTGCCACTGACCGCCAGCGCCATGGCACAGCACCTGCGCTGAATAAAAGCCGTGCCTTAGCGGCGCGGCTTGGTGCTGCGGGACCCTTTTTTCTTGGCGGCAGCCTTTTTCACCGAGGCTTTCAGGGCTTGGATCGGAGACCGGTTGCGCTCAGCATCGGCCAGACGACGATCTTGAGCGCCACGCTTTTTGTCGCGCCCGCCTTCAGCTGGTGCAGACAACCCCTTGTCACGCATGGCGCGCAGCACCAGATCGTCACCCGGATGAACCAAGCGAAAATCAATTTTTCGGCCATCCAAATCCACCCGGCTGACCTGCACCTGCACCCGACTGCCAATGGCATAACGGATACCCGTGCGCTCACCGCGCAACTCTTGGCGCAACTCGTCAAAGCGGTAGTACTCGCCACCCAGCTCGGTGATATGCACCAGGCCTTCCACATACAAAGCGTCCAAAGTCACGAAGATGCCGAAGCTGGTGGCCGCCGACACCACACCACTGTATTCCTCGCCCAAGTGCTCGCGCATATATTTGCACTTGAGCCAGGCTTCTACATCGCGGCTGGCCTCGTCCGCGCGGCGTTCGTTGGCGCTGCAATGCAGGCCAGCAGCCTCCCAGGCACGTTGGTCGGCGGCCGACATGCGCACCCGTGGCGCAGACGACTCGGGCGCATCACCCTTGGCCGCGCGGCTTTTTTCAAGCCGTTTGCTCAGCTTGGCATGCGCCTCGCCAGGCACTGGCAAGCTGGGCAGCGAGTATTTGCGGCCCAGCAAAATCGCCTTGATGACTCGGTGCACCAACAAATCTGGGTAACGCCGGATAGGGCTGGTGAAATGAGTGTAAGCCTCATAGGCCAGACCAAAGTGCCCGCTGTTCACAGGCGTATAAATGGCTTGCTGCATAGAGCGCAGCAGCATGGTGTGGATTTGCTGCGCATCCGGACGGTCCTTGGTCGCTTGCGCGATCTTCTGAAACTCGCTGGTGTGCGGGTCATCGCTGATGCTTAGCCCCAAGCCCAAGGCCTTGAGGTAATTGCGAAGGATGTCTTTTTTCTCGGCTGTGGGGCCTTCGTGCACGCGGAACAAGCCAGGGTGCTTGCCCTGCTGAATGAAGTCGGCGCTGCAGACATTGGCCGCCAGCATGGCCTCTTCGATCAGGCGGTGCGCTTCGTTGCGCACACGCGGGACAATTTTTTCTATGCGGCCACTCTCGTCGCAAACGATTTGTGTTTCGGTGGTCTCGAAGTCCACGGCACCGCGCACCGCACGCGAAGCCAGCAGCGCTTTGTAAACGTCTTGCAGGTTCATCAGGTCGGTGACGCGCTCCTTGCGCTTGGCCGCTTCTGGCCCGCGCGTGTTCCCTAAAATGGCGGCCACTTCGGTGTACGTGAAACGCGCATGGCTGTGCATCACAGCCGGGTAAAACTGGTAGGCATGCACATCGCCCTTGGCATTGACCAGCATGTCACACACCATGCACAAACGGTCCACATCGGGGTTCAATGAGCACAAGCCGTTGGACAATTTCTCAGGCAGCATCGGAATCACACGGCGCGGAAAATACACGCTGGTGGCCCGGTCATAAGCGTCGATATCGATGGCGCTACCCGTTTGTACATAGTGGCTCACATCGGCAATCGCCACCAGCAAACGCCAGCCCTTAGCGGGGCCGACTTTGGCAGGTTCGCAATAAACAGCATCGTCAAAGTCACGCGCGTCTTCGCCATCGATCGTGACCAAAGGCACATCGCGCAAATCAACCCGGTCCTTGCGGTCCTTGGCAAGCACCTTGTCGGGCAAGCCCTTGGCTTGGTCAACGCACAAGGCAGAAAATTCGTGCGGCACGCTGTATTTACGCACAGCGATTTCGATCTCCATACCCGGATCGTCGATTTCGCCCAACACCTCTTTCACGCGGCCCACGGGCTGTCCAAACAAGGCAGGCGGCTCGGTCAACTCGACCACCACCACCTGGCCCGGCTTGGCCGTGCCCGTAGCACCTTTGGGGATCATCACGTCCTGGCCGTAGCGCTTGTCTTCAGGCGCCACCAGCCACAAACCGCCTTCGTGCAGCAAACGGCCAATGATCGGTTGCTCAGGGCGTTCGACAATCTCGACCACTCGCCCTTCCGGGCGACCTTTGCGGTCCTGACGAACGATGCATACCTTGACGCGGTCGCGGTGCAAGACCGCACGCATTTCATTGGACGACAAGTAAATGTCCGACTCACCATCATCACGGATCAAAAATCCATGACCATCACGGTGGCCTTGAACACTGCCAACAATTTCTTCCAGCATTGCACTGGGTTGAGCTATTTTTTTGATATACAATCCTTTGATCCCTGAGGCGCCCAGATGGCGGAATTGGTAGACGCACTAGTTTCAGGTACTAGCGAGTAACATCGTGGAGGTTCGAGTCCTCTTCTGGGCACCAATCTTATCCCGTACGATAGGTTATAGACTGAGCAAGCCGTTGATTTCTGATCAACGGCTTTTTTGTTGCCCGCTGCAAACCCACACACAGCACGGTGCACGCCGACAGCCCAATGGCTGAACCACATGCCGCCGAGCCACGTCAAACGGGAACTCCCACCAAATCGTGGCCTTCCACGCTCACAATGCGGGCCCGAGTGAACTCACCCACTTTGAGGGTCTTGCTCAGCTTTTCAGGCGGCAACAAGCGCACGACGCCATCTATCTCGGGCGCATCACCAAAACTTCGGCCCACGCCACCACGACGGCCCATGGCCGGCGCACTGTCCACCAACACCTGCATGGTGGAACCCACACGCTGGTGCAAGCGGATAATCGACACCTCTTCGGCCACCGCCATGAAGCGGGCACGGCGCTCTTCGCGCAGCGCTTCGGGCAACATGCCCGGCAAATCATTGGCCGTGGCCCCCTTCACGGGGCTGTAGGCAAAGCAACCTGCGCGATCAATCTGCGCTTCGCGCAAAAAGCCCAGCAGGTGCTCGAATTCTTCTTCGGTCTCCCCCGGGAAGCCCGCGATGAAGGTGCTGCGAATCACCAGCTCGGGGCACAGTTCGCGCCAGCGCTGGATGCGCTCCAAGTTCTTCTCGCCGCTGGCCGGACGCTTCATGCGCTTGAGCACATCGGGGTGGCTGTGCTGAAAAGGCACGTCCAGATAAGGCAACACCAAGCCCTGCACCATCAAAGGGATGATGTCGTCCACGCTCGGGTAGGGGTAAACGTAGTGCAAACGCACCCAAGCATCGTGTTCGCGGGCCATCTCGCCCAATGCTTGCACCAACTCGAGCATGCGGGTTTTGATCGGCTTGCCGTCCCAAAAACCCGTGCGGTACTTCACATCCACCCCATAGGCTGAGGTGTCTTGGCTGATGACGAGCAGCTCTTTCACGCCGCCTGCAAACAAGGCTTTGGCTTCTTTGAGCACATCACCAATCGGGCGCGAGACCAAGTCTCCACGCATGGAGGGAATGATGCAAAAAGTGCAGCGGTGGTTGCAGCCTTCGCTGATTTTCAAGTAAGCATAGTGTCGAGGTGTGAGCTTGAGGCCCGCCTCGCCAAAACCACCCGGCACCAAATCCAGAAACGGGTCGTGGGGCTTGGGCAAATGGGTGTGCACCGCGTCCATCACCTCTTGCGTGGCGTGCGGCCCCGTCACCGCCAGTACGCTGGGGTGCATTTCCAGCACCATGTTGCCGCCACCCTCGCCTGTTTTGGCACCCAGGCAACCGGTCACGATGACCTTGCCGTTTTCGCTCAGTGCCTCGGCGATGGTGTCCAGGCTTTCCTTGATGGCTTCGTCAATGAACCCACAGGTGTTGACGATGACCAGATCAGCGCCTACAAAGGTTTTGGAGGTTTGGTAACCCTCGGCGCTCAATTGCGTCAGGATCAGTTCAGAATCGGTCAGCGCCTTGGGGCAGCCCAGGCTGACAAAACCCACTTTAGGGGTCGGGAGGGGGGCAGTTACGGTCATTTCACTCATCCCTCCATTGTCCCCGCAAAAACGACCGGCCTGTGACAAAACGGCATATTGCCCTTCTTATGTCTTCAAACCCATCGCGCCCAAAAACTGATCGGTATTTTTCTGAAGCTGTTTTTGCACCTGCTCTTGCATTTGCGCCATGACGGTTTGGGAGGGATCGACAAGTCCTGAAAACATGTTTTGCATCAGCGGCGTCTGCCACTTCATGAACTGGTTCCAAACTTCGGGGCTTAGGGTCGGGCTGGATTGGCCCAGTTTGCTTTGCCAGTCCATGAAGGACTGAACGTGGTTTTCCAGATAGGAACCCATGTGTCCCTGCATGGCATGGCCATAAAAACGGATGATGTTGGACAAGACAGCTTCGCTGAACATTGGCACCCCCGCAGACTCCTCCTCCAAAATAATCTGCAACAAAATGGAACGCGTCAGGTCTTCACCGGTTTTGGCGTCGACCACCAACAAGGGCTCAGAGGTCATGACCAGTTTTTTCAGCTCGGACAAGGTCACGTAACTGGACGTGTGCGTGTCGTACAAGCGGCGGTTAGGGTATTTTTTAATGATCCGAGAAACCGATTGTGGCGTTTCGGGTCTGCTGGCCGTCTTCTTGGACCGGGCGGTCTTTGTGGTTTGGGACGATTGAACTGGAGATTTGGCCGGCAAAGAAAACTCCTGGTGGCAGGCAGCCTATGAAAAATCTGCTGCAATGCACCATTCTAGGCACACACTTTGGGGCTTGTCGCCTTGGTTAACCCTGAGCTTTTCGAGAGTCACGTCAGAGCCAGACACCTTGGACTGCGAGGATTTTTGTTGTGCCTCCTGCCGATTCACTCTCTTTACCTGCGAAAATAGACAGTTATGTTCACCGGAATCATCACCGGCGTGGGGCGAATCGTCGCCATCCACGACCTGGGTCGCTCTTTACACCACGGCAAGCGCCTCACCATCGAGGCCCCCGCCGGGTACCTTGACGATGTCGGCCTGGGCGACAGCATCGCCCTGAACGGAGCTTGCATGACCGTCACCACCTTCAGCCCTGAGAGCCGCCAGTTCACCATCGACATCTCTGCTGAATCGCTTGACAAAACCAGCGGCTTGGACCAACAGGGCACCGTCAACCTCGAAAAAGCGCTCCGTGCCCATGACCGATTGGGTGGGCACATCGTTTCGGGCCACGTCGACGGCGTTGGACACATCAGCCACTTCGAACAGATTGGCGAAAGCTGGGAATTGCGCGTACTGGCACCGCACACCTTGGCCAAATACCTCGCCTACAAAGGCTCGATCACCGTCAACGGTGTGAGCCTCACGGTCAACAGCTTCACCGACCTGACCGCAGGTTGCGAAATCAGCATCAACCTGATCCCGCACACCGTGGACAACACCGCCCTGGGCAGCCTCAAAACGGGCAGCCGGGTCAACCTCGAAATCGACACCGTGGCCCGCTACGTGGAGCGCATGCTCAGCGCAGGCCTGATCCAGAAAGACACCCCATGAACGCCCCCGAGCAACTGACCCCCGTGGCGATCTCCCCCGTTGAAGAGATCGTGGCCGAAATGAAAGCCGGTCGCATCGTCATCCTGGTGGACGAAGAAGACCGTGAAAACGAAGGCGATCTGGTCTTGGCGTCTGACCATGTCACGCCCGAAGCCATCAACTTCATGGCCCGTTTTGGCCGGGGCCTGATTTGCCTCACGCTCACCCGCGAGCGCTGCGAATTTTTGAAACTCCCGCCCATGGCGGCGCGCAACGGCACCGTCTACAGCACGGCCTTCACCGTGTCCATCGAAGCCGCCGAAGGCGTGACCACCGGCATCTCGGCTGCTGACCGCGCCAAGACGGTGCAAGTGGCAGTGGCCAAGGGCAGCCAAGCTACCGACCTGGTGCAACCCGGTCACATCTTCCCGCTGCAAGCTGTTGACGGCGGTGTGCTCATGCGTGCAGGCCACACCGAAGCCGGTTGCGACCTGGCCGCCATGGCTGGTTGCAGCGCCTCGTCGGTGATCTGCGAGATCATGAAGGACGACGGCACCATGGCCCGTCTACCGGACTTGCAAATCTTCGCGGCCGAGCACGGCCTCAAGATAGGTACGATTGCCGACCTGATCGAGCACCGCAGCCGCAACGAGTCGCTGGTTGAACGCATTGGTAGCCGCCCACTTCAAACTGCGCACGGCGAGTTCACCGCCCATGCCTTCCGTGACCAAACCAACCTGGCTGTGCACCTGGCCCTGGTCAAAGGCCAATGGTTGCCAGAATCGGAAGTGGCCGTGCGCGTGCACGAGCCACTCTCGGTGCTCGACGCCCTGGAAGTCAAC
>Ga0209442_1001850_pt1 | contig 11807 bp, 9 predicted proteins | sample LauGreSBDMM110DD_2_FD_187565 | JGI IMG/M metagenome (GOLD analysis project Ga0209442, IMG submission 187565) | Freshwater lake microbial communities from Lake Michigan, USA - Sp13.BD.MM110.DD (SPAdes) (version 2) | ecosystem: Environmental > Aquatic > Freshwater > Lake | place: Lake Michigan, USA...
TTTGGTTCAGTCGGACAATCCTTTTTGGATAAAAAAGGTTCTTGTTGGAAATCAACAAGTTAGCTCGTAATCAAATGTTATTTATATTTCCTTTGATTTACGAAGTCACCAAATTTTTTTGAGCAAGCAGTGTTTGGGCAGCTATCAAGCTCTGCTGTTCTGCTTCCTCTTTCTTTACGAGTGCTGATACGCCCTTAAATCCTGTGATTGCTTCACCATCAAGCGTAATGAAATCAAGTCTTGTATAACTACGAACATTGAATTCAATATTTTGCTTGTCGTAGTTAGTGAGCTTCGTATCAATGAAAATCGCATCGTGGACTCTTGCTAACACTTTCTTGCCAAGTGCTTTGAGTTCATCAGCAATGAAGTCCATCACAATTGTTTCAGCCGTTTGATACAGAAGCGCCATCAATTTACTTTCACTAAGACGACCCGACTTAGTTAGAAGCATCGGATTTTTGATTAGTGACTTATCGCTTGATTTGAAATAATTACAAATAAACTTATCTAACTTCTTTTGTTCTTCACGAAATTTGAGAACCGTCGCACTTTTGATGAACGCTACTCTTTCAGTTGGTAGCTTTTTGAAAATCTCAACAACAGCGGGATTCATTGGTTTTCCCGATTGGTCAATCCATCCGTTCTCATATATACGAGCGCCAAAGCTCAGAGCAGTCAAGCCTCTTTTCACAAGTTTTATTTGAACCTCTTCGTTCAAGTGACTATCTTTCCCAAAAGTTTCCATCCTCACTTGCTCGCGGAATTTTTTCTTATCCTTTATATAGTCCAAACAAGCACTGAACTCTTGCTGAAATGTTTTCTGCGTTTTCATTTGCTGATAGCAAAGTTTCGCAAAACCCATCTTCCAAGAAATGACGCTAATTCTCAAATCGTATTCATAGCACTTGCCAAGCATTCCTTCTCTCAATTTCCTATGAACTGATTGAACACTAATCCCCTCGTAATAAGTTCTGCCAAATGGACTGAGCTTCTTTTTCATCGGAAATTCACCATTGCCATCTTTAGCAAAAGACAAAATTATTTCAGCTTGTCTCAGCATCAATTGACGACTTGAGTATGTTATTTTGTTTGCTCTTAGTGATGCCCAATAAATGAATTGTTCAAGTGACTTTATATTGATAGGACAAAAATCGTAATTGGCACGAATATATTGATCGTTTGGTTTCTTAAAGTCAGTGAAAAGCTTTTCATACCAATCATCATTGCCAAGTGATTGATCTTTTAGCAATTGATCCAATTCGTTGATTGACTTTTTCTTCAGTGTTTGAAGATCCATCGCATCATTGATAGTCACTAAATTAGTCAAGCCAACGAGTGATGAATTCTTATTCTTTTCTCCAACTTCCTTCACATAAATCAAATTGACTTTATGAGCTTCAAGCCATTGATGTAAATATTGCTTTTTTCCGTCAATCGTAAATTGCCCAACATCTAAAGCTAACGAATGTGTGCTTAGATAAAGCAAACTTGTTTTCCTATACAAACCACCTGAGTCACTCATCAAAGACTTGTCTATGTGTAGCTGAAGTTTGTTGATGTATTTCTCAAGCGCATCTTCTGCCTTTTTTGTCTTTGGCATTGCTCGTTTCAGTGTCGTTAGAACAATGGGATCAACAATCAGCTTTATCATAGGAATTACGAGATATTTAGGGGCTTACAGAGGGGTAGAAATGTCTTACACACATAGTAATTCATTACATAAACATATCCCATATCTTGTTTAGTTGATATTTGATGAAATAAGTGAGCAAATGAAGCGAAGCTGAATGCGCTCACAGATGCGCAAGCGCATCTTCTTATGTGTAGTGATTGATTAGATTTCATATTAGTTCTCATATGCGTCACAAGTAGTCAGTCCTATGACTTGCTTGATTTCATCTCTTTTTTTTCAAAGATATTTATTCAAAACCAAATGATTTCAATGAAAAACCAAAGTTGTGTGTTCAATCACTTGTAGGAATATTTTGTTGATGGGAACAAACTTTAGTGTCTTATCAATCACATTGAGGAAACCAAATGAGTGTTTTGAGTTCATTGAAGTTAGTTGCCGCGAAACGACCACAAGCAATGCCAACAATTCAAGTTCGGCGTAATAAATTAGGCAAACAATTATTTGAGCAAATCAAATTAGCAACAGCACTGAGTGAAGGAAAAACTTACGCACCACTTCAACTGCGAAATGTTCGCAATAAAGAAAGTGGTGAAGTCAAAACGATTGAAATCGCAAGACGCATTCGTCAATGGTGGTTTATCAGTGAGACAGGGAAAGTTTGTATTCAAGTGAAATATGGGAGCCGAACGCTTGAGATTGGAAAGGGCAAAAATTCTGTAGAAATTTCAAGTGGCACTGAACTTATAAAAGCACTTGAGACACTGAAACTTGCGACTGAAAGTGGTGAGTTTGATGCGCAACTTGAAAGTGCGGGACTGAAACATCGCAACAACTTTCACAAGTAAAGAGAAACTTACATCGCAACAATGCCCCACTTGATGGGGCATTTTCATTTGAACATCCACAAATCTCATAAATAGATTGATGGGAATGTAACTATGAGATTATTTGAATTCGCTGACGCTGAGTCGCAAATGGAATTGTGGAAGCTAATCACTGATAGCGTTTGGCAAGCGATTTATAAGCAAACACAAGAACAGAAAAAGCTTGATGCTCAAAAAGCTAAATCAATGAGTGCTGCCCCTAAAACTGCTAAGCCATTCAAGCCCAAGATCGTCAGTCCTCAAGCAAGTAAAGCTAAGAAAACATCAGCTCAAGCGATACAGCGACAGAAAGTCCAATCTAACGCTGTTAAATCCAAGCCTAAGACGACTTCTGTGCCAATTAGCAGTGTGAGTGCTTCAGTTGGAAAAAATCAGTCAAATCCTTTGTCTATCAATCAAGCAGAGAAAATGTTGCATCCTTTGATCGGAAACCCTGTTGTGAAACAAATTACAAAGTAGTACATTCAATACTAGATTTTGTAAGCTTTTCTTTTTTTCTAATGACTAATCTGACTTCAATTTAGTTGGACCATCTTGAACTGGTTTCTGGTTCACTCTTGCAATTTACATTTATGACCGCAATACTTGCCAATCTAAATTCGTTCGTATATCAAACTGGCTTAGACTACCGCATCAATGGTAATGAATTTATTGCATATCCTGGCGGATTTATACCTCAGAATCCCATACCTAGTGATTTAACATTAATTATCAACACTTTCAATTCAAGTTCATTTGATTTATTAATAATCAACACAGATATCAAATCTCCTATAAACAGAGATTCATTACCTAATGGTAAGTTTTTATTAAAATATATTGATGTAGGTCGTTTTTTTGACCAATTTCCTATACAAAAAAATTCTGCAGGAATACTTCCTGATTTCATTTCCTCCTATCGCATAGATAGTCCTAATTCAGCAGGATATTCTGTGAAATTTTGGGATTCACGTTGGTTAGAATTAATTACTTCTGTTATTCAAGATTCTATTGCACAGGGATATGACGGATTTTTTTTAGATGACATTACTGCTACAAACGATTGGAAATTAAATAATTTATACAACAATACTGTTATTGATGATATAGAAATTCGTATGGGAGAATTAATACTTAAGATACGCAATATAATAGATTCCAATTCTAAAAATCATTTATTACTTATTGCAAATAATCCTATTGAGGTCTTAAGAGTAAGTCCTAATATTTCAAAATCTCTAGATGCAGGAATGCAAGAATCAGGCATTAACTCTGGATTATCTAAGTTTCAACTTATAAATAATCTGCAGTTTTATGAAAAATTGAACCTTCAAATCTTAGGTCACGATTGGTTTGCAGGGAATATTGGAATTGACACCCTACTTGATGATCTAAGAATTTATACTCAGTTTCCAAACTCTGTTTTCTCATTCAATACAGGATTTCAAGGACCAGAGGTTCTGAGAAGCGGACCATTTATACAGACAGCACGAGAACTAGCCAGCTCCGTTTCAGGTTTTTCAAATGGCATAAATTTACTATCAACTGGAACAGCTAAAAATTCCACTCTTAATGGTGGAATTGATGCTATTAATTATTTCATTGGATCTGGTAGGAATTGCATCGCTACTGGCGGAAATAAAGCAGATTATTTTGAAATGCATCAATCTAATCAATACGAGATTGGATTTATAAAAATAATATTATCAAACTCAACATCAGGCATTCTGTCTCCCCCTAAGATAACCATAAAAATTAACGATCAAGTTGCTGTACAAGAGAAAGTTATTTCTGCTGTTTATGGGAAAAGTTTTGAAGTAGTAACTATCAAAATTCCAAGCAATTCTTTAGAAAACATAAAAATTATCACAGATGGAGCTAGCGCCACAAGCCGAGACTACTCTTGCATTCAGATTGAAGAAGTCCGTGTAAATGGAATATCAATTGATTTGTCAGATTCATCATTTACAAATGGTGGGTTAAATAGTCTTGGAGTTCCATACTCTTACAACGGAACAATGAGTGTTAAGAGCTCAGTGCTAACTGATGCGCTCTTATCAAATACCTCTTACGGAAATGTTAAGTGTATCGGGGGAGCTGGAATTGATACAGCGGACTACTCAGGCGTTAATAGCGATGGTGTCGCTATAAAAGTTGATGCACAAGGACAATGGCTTATTCAATCCACACTTTGCAAAATTGATGATGTTGTTAAAGAAGTAGAACGCTTAAATTTTTCAAACAAATATATCGCAATTGACTTGAACGGAAACGCAGGTACGACAGCAAAAATTCTAGGTGCTATATTTGGTAAAGAATCACTTACCAACAAGAGCTATGTTGGTATCGGACTTCACTTCTTAGATGCCGGTTGGACTTATGACAACTTAGCTGCTCTTGCTCTTGATGCAGTTGGTGCTAAGACGAACGATCAAATTGTTAGTCTGCTTTGGACTAATGTGATTGGAACCAAACCAACAGCTGCAGACAAACAACCATTCATTGCACTACTTGAAAATGGAATGAGTGCTGGTGCTCTGGCTCATCTTGCTGCTGATTCAAGTTTCAACACCACGAACATTAATCTTGTTGGATTAGCTCAAACTGGAATTGAGTACATACCCGTTAGTTGACTCACCGCTCATAACAAAGTCCTTTTTAAAGGACAACTTTTAAAGACCTCAAAATTTTTTTAAAAGTTCTAACAATTGACTACATCGTTTGCTGAGAAATTAAGCAGGATTTGCGATTTGGATAGTTCAGACTTGAATGCCAATCAACAGGCAGCAAATAGCGTCTGTTATAAATTCAATAGTTTTTAGATTTTTGTTTCCTCTATGCAAGACTTTAATTCAACCTTAAACACGAACTTTGCAAAAATAGGTTTTTACAGCGACCTGCAATCCCGTAGTCACTCCGCAATTGCTCGAGAAATGATCGATAAGTTTGCTGCTGATGGGTACGGAGGAGTGCTTTTTGAAATCACTGTGGGTGTTAATACAGATGGAACACTTCAGAATAAATTGACCTACGACGAATTGTTTGCGTGGTTGGATTACGCTGACAAAAAAGGATTGAAGACAGGTGTCTTGCCAAATTGGAACTTCAATAGCGGCAATGCCGAGTACATAGATTCACGCTCAAAACCTCCTGAATTCAATATGACAAATATGTTGAATTCAATGAAAACTTTCATCAATGGATTCTTACCAAAGTTGCAAGATCACGGTCTTGATATTTTTTATCTTTCCCAAAACAACCCCGACTTCTTTACAAGTGAGTATCGAAATTTCTGGATGGATGCCATCAAAGGTTTTAGATCAATTTACTCAGGTGCACTTTCAAATCAAGTTTGGTCAACAAACAAATTTATAAACCAATCTCAAATTGAAACGGTATCTATTTGGGACTTGTTAGATAGCATCGGTGTGTGGGTAAGAGCTTACATTTCAAATGAACCTATCTACAACATTGATGAGATCGTTTCTGGGTACTTTGGGAGCAAACTCAATGGTGCAAGTTTTGTAAACGAATTAGTGTCTGCAAGCTCAAAGATCAATAAACCAGTGCTGGCACTAATTAATGCGTTTAGCTTGCCGAATGCATTAGATGGTGGATTTGATCCCACTGCCGAACAAGCATTACAAAATCCTCTTCCAACTAATCCTGAGCTACAGAAGCTTGTATTTGAATCGTTTTTCCAGCTTGTAGAAAATAATCTTAAAGACATAGTCACATCTGTTGCAATAGGGTATGCAGACCCTTGGGCATATAAAGATTTCAGCTCTTACCAGCCCACTTCAACAACAACTTTGGATGACATCGCTATTTGGAACTCATTGAAATATTTTGATTTGTCACTGAATCCAAGTCTAAGTGCAGAACTAATTAAGAAGTATCTTCAAGACCCTTCAAATTTTCGAGTAAGTAACACAACCATTGGATCTTCTGGCAATGATTCAATCAACACATACGTTGGCAATAACAATGTCTACTTAAAAGGTGGGTTTGATACTGCGATTGCAAGTGGTGGTAATGACAATTTCTTTTTATCCTATTTGATCAAAAAGAGCTTTAAGTTTGAATATACGGTGTACGTAACTAAGCCAACAGATGTATTGAGCACTCTCAGCCTAGACTTTGGAAATGGGAAAACTTACGAGTTTAAATTTAGCCCCACTAAGCCATATACCTCCGCCAATAGCTATTGGGATACAAACTCTATTGAAGTTAATTTGCCAGATGACTTGAAATTAGATAAGTTATTTTTTGGACTGAATTTAGGAGGGTGGGCAAAGGTTGGAAATCTTCGCATCAATAACTTGCCTATTGAAAGTTCAATTGGGACCCATACGAGAGTTGAGTCGTGGTCAGAACCTGACTGGGTACTTAATGGAGACAAATACACATTCAATTTGAGTTCTTTTATTAAGAAAAACTACGAAGGAAAAACAACTTTAATAGACGGCGGAGCGGGACTGGACAAGATCTATTTCGAAAATGCAACTTCAGCAAGTGATTTTAAGATTACAGCCATCTCTAACAAGATCAATTTCACAGATCGAGCAGGCAAGTATCCTCCTGTTGACGCAACAAACGTGGAAAGATTAATCTTCAGTGATAAGTCAATCGCTTTTGACTTGAACGGAAATGCAGGAACAACAGCAAAAATTCTAGGTGCTGTGTTTGGCAAAGATTCTGTGAGCAACAAAAACTACGTTGGTATTGGACTGCACTTCTTAGATGCAGGCTGGACATATGACAACTTAGCTGCTCTTGCTCTTGATGCAGTTGGTGCTAAGACGAACGATCAAATTGTTAGTCTGCTTTGGACTAATGTGATTGGAACCAAACCAACAGCTGCAGACAAACAACCATTCATTACACTACTAGAAAACGGAATGAGTGCTGGTGCTCTTGCTCACTTGGCTGCTGATACAAGTTTCAACACTACGAATATCAACTTAGTTGGGCTAGCTCAAACTGGTATTGAGTACAACCCAGTGAGTTGATCGATATCCTTCAAAAGGACAACACCACGAATCTTCGTGTAGAGCGACACTAGAACCTTAACAATAGTCAGCTGAAAGATTACTACTATGCTTGCAAGGCACACAAATAGTTTCCTTCAAAAGAAAGAGCTTTCGGTTACTTAATCACGATTAAATACTATGGAACCTAAATCAATCTTTTCCATTAAAGAAAACTTTGATCTTGTCGCGGGATTCCGTTTCCCCAATCTATTGGCTTGGACTACAGAAACTATTGGATCCAATATACGTGGAGTTCAAGAAGGCGCCGGTAGACGAATCAGTGCTGTAGGCGACTTAAATAACGATGGATTTGACGATCTTCTGATCTCCTACGGAGACGTAATTGTCGCTAAGCCTTTGATATTGATATCTAACGGTGATGGTACTTTCCATCAAGAAAATCGGATAGTTGGAAACTCAGAGCAAAGGTCGGCTCGAGAGGCACAGATAGTTGATGTCAATGGTGATGGTTATAAAGATATCGTTTATTTCCCAGCATCGCACGGCTGGAAGGAGGCGACCCTTGGTCCCAAGTGGAATGCCTTTGATGAAGTTCTTGTGTTGATCAACAATTCAGGCAATGGTTTCAGTGTCAATCAAAGTATGCTTAGTCTTCCAGATGGCTATTTTCATTCAGGTGACACTGGTTTTACAAACTTTGATCACTATTTAGACATCTTTCCTGTTGCGGAGTACAACTCAAGTCGGCAGGGTCTACCGAGAGTATCCAGAACACAAAATCCTGATGGGACTTTTGCGCTCTCAGGATCATCATCTCCTACGGCAATTAAAGACTATCAAATAAACAATGTTGCAATTGGCGATGTAAACAATGATGGGTTCACAGATTACGCTTTCACGATCTTTTCACAAAGCGCACTCAAGCTCGACATAAACAATCCATCAATTGCTTTTGCGTTCGGCAACTCGACTTGGGATATCAATACTTATGAATGGTTATTTTTAGGAAAATCTTGGATAACTAGTGCTTTGATAGCTGAGTTTGAAAAGTTGTCGGGTGCGAAGATTACCGAAACATTTCCACAATTGGTCAATTTTATTGATCTTGATGATGACGGACTTGATGAAATTTTTATTGGCTACACATATTCTCAAGGTACCTCAGCTTTTCAAATTTTAAAGCTCCAAAATAAGTCATTTCTTGATGTAACGGATAAGTTATTTCCAAATCAATTTTCCAATAAGTACAACAACGGTTTTCCTGGAGACTTATACAGAATAGATGTAAACAACGATGGTGTTAAAGATTTAATTTACTCTGTGAAGGTTGAAGAGGATCCATACAAAATTGGGTTAACTGAATCGAGCAGTATTTTTATCAATGAAAACGGTGTTTATTTGCCTGTGACGCTCGCCTCATATCCTGCAAATACAAACTATAGGTACTACGAAGGTATTGTTGGAGGTGATTTCAATGGCGACGGGTATTCGGATCTAGCATCCGTCTCATACGATGTTTCCTCTAGCGGCGTTTACAACTTTATTTCAGTCTTTTTAAATAAAGGTGTTTTAAGTTCTAGCTCCCCTCAAGTCACTGCAATCAAGCCAGTAAATTTCAAACAAGAATTAGGTCGACAAATTTTTGATGGCAGAGGGTTTGACCTTTCAACTCTATTGAGTCCATTTAAGTTCAACGAATCGGATCTTACGAAGGTTGCAGATAACTCTTGGAAGCTAGTCAATCTGAAAACCGCAAATGAAGTTGACTATCTAATTGACATAGACAGGATTCATTTCACAGATAAGTCCATAGCCATTGACTTGAACGGAAACGCAGGTACTACTGCAAAAATTCTAGGTGCTGTTTTTGGCAAAGAGTCGTTGTCAAACAAAAGCTATGTAGGCATCGGACTCAACTTCTTAGATGCAGGTTGGACTTACGACAACTTAGCGGGACTTGCACTTGATGCGGCTGGTGCAAGAACAAATGATCAAATCGTTAGCTTGCTTTGGACAAATGTGATCGGAACCAAACCAACAACTGCAGACAAACAGCTATTCATTGCACTACTAGAAAACGGAATGAGTGCAGGTGCTCTTGCTCATCTTGCTGCCGACACTTCATTCAATACTACGAACATTAATCTTGTTGGATTAACTCAAACTGGTATTGAGTACTTGCCTGTTAGTTGAATGAATGTCTTTTAAAAGGACAACACCACCCTCTGTCGTGTAGAACGACACCTGATTGCCACGACAAAATATTCCGTAATTTGTAATTGAAATGTTATTATCGAATTTAGAACAAACTAGGGGATTTCTAATGCTTCCACACTCAATTTCTAAATACAAATCACTTTTCACATCTGTGTCACTTGCTATCTGCTCTACGAGCTTGATGGCAACAGACACATACGATCCAGCAACAAACCAATTGAGCATTCCATCAGTCAAAGTGGGATCGGCTACTTACAGCAATGTTGTGGTCACAGTTGGTTCTGTGATTAGTGTTGGGGGAGTTTCAAGCACGCAAAGTGCAGAAGGTCTGTGGAGCGGGACAACTTCTTCGGGCTTCGAAGTTAACTCATTGATACTTGAAAACAATGAGTTTTGGAACATCGTTGGAAGAACAATGGGAAATGTTTTTTATATAGTAGCTTTTGACTACGGTGCAGCCGCAATCAATGACAACAGTTATTCAACGTTTTATAAAGAATACACAGCCAATTCAACTTCATTGGGTTACAGCACTGGAACAGTAACAACTAACTCCAAAATTTCAGGAACTGTTACGACTGTTGGAGCTACAACTCAAAGTTCAACAATATCAATGACTCCTGCCAACTCTTCGTTTTACAACTACAACAGAAATGCTGACCTCAATGAGTTAGCTGGAAGCTGGACGGGTAGTTTCTTGTCTGGCCCCACTGGGACCATTCAAATCGCTAGCAACGGACAATTTTCGGTGAGAGATAGCACGGGGTGTAATTCCAGCGGAACTATTACTCCAAGAAGCTCGGGGAAAAATGTTTTTAATTTATCCACTGTTGATGGTGTGGGTTGTCCCAATCCAGGATTCAAAACAACAGGAATTGTGATTACTTATCTAACAAACACCGGTAAAAGACAATTGATCGCAGGCGCTACAAATGAATCAAAATCAGGTGGTGATGCATTTACGTCTGTACGCTAATTTGTGGACCTTTAGATAGTTTTGGAATGCTAATGTCTTCGAAATTATCTTGGTTACTAATTTGTTTATTTGCTTCTTTGATTGGTTGGGTCTCGATTTCCAAATTTTCACCTCCACCAAGTAGAGAAATTGAAGACCCTACGCTGGTGAAGAAACCGATTGAGCCCAATGCGCAAGCTTTGTCAACAGAAGCAATCAATCAAACGGCTCCATTAGTGCCGTCAACGTCTAGTGAAATGCGAGACAACGTCACACAAAAAATTCCTTTAGGGATTGATCCATTCAAAGAGTTTTTAGAGAAGCAAAAACAAAATTCAAAGGATCAAGTTATTTCGCCATTTGGGAAAAACTGACTTTCAACACCAACTGTCGTGTAAAACGACACTTGCCGACCACGACAAACCACAAGCACGATCCCCACGCTGAACCCAAACATAACTCAACGAGTTTTACGCAGTAATAAAAATGAGCTGCATCCTTCTAGACCCCAAACTTTATTCAAAAGTATTGAGAATCTAAGAATTTATCCTTTACACAAAATTTGGTAGACCTTCTGATAATTTAAGAATAACAACCTTCAGTGATGTGCTAAAGACGTAAACACGGATAGGTTTATGCTAGTGTTTCATTGAATTAAACTTTTAATTAAAACCTTCATTGGATGAAAAAAATGACTAACCCACAAAATATTCAATCAGTAGAAATTACTGATATCAAAATGCCATTTAGGTCGATGGTAATTTTTATGTTGAAATGGGCATTAGCTGCAATTCCCGCAACGATTTTGCTTGTTGTCATTGTGAAAATCAGCATTAATGTTTTTTCTGGAGTTAGTGCGATGATGAATTCCTTGCACGTCGAATTAACAACCTACAGACCACCTTATGGATACACTTCTGATATTCCTGCTAGGTGCAAAGGTAGCTTGGAATTAGAAAAATGTTTGGAAATTGAACGCAAATTAACTAGCGAAACTCCGGAACAGAAAAAGGCTAGACAATCCAGACTCGAAGGTACCCCTAATAACTAGGCGGCTTAAATTATCTTCCAGCCCCCTCAAAATCAACTGTCGTGTTAAACGACACCTGATCTCCACCTGAACCCAGTAGCACGGTAGACCC
>Ga0209442_1001854_pt1 | contig 11801 bp, 10 predicted proteins | sample LauGreSBDMM110DD_2_FD_187565 | JGI IMG/M metagenome (GOLD analysis project Ga0209442, IMG submission 187565) | Freshwater lake microbial communities from Lake Michigan, USA - Sp13.BD.MM110.DD (SPAdes) (version 2) | ecosystem: Environmental > Aquatic > Freshwater > Lake | place: Lake Michigan...
CGCCACTCAGAACTGAAGTCCATAACGAAATATTGAAATAATGAAATGGCAGGTGGATATTCCTCAGCGGTGTAATCTGCGGGAGTGCTGGGCCCAAGTGCGCCGTACTCGTACATGATTCTTGCTACGTGTCCCCAGTGAGTAAATTCATCCCATTGGGATAAAACCCAATCCTTGGATTTGTATAACGAAAATAGTGATAGTGAAACGAAAGCGATTGTGCTGGGTGCATAGCTACTAACTCGTAGGTGATTTCTAAACCCACCACTTTTCACGGCACCAAGAAGCAGGGTAAGACTGATTAAAAGCACGAGAGATTCCATACCCAAGTTCAGGAATCCAAGCAATCCAAAAACAAATTCCCAACCAGAGATTAAGAAGACTGCTGGGGCAAAAAGGTAAGCGATGTCAATTTTCGTAATCCATGCCAGTAACGCCGCAACCAGAAATATTGTGGGGATTACTAAAATTAATTCCATCTGTTATCACCAAAATCTACCGTGAGCGGCTGGGTATGAATACTTTCGTAAAGTTTATCAAAAGGTAATGTTTCGTTGCGGCTAACTAACTTTCGACAAAGAAACCTTGTCGGCAGTTTTAACAACTCTGTAAACGGTATTTGGCTCAACGTCCCCACCTTTAAATAGCGAAGAATATTCCTCGTTAAAGCTTTCTGTCGTAATGTACAAAACTACAAAATCAAAATCTCTCAATGTCTTCGACCATTTGCCTACGTCCATTGTCGGTTCTGTCCATATGTCGCCTTCGCCATTCTGGCTACCTATGCTAAAAGGCACTTTTCCGAATTGGGCACCAATCAATTCATATCTAAGAACGTAGTATTCGAATCCAATTTTATGTTGCGTAATGATGTACACCTTTGAGCCTTCTGGAATCTTTGCTGCTTTAATTTCTTTTATCATCGGAGCAAATGGTTCCCGCCATTCAATGCCTTTGTATTGCGGCGACCGTAGCAAAATCACATAATTCCCAATGGAAGAAATAGTGCTTAAAGCTATAAACGTGATCAGCAAAATACTAATTCGAGTTTTACTGTTTGGAATTTTCAAATCAGGATCGTTAGGAAGATTTGATTTAACCAATTCTCCAAAATCAATTTCAGAAAGTATAAGAACTACAATTGCAAAAAAAACACCTTGGTACCAGGTAGCGATGTATCTTTGAAATGAGGCTAAGCCGCCACCTTCACCCGAGCCGAAAATAGTTAAGTAGGAATTAAGAATTACAGCAAAGTATCCAGCGCCTGTCAAAAGTAAAGTTATTAAGATCGCAAGGTTTTTTCGAATATTAACTTTGCCACTCAGGTACATCCAGGTCGCAAAAAATCCAATGCAAATAAGTGTCCACAGAGATGCCGGCATGCCAAAATAGGACGCAATATTTAAATTGGTATTAAAAAGTGAACTAATGAATCTCGAAGTGACATCAGCAACAAATTGCTCCCTTCCACTGTCAGTGAATCTGGAAGGGACACTTGCTCCCAGCGAGTAACTCGTCGAACTTAAACTTGATAGGTAATACCCCCAAGTTACCCAGGCAGCTCCTGCAGCAGCAAGTGAAGCGAGTGCTGGTCGAAATGACACTATAAACTTTTTGATCGAAGAAGACTTTAGAGTAAAAAGTGTGGCCACGATATTTATCAAGATCGCAGATAAGGCAAAATAAATACCGATTGGTTTTATTAAGGTTATAAACGCAGCAGAAGTTGCAAAAATTATGGTCCATCTTCCATCCAAGATTGAAGCATTAATCGCAATTACAATCAGAAAACCAAATGTAATTGCAAGTGATGGGTCTGCATAGACAGTGTCAAAATTGCTAAAGAATGCAAATGATGCAACAAAAGTCACAAAAAGTTTTAGAATAATTTCAGAAAAGTTTTTGTAGGAACACTTCGCTAAGACAGAAACGACAATTGATATCGCGATTAGATGCAGCGACCAAAACAGCAGCCCTTCTCTCCACCCAGAGCTAAAGTCGACCACGAAATACTGGAACAATGAGAGGGAAGGTGGGTAGCCCCCGGTTTGTTGGTCTGTCGGCGTACCCGGTCCAAGTGCACCGTATTCGTACATTATTCTTACGACATGGCCCCAGTGGGTAAATTCATCCCATTGGGATAAAACCCAATCCTTTGATTTCGAGAATGATATGGCTGCTAATAAAAAAAATGCCATGGTACTAGGCGAGTAGAGATTTTTCAAAACTGAAGCACGAAACTGAGCGCTTTTTATAACTAAGATAATGGTTGTGCTGCAAGCAAACAGAACGAGTGTTTCCATGCCTAGATTCAAAAAACCACTCAGACCGAATATGAACTCCCAAAGTGTTATGAAGAATATTGAGGGGGCAAATAGGAAAGCAATGTTTATTCTTGTGACCCAAGCTAAAAGTGCAGCAACTAGAAATATGATGGAAATAACCAAGACTAAAGTCATGTTTCTTTCCACATCCCTTCAAGAAGTCGTAGCAATGAGTATTTCAGGAAAAATTTAGCATTTCCATTGAACTACCCTCTATATCTTACAAGTTAGGGAAAAATTGCCATTATGCACAACGTGCGTCTTTAAATTTCATCCGAGTAAATGAACTAGTTGATTTAAATCGGCCTTGTAGAAGATTCTTTACGGGTATTTCTGCTTGTAAATTACTTTATGGATAACTCGAATAGCATCTAATTTTATAGCAGTCCAAAACTAAATGAATTCAAGATTCCTAAATTCAAATCCAAGCAACCTGGTGTCATTGGATAGGTCGCATGAATATGGACTAACTGGATCACCGACCATAAATTGTAGAATCATTAGCCCAGCTTCGTCACATTTCAGATTACGTAGTGTGATTTCAACCATTTCGTTATCGTCATTTCTAATTGATGTGAAGTTTTTCTCAACGCCGTCATTTAAGATTTGTAACGTCTGCCGACCCCATGCATTCTTAAATAATGCACCACGTATTTTTATATTTCTGTCTCTGAGTGAGGAATCAATCGGAATTATGATCTCGCTCATTTTTCCCCTGGTCCAAACTCCGACGTCGTTTGACTCATACCAACCAGAAGTTAAACAAGAGGTCAATTCCCTCGAAGAATACAAAGTTTTTGGCTTTAGGGAAACTCTAGGGCCAAGCTTTATTTCTAACGTTTTAATTCTAAGTACACGTTTTTCATTAAGTCGAAAATCAAATCTAATCGAACAATTAGTGACAAGATTTACAAAATGCATTCCTAGTTTAAGCTCCAATGTAGTTTCATTTATTTGGTCCCAATCTGAAACGGTTAGCACTTGATCATTAATAAGGACGTATTGAATCAACTTTGTATCAGCATGTGATTCAAATTCAATTTGAACGCTTACGCCTCCTGCTGGGATACTTTCCAAATTTATTGCGAACCAAGCGCCTGAGTCCTCAGGAAAAATTCCAATTGACGATTTGTAAAATTCCAAACCATCTCCGATAGCCATCCCGTTTCGTAATGCGTCCTCCATAGATAAGAACTGTGACAATCTCACTGGTCTTCCAACTGGAAAATTACCAATGGTATCAATTGAGCCATCTTTTTTTTGTGGCTCGAATGTTGCGCCAAGTGAATCTGGCCGAGGCAGAAACCACGTGAAGTAACCATCTCGATGGTCAAGAGTCTTTACTCCGAGGCCGCTGACAAATTTTGGTGTAACTCCTGAGTGGGTTAGTCGTCTACTCCACTCAACATCTTCGCCGTATCCCCACCCAAGAAGCGGATTTAAAGGAACGGCCTTTAAAACGGATTTCTTTACCAAAAAGAGACCGCCATTGAGGAATATATTTGGATCGAAGTCATTCTCAGCAATCCTTAGACCACTTTTCCATCCGTTAGCGTAAGCCGTCCAATGCGGGAACTCAAGATTATTTGAATCGGTAGTTTGAAGGGCGCAAATGTCAAAATCTCCACCAAAATTTTTCAATGTTTCAATAATTTCTGGAGAGAATACGTATCTATCATGAGAAATTATTATGTTTTCATATGTTGCAGCATCCACAAAAAGATTCTTCTTTTTGGAAATCATGGGAGGAAGGTTATCTGGATCGTCCATGAAAACAATTGTGTCAATTAGGCGCGTGATTTCAGATGGAGGAATGTAACCAATAGGTGCAGCTACAAGTACTTCAATTTTAAATCCCTCATTGCCATTTAGGGTAGAAACGGAATTTAGGATACGGACAAGGAAATCATCGTTCTTACCACTGGTGATTATGCCAATACTAAGAGACTTCATGTTTGTGTGCCGTTTTGGTGTAATGATTTTCAAATAGGCAGTTCTTCTTGATTGAGATTCATCTATAGACAGCAAAGAAACATTTCCCCTGCAAAATAGGTAGATTTTTTCCATTAACTCATCTATCGTTACTGAAATCTCATGAGTTAATTGAAGTGACAGACCACAGGGAGTTTCTGGTATCGCTGCCCGAAGTACCTCGTCAATGATTCTCGGCCAATTTCTATCACTCATCAAATTGATGGGCGTTAGGTCTATGTCTGAATAAGATTCTAAATGGTGGGTATTTAGTCTAAAAGATTGAGATAAATTCCAAATGGTCCCATCGGATAGTGAATTTATTCGCAAGCATGATTCCTTTTTTAACAATTTACCTCCACCCGGATAATTCAATGAATTAACTAACATAAAGTTACAAATAATTACTTGAGTCGCTTCTTTAATTCAGTCGTTGAGATGTTTGCTGTGTATGGAACATATAGAAGTTCAATTTGGTTATCAGACAGCCATTCTTTCGTGAAATTCATCTGTGAGTAGTAGTCTCTCTTTTCCCAGTCTGACCCAATAACAATGTGACTCGGCGAAATCTGTAAAATTGCAATCTTTGAATCAGAACCTCCGATATTAGGAATTACATCATCTACAAATCTGCACGAACGTAAGACAATCTCACGTTCTTCATAAGAACAGACAGGAGGAGCGCCCTTATACGAAGTGATGAACTCGTCGGAATTCAGAGAAACTACGACTTTTCCGCTTGAGCCAGCAATCGCCTTGCACTGGCGAAGTAGGTTTACATGACCCGAATGGAAAAGGTCGAAAGTACCACCCGTGTAAACAAGATTCATAAGTGTGAGATTAACTTATCGAGCAAAAACCATGCGCATGACGCACTCCAAAGCGATTTTTATAGTCGAAGATCCTAAGTTGCTCCAAGCGTGGCCCCGGCATGATTCGAACATGCGGCACATGGTTTAGGAAACCACTGCTCTATCCCCTGAGCTACGGGGCCATAATAAAGAACCTTGGAGTTATTCCCATTAATTAGTTTAGGGAGCATCTACAGTTCGCTCTTCAATATAGGGCACTCAGATTAGAGTTAAAAACGCCTACTACTAAGGTATGTTTTTACGCATGAGCATGAGCGTGAATGAAATCAAAGAAATGATAGATTCTGTGCCGATTTGGCATCACCGTATTGAACTTGCACCGGGGATTTTTACCCCTGCAATGCAACAAACACAGGACCTTCTGGCTGCCATAAATCTGCCAAATGATTTATCGGGATTACGAGTATTGGATTTAGGCGCGCGTGATGGATTTTTCAGTTTTGAGTGCGAAAAGCGGGGAGCCACTGAGGTGATTGCAGTGGACTATGCCCCAGTTGAATTGACAGGATTTGGGGTTGCATCAAAGATTCTAAATTCTAAAGTCAAATGGATTACGGCCAATGTGTACAGGATCAATGAGCTTAATTTAGGAAAATTTGATTTGATCCTTTTTTTAGGCGTCATCTACCATTTACGCAATCCATACCTAGCCATAGATCGAATTTATGACGCGCTAAAAATTGATGGAAAGGTGATGGTTGAATCACACGTAATTGATGGTGGATTCGTAAACGAGAATGGTGACTGGATGGACTTGAAAAATATAGATCCTCGTTTAGCTAAATTGCAAATTGCTCAGTTTTACCAGGGTGGTGATTTGGGTGGTGATCCCACTTCTCCCTGGGCACCATCATTGAATACGTTAGAAATATTTTTTCAGAATTCAGGATTCAAAATTGATTCATCGTGGAGTAACCACTTCCGCGGCGGACTAACAGCCACTGCAATCCCAATCGGCGTAGATCACCCGAGATACATAGATAGTTCTTCCGAATCGAATCCAAATTCAACCAATGGTCAAATGATCATAAGAAGTGGCGACTTATAACCAATCGCACAAATCAAGTTACTGAGAAAGCTGGCTCTATTTCGTTTTCAAACGTAGTTAAAGCTGAAGCAATTGCCATATGCATGTCCAGATACTTGTAACTACCTAAGCGTCCACCGAACCAAACATTGGTTTCACCCTTGATTAGGTCGCGATATTTGGAAAGAGTCTCGCGATCGCCCTCAGTATTTATCGGGTAATAGGGTTCATCACTGACACTTGCAAAGCGAGAATATTCCCTTGAAATGTAGGTCACCTCATCTTGGTACCTTCGCTCTGGATGCAGATGCCGGTACTCATGTATTCGCGTGTATGGAACATTTACATCCGCGTAGTTCATAACAGATGTGCCCTGAAAGTCTCCAACTGCAATTACTTCTGATTCAAAATCTAGAGTTCGCCAGCCAAGTTTGCCAAATTCATAGTTGAAGTATCTATCGATGGGACCGGTATAAACAACTGGAACAGAAATTTGATTTTGTGTTTTGTATTCAAAGTAATCGGCGTTTAATCGAACTTCAATATTTGGATGATCTGCAAGATTCTCAATCCAACTCAAGTATCCACCCTTAGGTAAACCTTCGTATTTGTCAGAAAAATATCTATTGTCGTCTGTAAATCGAACTGGCAGACGGCTGATTATGTCTGCTGGCAATTGCTTTGGATTCGTCTGCCATTGCTTTTCGGTATATCCCTTGATGAAGGCCTCGTAAAGGGGTTGCCCGATTAGCGCAATTGCTCGATCCTCAAGGTTAGTTGCACTTGCTGCGGCGTCCGAATCAGTTTGGTTTCCAATAAATTCTTCCGCTTGTTCCGGAGAAAATTCTTTGTGAAAAAATTGGTTTATTGTTGCCAAGTTAATTGGCATTGAAAAAGTCTCATCGTTGTGTTTTGTCCAAACACTGTGCTTGTAATCGGTGAATGATGTGTATTGATTTACATAATCCCAAACACGCTCGTTCGAGGTATGAAACAAATGTGAGCCATAAACATGAACTTCAATACCTGTGGCTGGATCGAATTGCGAGTACGCATTACCTCCAATGTGTGATCGCTTCTCGAGGACGAGAACATTTAGACCTAGCTTTTCAGCCGCTTCGCGCGCAATTGTGAGTCCATAAAACCCAGAACCGACAACGACTAAATCTGCCACTGTAGCTCCTTATTTCGAGGGTAGGTTCAACATCAATTGTTTATTCATCAACTAGGCTACTTCAAGAGGACTAGGGGTATTCAAGTGAGATTAGACATCGCGTTACCTTTCTATGGTGATGTCACATTTTTAAAGGAAACGGTTGCCAGCGTTATTGCCCAAACTGATCCAAATTGGCATTTATTAGTCGTCGATGATGGGTATCCAGATGATTCGTTGCCTGAGTGGTTCTCTGAATTAAATGATTCCAGAATTTCATACTTAAGAAATCCGCAAAACTTAGGAGCTAACGGCAACTTTCAAAAATGTCTAAGTTTGCTCTCTAGTGAATATTGTCTAGTTATGGGCGCTGACGATATTTTGGATCCAAATTTTATTGAAGTAATCCAAAACGCGATTTTAAAATATCCAGACGCGGTGATGATCCATCCAGGCGTGAAGATTATCGATGAAAAAAATAGTGAGATTTCGACAAGATCTGATCGGATTAAGGCGAAAATAAGAAATTCTCACGAAAGTTCTCAAGAGCTATTTGGTGAATCACTCGCAACGTCGCTGATGAAGGGCAATTGGATGTATTTTCCGGCCATAACTTGGCAGACAAAGATTATTCAAGACATTGGATTCAGGCCAGGGTTTAATGTTTGTCAAGATTTAGGCCTCGCCATGGATCTAATAATGCGGGGTGGGAAAATGGTATTAATTAACGACGAAATATTTAGATATCGGCGACATACCGCTAGTGATTCTTCAGTTAAAGCAATAAATGGTGAACGTTTTATCGACGAAAGTAATTTCTTTAAAGTTATGTCGATTGACTTAAAAACACTTGGATGGCGCAGAGCCGCGAGAGCGGCAAAGTTTCATTACACTTCACGCTTACATGCCGCGAGCTTGATACCAGTATCTATAAGTATTGGTAAAAATCCTTGGGGCCTGATCAAGCATTTTTTAACGTGAACTTAGAAATCCTCCATGGCAATTGAGGCACCACCAACGTTTAAGAATTTTGTATAAGCTGCAACCATTTGATCTGGCGAACCCCTTCCAACCAAGTTTCCATGATCTAGCCATATCGCATCGGTGCACAATTCTTGGATTGTTGCCAAAGCGTGTGAAACGACAATCAACGTTTTTGCTTGCTGGGCTAATTCAGATATACGCGCCGCACTCTTTTCCTTAAATGAGGCATCACCTGTAGATAGCGCTTCATCGATCAAAAGAATTTCAGGATTAATCGTTGTTGCTACAGCAAATCCAAGTCGACTGTACATTCCTGCCGAATATGTTCGCATTGGCATCTCAATATGATCGTGTAGCTGAGCAAAATCAACAATTTTAGAAAAGTTGTCATCAATTTCAGCTCGGCTCAAACCGGCCGCTAACCCACCAAGTACAACATTTTCTTTACCAGAAAGATTTGGGTTGAAGCCCACTCCCAGAGACAACATCGCACTCACTTTTCCGCGAATTTCAATCTCACCCTCCGTTGGCGGAAGCAATCCAGCGATAGCTTTCATCAAGGTTGATTTTCCTGCTCCATTTGCTCCAATAATTCCAAGCACAGTGCCCTTGTGAACATCGAAAGACACACCCTTTAGAGCTTCGACCGTGATAGCAGTTCTTTCACCACGACCAAAATGCAGTAAAGCTTCTTTGAAGTTTGGCTTCTTAGTTATGTTTGTTTTGTAATTAAGTTTTAGGTTTCGGACGGCGACAGTGAGTTCATTAAATTCGGGCAGCGAACTCACCTTCTCGAGATACTAGGAACCAGAAGCCACCGACCAAGCTGGCGGTGGCCCAAAATATTGCGAGTACCCAAGTCCAAAGATCAAATGTGTCACCACGTACAAGAGAGCCAGAAAAAATCTGCACCATGCAAAAAACTGGATTAAAAACTGCCAAGAATCTTCCATCTAGAAGTGCTTTTGCTTGTTCTGGAAAGTACAAAACTGGAGAGAGAAACATCGTCAGACGCAAAGCAAAAGGCATCAATGCCTGAGTGTCTCGGAAATACACCTGGGCCGTAGATGCGAACATGGCAAGACCCGATGCAAACATGACAAGAAGCACAAGTGCCACTATTGCCTGAAGGGATGCAATGTAAAGAGTGCCCCCTAACGCAAAATGAAAAATGGCATAGATGAACATGGCCGGTAAAAAAACTCTAAATGCAGTCAAGATATCTGTAAGTGGAAGTAACACTCGGGGAAACGAAGTGTTATTTATCAAGGCTCCTGCTCGGACAATTGAATTTGCCCCTCGAGTCCCAGCTGTTGAAACTAATTCAAATATGAAAATTCCAGCCACAAGGTGCAAGAAGAACTCTGTACCCTGATGACCACCCTGAACGACAAAGATGAAAAGGTAGTAAACCCCAGCGCTAAGTAAAGGGCTTAGGACGCTCCAAAGTTGACCGAAGACGGTATCAAGATGTTCCTCGGCGCGCTCTGCCCGGGAAAGCTCAAGAACAAATTCTTTTCTTTTGCGGACATCAATGAAGTATTGCCGAAGATTTGGCATTCCTGCTCGGAATGGCCGGATGATTCTAGATTCAGTTTCTAGAACACTCGAGTTTTCGGACATGGCAATACTCTAACCCAAGGAATTGTCTAAATCCGAATACGGACATCTCTGCTAAGGCTATTCAAATTCCAATTCCAGTAAGGCTAACAAATTAGCCAATAGTATTGAGAACGTGAAAATCATTCGTAAGGTTAGAGTTTTCAATTCTGTAACGTCTGATCACGCTCAAGTCTCAGCAGAATCTAGATTGTCTTAAGCTAATGATTTTTTGTAAGCATGACCTGGTCACTGGAAAACATGATTTTAATTCATTTGAAAAGCTACAGGTTCGACATAGTGCAAATCAAGCATCGATGGAAACACGCGAGGCTACGCAAAATAGAACAATCTGTTTAATAATAGAGTGTGAAGTTTCTTTCAATTCAAACTATTTTCATGCGCTGGAAGAAGCGTTTAAGGATTCCAACTTAGCGGCACTTTACACGGACTATGAATATGAATCTGGTTTGAACTCAGCTAGATCCAGGATTAGTCCACCAAATTGGTCGCCCGAAAGATTCCTTTCAAACGATTTCCTTGGTCCAGTTATTGCATTGGACCTTGAGTTACTCGATGAAAGTTTGAAACATGGGAAGGGAACTAGAACGCAGTTACTCCTTTCGTGCATTTCCGAAGGATTGAAGGTGAAACTCATGGATCGCGTGGGATATGTACTTTCACCAACGAATTTGAATTTGAATGTGGAATCAAGAAATTCTGCGGTAACAGAATTTCTGGCTAGCTATAGACCAGGGTCCGAGGTGGCCGCTAGCAGCACACCGTGGCTCAATATTTCTAATAGCGGCTTAGCTCCAAAAATAATTTCAGTGGTTATTCCAACAAGGGGTACAAAGAAATCAATTTTTAGCAATGAACTAATTGTAAATTGTGTTAAATCTCTGCAAGAACAAAATCTGGATGATTCAAAAGTTGAAGTAATTGTAGTGTTCGATTCAGATTGCAAACTCAAGTATCTAAAGAAACTAAAGAAACTTGAAACTGAAAAGTTTTCAATCTCCCTAATAAGTTACGATCCGCCATTTAATTTCGCAAAGAAATGCAATCTTGGAGCCGAATCAGCAACAGGTGAAGTTGTTTTATTTCTGAACGATGACACCTTGTGGCTAGATTCCAATTCACTGCTTGAGCTGGCAGGCTCAGCAATGATCGAAAATGTCGGGGCAGTAGGCGCAAAGTTACTATTTGAAAATGGATGCATTCAGCATGCTGGCTACATTCTTCGAGAGGGATTCGTAGGGCATGCCTACATCACGGACATAGACGGGTTTGGCCCATTTGGAGATTTAGCAAGTACGCATGAAGTAGTTGGTGTGACTGGTGCTTGCCTAGTCCAACGAAAGGAAATCTGGGAGTCAATTGGTAAGTGGAATGAAGACTTTCCAGCTTCATACAATGACGTTGACTACTGTTTTCGAATCACTGCTGCTGGCTTCAGCATTTTGCAAGTAAATCAAGCCAAGCTAAAGCATTTTGAATCTGTAACCAGAAATCCCAAAGTTTACCCGCGTGAGCGTAAAATGATCGAAGAACTATGGGGCCATAAATTTAAGGATGAGCCATTTTTCAGAATGGCGGTTACCAATCCTGAGATGCGAAATGCCTATGGAAATGTGTTGATTAGATATGTCAATTACGCACGAGCAACACATAGGCGCCAAGGATTAGCTGGACTATTTGGTCTGGTAATTAATGTTGCACGTAAAACTCTTCGAGTTAAATCTGAAAGTTAACGAATTCAGATGCTTTCCTTGACCAGCGCAATCATTTGCGGTGATTCAACAAATCTTTCCCAATTGTCAATCCCAAGATAGAGATCCTTATTCCGGAAGAGATCTTTTTTCAAAAAT
>Ga0209442_1001855_pt1 | contig 11797 bp, 20 predicted proteins | sample LauGreSBDMM110DD_2_FD_187565 | JGI IMG/M metagenome (GOLD analysis project Ga0209442, IMG submission 187565) | Freshwater lake microbial communities from Lake Michigan, USA - Sp13.BD.MM110.DD (SPAdes) (version 2) | ecosystem: Environmental > Aquatic > Freshwater > Lake | place: Lake Michigan...
TGATCACAAACATTGCGCCTTAACTTGAGGGCCGTTGCAGAGTAATTTGCAATTGACACTAGGAGAATTGCTGGGAACCCCTAACGGATAGGCAGCCGAGGGCAATCAGCAGCCGAGCCTCGAAAGAGGAAGGTTCAACGACTAGATCGAAAGATCGTAGGACCAAGTGGTCCGAAGCACCTAGCCCCACGAAAGTGGGTGAAGATATAGTCTGATCTGCATAGAAATATGCAGTCCCGTAAGGGAGGTAAGGTCTAACGAGCCTTGCTTAACATAGATGGAAGAAACGCCTTTCATGTCCAATATTGGCCGTGAAAATGTGTCTAACACTCTGTTTGAATTCCAAACAGATACTTTGGCCGCAGCTGCCGCAAATGCACAGCTTGAAGGCGATGATGTCGGCACTTATGATGCAGTGGTTGCCACTGTTCGAGTGCAGAACTACTGCCAGATCAGCCGCAAGACTATTGTCTTGTCAGCGACTGAAGAGGTGGTAAACAAGGCAGGCCGTAGAAGCGAATTGGCTTACCAGATCGCCAAACGCGGTTCTGAGCTAAAGCGAGATCAGGAATTCATCATGTTGTCAAACACTGGTGCGGTTGCTGGTGACTCGACTACTGCGCGTAAGACGGGTTCTTTGTTGGCTTTCTTGAAAACCAACATTGACTATGACACCACCAATGGTGGAAACCCAACGTACACCACGCTACCAAGCGCGGCCCGTACCGATGGCACTGTGCGCACATTCACTGAAACCATTTTGAAAAATGTGATTCAGAAAGTGTGGACTGCTGGTGGCACACCAAAAATCCTGATGGTTGGCCCTGTCAACAAGCAGCGCGTTTCTGGTTTCACCGGCATTGCTTCTAGCCGTTTCAACATTGATGGAGGCGCAAAGCCAGCTACCTTAATTGGTGCGGTTGATATCTACGTTAATTGATGGCGTCGATAAGCAGTAATGCTTATTTGTAACTAGGTGAATTCGGTGAACCTCCTAACTGTCAAGCCGGACAAAGGACAATACCGAGCCAAGCCGAGAAATCGGAAGGTGTAACGACTAGAGGCGGGAGCCTCGTAGGACCAAGCGGTCCGAAGTGCCTAGCCCCTCAAAGTGAGGGTGAAGAGATAGTCTGATCTACCAGGTAACTGGTAGCCTCGAAAGAGGGATGAGAAAATAGCGAGTCTCATTTAACATGAATGCAGTGATTTCGGCAATGTGTCTGTGATTGCAAACCGATTCCAGCGTGAGCGCGATGCGTTTGTGCTTGATCCTGATTACGCTAAGATGACTGTGCTGCGCCCTTACCAGCAGATCGAATTAGCCAAAACAGGTGATGCCGACAAGCGTATGCTTTTGGTGGAATTTGGATTGAAGGTGTTGGCGGAAAATGCCCATGGTCTGGCAGCAGACTTGATTACTTCTTAATAGTAAACAATGGAAAGGGCCAGGGAAACTTGGCCCTTTTTTTAAAAATGATTCATAAAAGATTATTTAGCGAAAACAAAGATCAAGGCATCAAACGCTACTGGCATGAGAATGCTGATACTGGCGATGTGACCATTGAGACCCAACAAGATGTCACAGCGGTGATCGAGGCCAACAAGGCCATCTATAACGCTGTGGATGAGAAGGCCAGCTGGAATGGCGAGTGGCACTTGGTGGCATCCATCCCCGAAGCGCTTTATTACAAGATGAAGGCCGAGGGCAAGATCGATGATCAGGAATACATGAAGCGCTGGCTTAACGACTCCGACAACCAATTTTTTAGAACTAGACCTGGGAAAGTATGAACTACATTGCAGTCTGCACGCCAGCACGGGACATGGTCCACACCATGTACAGCTACGACTTGGTGAATATGGTGGCTTATCACACTCTCAACACAAATGACGCTGTAAGCCTCAAGATCAGCCAAGGCACTCTCATTGCCAATCAGAGGGCAGAGCTATCACTCGATGCAATGCGCGAGAGCTGCACCCACATCCTGTTCATTGACTCTGATATGCGGTTTCCACAAGACATGATCGGGCGGCTTTTAAAGCATGACCTAGACATTGTGGCCACCAACTGTGCCAGGCGCAGAATGCCCACTGGCCCGACAGCGCAGCTCTACAAAGAGAATGGCGAGAGGGAGCTGGTCTGGACCATGCCAGAGTCCACCGGCCTGCAAGAAGTAGGGTCTGTGGGGATGGGTGTCATGCTGATCAAGGCAAATGTTTTTGAGGCGCTGGCCGAGCCTTGGTTTGAAACACCTTGGCGACATGATAAAAGAGGCTACATTGGTGAGGATGTTTATTTTTGCCAAAAAGCAGCGGCTGCTGGCTTTAAAATATGGATTGACCACGATGTGTCCAAAGAGATTGGACACATTGGGACTTTTGAATTCAAGCACGACCACACCTGGGTGATGAAAGAAATAGAGGCAGTCTAATGGCACTAACAACCTACGCAGAGCTGAAGACATCCATTGGGGACTGGCTTAACCGGTCGGACCTGACCACGGCCATCCCTGACTTTATCTCTCTGGCCGAGGCGCAAATCGAAAGAACGCTGCGCACCAGGCAGATGATCGTCAGGGCCAATGCGTTTTTTAATGCGCAATATGGCGCTGTGCCTGCTGACTTTTTAGAGACCAAATCCCTCAAGCTCACAAGCACAAACCCTGAGACACCATTGTCATTCTTGAGCATCGATGCCTTGGACAATGAAATGACCAAATTCACTGCCAGCGGCAGGCCCAAATTCTTTGGCATTGTTGGTGGCCAGTTTAGATTGGTTCCAACACCAGACAGTAACTACACAACTGAGCTGACCTACTATGCAAAGTTGACAAAGTTATCAAGCTCTGTGGCCACCAACTTTTTGCTTGACTCCAGCCCCGACATTTATCTTTATGGAGCATTGCTCCAAGCTGCACCATACTTGCAAGATGATGCGAGAATCCAGACATGGGCAACACTCTATGAGCGAGCCTTGAACGATTTACAAACAGCCGATGATCGCGGTGCATCTTCTGGTGGTGCATTGTTGACCCGTGCAAAGACTTTTGGATAAAACATGATTGTGACAACGACAAAAGGCGACATGGATGACTCTTTGCTTGAGAAGCGAGAGGGGTCGGTTGACAACGATACCGAGACAACGGGCTGGGTCGAGTATTGGCTTGATGGCGAATTAGTCCACCGGTCTGTGAACATGGTTTTAAAACGAGGTGTTTTTGCCGAAGGCGAAACCCAAGCAATTTAAGGATTGATATGGCTAACACTCAAGCAATGTGTACAAGTTTTAAGGGCGAGCTGCTAGTCGGCCACCACAACTTTGGCACTGGCGTGACCCGTGGATCGACTGCTGCCGACACTTTCAAGGCTGCTTTGTACTTGGCCAGCGCCACAGTCGACGCAAGCACCACGGCCTACAGTGCCACCAATGAAGTATCAGGCACTGGCTACACAGCAGGCGGTGTGACTGTGACGTTTGGCACTGCGCCAAGCACCAGCGGCACGACGGCATTTGTGACCCCCAGCGCCAGCATTGCATATACAACTGTGACGCTGTCCACAGCCTTTGACGCGGTCCTGATTTATAACAGCACGCAAAGCAATAAGGCGGTCAGTGTCCACACATTTGGATCACAGACAGTCACTGCTGGCACGTTCACCCTGACCATGCCTGTGAACGATGCAAGCACCGGCCTGATCCGGATTGCTTAACCAAGGGGCAGCGGCATGGCTGCTTATGGGTCAGGCTATTACGGCAAAGGCGTTTACGGCATAGGCAATGTTGTCATCAGTGGCAACACCGCCACTGGTGCTATCGGCACGCTACTGCCTGACAGATCGATCCAAGAGGATGGAACCATTGCCACCGGCAATGTCGGCACAGTCACCCTCTCAATAAGCATTGCCATCACGGGCAACGCGGCCACGGGCGCAACTGGTACGTTAGCCCCAGAATTAAGCCAGGCAGTCACAGGCAACGCGGCCACGGGTGCGGTTGGCACGGCAGCGCCAGGCATTGCATTTGAGATCACAGGAAATCAGGCCACAGGCGCTATTGACTCTTTGGGTGTTGCAGTCAGCATGGCAGTCACGGGCAACACGGCCACGGGTGCTGTGGAAACGATGCCCAGTGAGGTCATCACGTTTCAAGCGATCACTGGCAATGGCGCAACGGCAGCCGTGGGAAGTGTTACTAATGTCATATCAGTGGAAATTACCGGCAATACGGCCACTGGGTCGGTTGGCACAATCTTTGGCTTTGGCTGGGGTGCGATACCCGATTCGGCAGAAACCTATACGGCAATCAGTGATACGGCAGAGACTTGGACTGTGCTTGGCGACACGGCAGAAACTTATACGGCCATCAGCGACAGTGCAGAAACTTGGACCACAATCGGGGATAATTCAGAGACTTGGACACCAGTCTAAAAGGAGCATTAAATGGCAGATACAACCACCACAAATCTATTACTGACCAAACCAGAAGTCGGTGCATCCACTGACACCTGGGGAACAAAGGTCAATGCTGACTTGGACACTATTGACGCATTGTTTGACACTGGCCCAGTGCTAAAAGTCGCAAAAGGCGGCACGGGCGCAGCCACATTGACCGGCATCTTGAAGGGCAATGGCACAAGCGCATTCACAGTGGTCACTGCCCCAAGTGGTGCAATTGTTGGAACGACAGACACCCAGACGCTGACTAATAAAACTCTGACTTTCCCTGCAATTGATAATCCACAATTGGGTTACACAACAACTGCCACGGCAGCAGGGACTACGACTCTTACAGTCACAAGCAATCATCAGCAATTCTTTACTGGTACAACAACCCAGACGATTGTCTTGCCAGTGACTAGCACTTTGGCTTTGGGTGTGGGTTACTCAATTGAGAATAATTCGACTGGTGTTTTGACTGTTCAATCAAGTGGTTTGAATTCAATCACGACAATCCCTGCTGGCGTGACAACCCTTTTCACTTGCATTTTGACAAGTGGAACAACTGCTGCATCTTGGGATTATGACCAAGTAGGATTTGCAACAATTACTGGAACTGGCTCTGCTGTATTAGCAACATCACCTACTTTGGTGACCCCTGCCCTTGGAACACCATCTAGCGGTGTTTTAACTAATGCTACTGGCTTGCCATTAAGCACAGGCGTAACAGGAAACCTACCAGTAACCAATCTAAACTCAGGAACATCTGCTAGTGCGTCAACATTCTGGCGTGGTGATGGTTCTTGGGCTACTGCTGGCGCAACTCCAGGCGGATCAACTACACAAGTTCAATACAATAATGCGGGTGCTTTTGGGGGAATCTCTGGAGTCACCACAGATGGCACTCGAATGACTGCCTCAACTACTATCGGTGTTGGCGGTGCAACACCATCAACTTCTGGTTCAGGAATCACCTTTCCAGCAACTCAATCAGCATCTACAAACGCTAATACGCTAGATGACTATGAAGAAGGGACTTGGACACCTAATGTTGCTGGAACTGCTACCTATTCGTCACAGACTGGTTACTACACCAAAATTGGAAATAAAGTAACAATTACAGCGGATATGACTGTTCTTGTTCTAGGAACAGGGTCAACAACCGATTTGGTAGGCGCACCTTTTGGAACTGTCAATTTAACAAGTGGATGCGTTGGCTATTATAGTAATACGGCAGTTAATGTCCTTGGTATAAATTGCTACATTACAAATAGCACACCAGTAATAAAAATAACTGGTAGTGCCACAGCAGGTACTACTACGACAAATGGTATCGCAGTTTTTGGTAATACTGCAAGAATTGCAGTTGCTGTTTCATATTTTGTGAGTTAAAGGAAAATCATGGCTAAATCTCTAATCATTGACCAAATTGAAGTTTCTAATAATGGGACTGTTTATGTGCGTATGCACAAACTTTCTAGCGATGGAGACTTAATTGGTAATCACCGAACTTCATTTCCTCCTGCAAGTGATATTACTGCTCAAATTGCTGTAGTAAATGCACACATGGCAACTGAGAATTACTCTGCCATACCTGACGCTGATGTTGTCAAACTAACTGCAATCTGCAATGCGGCTTGGACAGCTGAAGTGATTGCGGCTTATCAAGCGGCACAGGCTGCGGCTGAAGCGGCACGGAATGCTAATGCCTAATCATGGACTCAGAAGTTGATAAAAGGCTTTCAGTGCATGAAGCTGTCTGTTTAGAGAGATACAACAACATTGATCGCTCACTGCGCGATGGGGACAAGCGCATGACAAAGATTGAATACCTTTTGTATGGGGTAATTCTTTGTGTGTTGTTTGGACCAGGGGTGGCAGCCGAATTCATCAAGAAGATATTCGGGCTATGAAAGATTGGGCCGTGGCACTCATTGCTGCGGTCTGTATCACTGTCTTTGTGGTCTGGTCCACATTCATTATTTTTTGGGCGATGAAATGACAAAAGCACCAGTCAAAAGAGCAGCGGCCAAGGTCGCGCCAGTTAAAAGGTCAAGGCCCAAGCCTGCGCCAACAAGCCAGGTCAATGTGACTCTGGCCGCGCCAACTGCACCACCCAAAGAGCCTAAGAAAGATGACTCAACCTTGGGCAAGGTCATTGGCCTGATCGAGTGGGTTGATAACCCGTTCAAGCTGTTCACAGTCATCTTGCTGTCGTTTCTGGCTTTTGCCGGTTACTTTGCTTGGGACTCAAGACAAGTGATCTTGCACGCCATCACAGCTCAAGACAAGATGCCCCAGTTGGCCAAGCAAGAGCAATTGATCATGCCGGCCAGAAGTCTGATGAAGGATGTGGATGGAATTGTCTTGCTGGTCCACAAAGCCAACTTGGCCACCAATAGTCGCACCACAGTGCTGGCACTCAATGCCGATGGCACAAGAGAAAAAGCCATTGAAGGAACTGTCACAAGCCTTTTTAACGCAAGCGCTGACAGGAATGCTGCCATGGTGGCCATGCTAAATAACGAGGTGCTGTGCGAAGAATTTAACCCGTCTTCTAAGGTCGGTGAATGGGGCATCAAGCAAGGTGTTAAATTCATGTGCAGAGGCTCAATCCCACCGGACCCTGGCAAGTTTGCCGGCTACATTGCCATTGGATTTAAAGAAAAGCCAGAGGACATTCCGGCCTTAAAGACCCGCATCAACTTGGCAGCCAGCGATATGTCAGAAGATTGAAAATGAATGCGCTGGCTCATTCTGTTACTGTTATTGGGGCTGGTCGGGGCCGTGGCAAAGAATGGCTGCCATGTGCGCGAGTTTTGGTCAATTGCTTACACGATCCACAACCCCTCAGAGCGTCATCAGCAGATGTCAATGTGGCTAACAAACAATGTGCGATTTTGCAGAAGTCAAGATTTAGCAGTCATTTGGAACAACATAGCAGAATGGGCTGGCACAGCAGACTCAGCAGAACTTAGAACTAAAGTCATTCATGGGTATAAAGATGCACTTGAGAGGGAAAAGAAATGACCATCGATGCAATCAGAATGTTTCCCATGGTCATGCCCTCTGGATACCCACAGGAATATGACCTGGTCCAGCGCAGAATGGAAAAGAAGTTAGAACTTGAACGCGCAGCACTGGAGCAAAAGAAGGCCCAGATCGCCATCGAAGATTTAGCCTTTGAGATTTACTCAAAGAATGTAGAGCAGGCCAGACTGAGAATTGAGATATTCCAAAATCGTAAAATAGATTTATACGCATGAAATACATTTTGCTTTTGTTGGTGCTAACAGGCTGCAAGGATGTCTACAGATACCCGTGCCAGAATCCTGACAACTTTCATGCAGAGCAGTGCCAGAAGCCAAAGTGCCAATTTACTCAGCAGTGTCCAGAGTATCTGGTCGCACCCATCTTGGAGAAGAAAGTCAATGAACAGCAATCAGAAGCCAAGCCTATCAACTGAAGATTTTGAGGTCAGGATTTGGGGCTTTGTGGTCGTTGTTGTGACCATGATCCTTTGCGTCATTGTCATTGCACTTTTGTACTCAGTGACGTTTGTGACCCAGCCCATCAAATCAATGGCCCCGATTGACCAGGCTTATACAAAGATGCTGAACGACATTGTTCTTTTAATTGTTGGCGGCATTGGCGGGATCATGGGCAAGAAGGCTGTCGGGTCTGCTGCCAGAACTTTTGGTGGCCAGCAGTCCATGCAGCAGCCAATGTGCCAGCCGATGGGCGGCTATGGCCAGCAGTATGGCTACAGCAACAATCACGGCTTTAACGCAAGCACCAACGGCATCCCAAGCCAGCCATTTGGTGCGATGCCGACATGGACCAATCCAGAGCTGGATGAGTCATGGACCCCTGGTCCACCACCCACAACGCCACCGGACCATCTTGAGGATGACCATGAGCGCGTGCAACTGGCGCAGGCCAGACAGGAGTCAGAATAATGTTTGGCATCCCATTCCCCTATATTGCTCTGGCTGTTTGCATTGCCTTGTTTGGCTCTTACCGAGGTGGCTACCATTACGGCTGGTCAGATCGTGATGCTGAAATGCAAATTGCCATTGCCAAGAAAAACGAAGAGTCACGGGCCAAAGAGCAGGCCATGAATGAGAAGATCAACACCACTGCAACCCAACTACAGGAAGCAAACAATGCTATCAATCAAAAGACTTCTGCCCTTGATCGTGCCATTCGCGCTGGTCGCGTGCGCCTCCCAGCCGCCAGTTGTGTTCAAGCCCCCACAAGTGCCACCATTGCCCCCACAAATAGCAAAGAAACAGGAGGTCAACCTGACAGACCGGTTGACCCAGCTGCTGATGCCGAGCGAGCCACCCTCCAAGCCATTGCCGAAATAGTGGCCCAAGGTGACAGGAACACAGCCCAGCTCAATGCCTGCATTGATGCCTATGAATCTGTAAGGAGCTTGGTCAATGATCAACGCTGAACAACTAGCCCAATTGCACATTGGTCCACAGTGGGCCGATGCACTCAATGCGACATTTGAGCGCTTTGACATTTCAACGCCACTCAGGCAGGCTGCCTTTATTGGCCAGTGTGGCCATGAGTGTGGCAACTTCAAGGTGCTTGAAGAGAACTTGAACTACAGAGCTGAAGCACTGCAAAAGCTCTGGCCAAGGCGCTTTGATGCGGCCAAGGCCCAGATGTGTGCCAAGAATCCCAAGCTCATTGCCAACACTGTCTACAGTGGCCGCATGGGCAACAGGGATGAGGCAAGTGGCGATGGGTATCGTTTCCGAGGCCGTGGGTGCATCCAGCTCACAGGGTCTGCGAACTACCACCATGCTGGTCAGGCGCTAGGTGTGGACCTGATCATGCAGCCGGAGCTGGTGGCCACGCCCCAGTATGCTGCGCTGACAGCCGGATGGTTTTGGGATGTCCAAAAGCTCAACCAGTATGCAGACAGTCAGGACTATAAGACCATGACCAAAAAGATCAATGGCGGCTTTATTGGCCTCGATGACCGGATCAAACATATCAACCATGCGCTGTCTGTCCTGACATAATTGACCCATGGCCACCAAACAGCAACAACTTGAAGCTCCATCTATACCGAGTCTGGGTTATCCCCCAGAGGCGTATGAGCGCAGAAATTTGAACGAGAACAATAGCGCGTTAAATAATTACTTCAGAAAAGTCACTTCAGTGCTGGGGTCTCTGTTTGGACCCAAGGGTGGCAAGTTTATGAATAACCCCTATGGGGCATTTCAAGACTCAACCGACCAAGTGGCTGCCAACACCACCACGGCCTATGCGGTCACATTCAACACGACAGACTTTGCCAATGGCGTGACCATTGCCAGCAGCTCAAGATTGACTGTGGCCGATGCCGGAATCTGGAACTTGCAGTTTTCCATTCAGTTTACAAACACGACAAATGCTTCTCAGGATGTGGATGTCTGGTTTCGGGTCAATGGCACAAACATTGACAACTCAAACAGCAGATTTGGCTTTGCACCCAGAAAGGGTGTTGGCGACCCGTATCACACCATTGCAGCATTGAATTACTTTGTGAGCTTAAATGCGACCGACTATGTTGAGATAATGTGGAGACCAACCGATGTCGGTGTGACAATTGAGCAATACGCTGCCGGCACAACCCCCACACGGCCAGCAGTGCCATCAGCCATTGTCACAATGAGCTTTGTGTCTAACATCACCTAAATACTGCCATGTACATACCACTCAAACTACCCCCAGGCATCTACAGAAACGGCACAGAGTACCAAGCGGCAGGCCGCTGGTATGACGCAAACCTTGTGCGCTGGTACGAGAATACTTTGCGGCCCATGGGTGGCTGGAGAAAACGTGCCTCTGGCCAGATGTCTGGCTCATGCCGAGGATTTATCACTTGGCGCGATAACAGCGGTGGCCGATTCATTGCAGCCGGTACGCATACAAAACTGTATGCCATGAATGAGGCCGGAACACTTAAAGACATTACACCCACCAGTTTTACAACTGGTTCTGCCAGTGGAACATCCACGACGGGTTATGGTTACAGCACTTATGGCTCATTGGCCTATGGCACGGCACGGCCAGATACTGGAACAATTGCCCCAGCCACCACTTGGTCCATGGATACCTGGGGTGAGTATTTGGTGGCTTGCTCCAACGCTGATGGCAAGCTCTATGAGTGGCAATTAGGTTTTACGACCCCGACACTGGCAGCGGCTATTACCAACGCGCCAACTGGCAACAAGGCATTACTGGTCACGCAAGAGAGAATTCTGTTTGCACTTGGCGCTGGTGGAAACCCACGCAAGGTGCAATGGTGCGACCAAGAGAACAATACGACTTGGACACCGGCAGCCACCAATCAGGCCGGTGACTATGAACTGGCCACGCCTGGCACACTGATGGCCGGCAAGCGCGTCAAGGGTGTCAATCTATTGTTTACAGATGTGGATGTCCACACAGCGTCTTATGTTGGCGCTCCATTTGTCTATGGCTTTGAGAAGGCTGGAAGCGGCTGCGGTCTGATTTCGGCCCAGTCTGTTGCGGCCATTGACACTGCTGCCATTTGGATGAGTAAGTCTGGCTTTTGGATTTATGACGGCTATGTCAAGCCACTGCCAAGCGATGTGTCGGACTATGTCTTTGGCAATATGAACTTTAACCAGGCATCCAAAGTCTATGCGGTCCATAACAGCCAATTTGGTGAAATCTGGTGGTACTACCCAAGCAGCCAAAGCAATGAGAATGACAGTTATGTCACTTTTAACTACCGCGAGAATCACTGGAACATAGGCTCATTGGCCAGAACTGCTGGCACTGATGCCGGAGTGTTTGTGAGTCCATTGATGGTCTCAACTGATGGTTACATATACGAGCATGAAGTTGGTTTTGCCTATGACAGCGCCAGTCTTTATGCTGAAAGTGGCCCAGTGCAATTGGGCAATGGCGACAACATCATGTCTGTCAGGCAAGTAGTCCCAGATGAACAGACCTTGGGTGAGGCGGTGGTTTCATTTAAAACTAGAAATTACCCGACTGGGACTCAATCCACATTTGGACCATACACGGCAGCCAACCCGACCGATGTCCGGTTTGCAGCCCGTCAAGTCAATATGAAGGTGACTGGTGCGGTACTGGCTGATTGGCGGGTGGGCATCTTTAGGCTCGATGCTGTGCCAAGTGGCAAGAGATGAGCGACCAAGAACAATTGGACAGGCTGCGCCATCATGTGGAGGCTGCCTTAGAATACAGTGGAGGCACACATAATTTTGACGATGTCGCTGAGATGGTCGAGGATCACAGATTACAGTTGTGGCCGGCCAAGGACTCGGTGGTGTTGACAGAGATCATTGTCTATCCACAGCTGAAG
>Ga0209442_1001861_pt1 | contig 11757 bp, 9 predicted proteins | sample LauGreSBDMM110DD_2_FD_187565 | JGI IMG/M metagenome (GOLD analysis project Ga0209442, IMG submission 187565) | Freshwater lake microbial communities from Lake Michigan, USA - Sp13.BD.MM110.DD (SPAdes) (version 2) | ecosystem: Environmental > Aquatic > Freshwater > Lake | place: Lake Michigan, USA...
TTCTGCACGCCTTTATAAAGGATCTACTTAAATGAGCGAAGGTCCACTAATCGTCCAGAGCGATAAAACGCTATTGCTGGATATTGACCATCCGAATTCCACTGAATGTCGCCGCGCAATTGCACCATTTGCTGAACTAGAACGATCACCAGAACATATTCATACTTATCGCTTAACAAATTTGGGACTCTGGAACGCACGCGCTGCCGGCCACGATGCCGAGTTAGTCATCGACACTCTTATTAAATATTCACGTTACGCGGTTCCGCATTCGCTATTGGTCGATGTTGCCGAAACTATGTCGCGCTATGGACGCCTGCGTTTAGAAGCAGATCCCATCCATGGACTTATCTTGGTCACAACCGATGTTGGCGTTCTAGAAGAAGTTATTCGTGCCAAGAAGATTGCTCCCCTGCTTGGTGTTCGAATCGATCCTGAAACTATTGCAGTACATCCCAGCCAACGTGGTGCGATTAAACAATCACTCTTGCGCCTGGGTTGGCCCGCTGAAGATTTCGCAGGTTACGTTGATGGCCAAGCACATGAGATTTCACTAAAACAAGAAGACTGGAAAATTCGCCCGTATCAAGAGTTGGCAGCCGAAGGCTTTTGGCACGGCGGTTCTGGTGTGGTTGTTCTGCCGTGCGGTGCTGGAAAAACAATTGTCGGTGCCGCTGCAATGGCACACGCCAAAGCGACAACTCTTATTTTGGTTACCAACACAATCGCTGCGCGTCAGTGGCGAGAAGAATTATTGCGACGCACAACTTTAAATGAAGATGAGATTGGCGAATATTCAGGTGCGAAGAAAGAGATTCGTCCCGTAACAATTGCTACCTACCAAGTTATGACTAAGAAGAAAAATGGTGTTTATTCCCACCTTGATCTCTTCGATACCCATGACTGGGGACTAATCATTTATGACGAAGTGCATTTGCTACCTGCACCAATTTTCCGCTTCACTGCAGATATCCAATCACGTCGCCGCTTGGGCCTTACGGCAACTTTGGTTCGTGAAGATGGCATGGAAGGTGAAGTTTTCTCACTGATCGGACCAAAGCGTTTTGATGTTCCCTGGAAGGAAATCGAAGCTCAGGGATATATCGCACCGGCTGAATGTATTGAGGTGCGCGTTAATTTAACCGAAGCCGAACGTCTGGAATACGCAACTGCCGAACCAGAAGAGCGTTACCGCAAATGTGCAACTACCCGCACTAAACGCGATGTAGTTGAAGAGCTAGTTGGATTGCATGCCGGTGAGCAAATATTGGTGATCGGCCAATACATTGATCAACTAGATGACCTCTCTGAAACTCTAGGTGTGCCTGTGATCAAAGGTGAAACACCTATAAAGGAGCGCGAAAAGTTATTCGCCGCATTCCGTACTGGCGAAATAACCTGTCTAGTTGTTTCAAAAGTTGCTAACTTCTCAATTGATTTACCGGAAGCGACAATTGCAATTCAGGTATCAGGAGCATTTGGTTCACGCCAAGAAGAAGCGCAAAGACTTGGTCGAATCGTGCGCCCAAAGGCTGATGGACGTGGCGCAAAGTTTTATTCAGTTGTTTCGCGAGACACTATTGACCAAGATTTTGCACAAAACCGCCAACGCTTCCTGGCCGAACAAGGTTATTCGTATCGAATTATTGATGCTGACGATGTTTTTCAAGGCAAGATCTAAATCTTATCGGATCTACTTTATAGAAATCATGATGTTCTCCATCTATATGGATGACAGGTACTTCGTGCCCGTAAAGTTTCTCTAACTGCTCATCGCTGTCGATAAATTTAATCTCTAAATCAAAATCTAATTCGATTTTTAAAGTCTCGAGAGTTGTTTCTGCAACTTCGCAGAGATGACATCCGTGGCGTGAATAAACTGTAATTAAGTTTTTCACTTCTTCTTTGGACTCTTTGCCTGCTTTGATGTAAACGCCCGGTCTACTAGCTCTTGTATTACTAGCGTGGCATCGCCTTTGGCGCGATACAAATTATCTTCGGCGTTCTTCAATAAAGTTTCCGCAGTAGTTTTTGAAACAGTGCCAACCAGAGGACCATACTTCTTTGAGAAAATCATGTGAGCGATCTGTCCGATTGAGTCTGCAAGTTCAGTTCTAGCTTCATCAAGGGTTGGTTCAGGTCGAGCGCTAATTGATGAGAAATTAAGAACAATTGGGCGCTCAGATTTCATGCGCGCAATTACACCTGCTGTCTCTGTATCTGCACTATTCGGTGACATGGATACATTCTCGCACCCTGATAGCGTTAGGCGCTATGGCAAGGAAAAATCCTAGATATCTCGCGCGAAACCTCGCGATATCCTCACTTTTTGCCAGTTTACTTATTGGTTTTCTGACTCCAATTTCTGCAAATGCCTTAGTTCTGGTTCGCTCAGCAACACAATGGGGAAACGTTTACGCCGGACCCGCATCCACTGCAAATCAAACTGCAAAACCTAAAGTTGCATATCTAGAGAAGAAATCAAAGATTGTCGTTAAGTACAACAATTTTCCAGAGTGGACCAAAGTTCAAGTGCAAGCGGCGGTAGATGTTTGGGCTGCAAACTTCGAATCTAAAGTTCCAATCTATATTGATGCCACATGGGGGCGTTCTTCATCATTTAGTATTTTAGGTAGCGCGCGCCCGGGCAGTTACTTTGCAAATTTTTCGGGTGCTCCTGATTCCAGTCTCTGGTATCCATCTGCACTGGCAAATGCGTTGGCTGGAAAAGATTTAGATGGCGATAACCCCGAAATGATTATCACGGTTAATTCATTGGCAAGCTGGTACCGCGGCACTGGCGTTGGCCCAAGTAAATCTGAATACGATCTGCAATCAGTTATCTTGCATGAGATGGCGCATGGTTTAGGTTTTCTATCTACCGATAGCTATGACGATTTCTTTGGCTATGGATCGATTGATCAACCAACTCCATATGATGCCTACGTTCAAACTGGTGATGGGCGGCGTTTATCTGATCTGCCTTCACCTTCGCTAGAACTAGGTGAGGCGTTAACTTCAAAATTAGTTTGGTCGGGACAGCAGGGAATCGCCGCTAATGGTGGCGTAAAGCCACTTCTTTATACGCCAAAGAAATATGAAGATGGATCTTCGGTAAGCCATTTAGATGAAGCAACTTTTTCTAGCGCTGGCCCCGATGCTGTGATGTCTCCAAATCTAGATGCGGGAGAAATTTTTCACGAGCCAGGCCCACTTTTACTTGCAATGATGCAGGATCTACGCGCAAAGCCTCCGGTTGGAATAGCAGTTGGCATTCCACAAACGGTGCGTAATGCCCAAGCGCTGGTATCTGATTCAGGGGCAATAATTAAATTTGATCCGCCAGCAAATGCGCGCGCTGCTCAGATAACTAGTTATACAGTCAGAAATGATAAGACTGGCGCAGAAAAAAGCTTTATTTCTAGCCCTGCTGCCTTAACTGGCTTGAAGAATGGCACTAGTTATACCTTCTCAATCACTGCGCTGAATTCTTTAGGTTCCTCCGACCCAGTTACAACTAATGTAATTACCCCGCAAGCGTCATGGAAGAGAACTGTTATTGATCCAGTTGCCGATGCGCGCAATCTGACCACGGTTACCTTTAACACCAATCCGGCGATTGTTTATCAAGATGCGATAAACAGTGCTTTAAAAGTTGCGCTTTGGAATGGCAAAATTTGGAATAAGTTAACGGTCGATGGAAGAGGTGGGTCTGCTGGACGCACTCGCAATGCAATAGCCGGCGAGGTCTCTGCTTGCGTTAGTGGCTTCGGCAAAGCGCAGACATTACATATTTTCTATGCCGATTCTGTAGATAAAGATCTGAGATATGCCACTTATGACGGAAAGGTTTTCAAATATGAAATAGTCGATGGTAACGGTACGGCCGTTAATAACTATGAAGATCCAATCCGGGTGCGCACTGCCAGCGATGTCAGCGTTTCAAATGCTTGTTCAATAAGTTCAGCAGGAGTACAAGTCTTTTATCGCGATGAGTCTCAAGGAATTCTGCTTGGCGCAGTTCGCGCGAAGGGCGCTCCTGATTGGAGATATGAGCTAGTCGATGGCGATCGCAAGACAGATGATCGAACAACTGGTGATGTTGCATTCCACTTAGATGCTCTCTTTGATGGCAAAGATACAATTTTGCTTTACGACTCTGTGGTAACAATTAATCAACGCAAGGAAGCAACCTCTGGGGCCATTCGCGTTGCCCAACGCAATGGCTTGAGCGCAACTGCTTGGAAATATCAGACCCTTGATTCATCTGGCGGTCCAATTGCCGTTGTGGGCTATGACGTTGCTCTGCAAAAAGGTGCGCGTGGAGTGCTTGCGACTTGGCTTACCTCATCAACTCTTAGCTTGCCTAACGCAGATCAAATCCGTTGGACTTATCTAGCAACGCCTACGAATTTCAAGACTTTGGCTACGACTGGTTATGGCACACCTAGTAAATTCTTAAGTAGCGATGGCTCTACTAGCGTCTTTAACTGCCAAAGCCGTCTCTGCGCAGTCGATGTTGCAAAGGGAACGCTCTCTTTAGTTGCTAAAGAACAGAGCGTTGATGGGTTTGATTCGGCCTGGATAGTTCTTAATAAGGTTCGATATTTAATATCAGGAGATAAGAACCAATTGGTCTCACTTCGACCGCTGTAATTTAACTATTTGATACTTGCAATATCTTTCCATCGATAGTCAACAGAAATAACCCGGCAGTACTTGAATACGTCGATGCAATAGCCGAAGTTAGTTCTGCCGAAGTAAAGGCGTTAATCAGCAAGCCTTTGCTATCAAATTGCAATACAACTGATTGTCCTTTAACTACTTTCAAACCAGTGACGCCTTTGATTGCAGAAGTTGGTTCGAAAATTGCATAGAACGAACCTTTTGCACCGCTAGCTGCCAAAGTTTTGCCAGTTGAAGAAATTCGGGTTGTCCAAGTAGGTATGAATGAAGAGTTAAATTTAGTTATTGCGCTCTCAATAGTTGTTCCACTTCTTACTGAGCCAGTTACGAAGAGCGAACTGGTTGTACTCTGCCAATCACGTGTTGCCTTCGGTGCGCTACTGCGAACAATGCTGGTAATGGATCCAGTCTTGGCAACCTTGATCAAGATTGCATCTACTTTGCCGACTAACTTCTTACCGCCGAGTGATTCACTGCTTGATCCAAATAGATAGGTTGTTCCATCGCTGCTGCGTGTTATGGCACTTAGCTTTGTCTTGGCGGTGCCAATTTTTAGCTCTTTCGAGAACTTGCCTTCAGAGTACGTTATTAAGAAAGGTTCGCTATCGCGCGAGGCCAAGATCGAAAGTCCTGATGAACTAACTGAAATAGCATCTATAAGCGCCAACGTTGCTATTGAACTCTGGCTAATAATTTCTCCGGTTGTGCTTATCTGCCAAACTGAAATATTTTTCATATCAGCGCGCAAGGGTGGAACATTTTCGACTTCGATTCCATCGGGATTTAGCGCCCCTGTTGCAGCGGTTGCTGACTCGGGCTGCGCAGCGATAGCTGTATTCCCAACCAGCCAAAGCGTTCCCTGTGAATCTATAGCTATCGCTGTTGCGAGCTCATCTAAGCCAGAATCAACCGTTTTCGACCAGATTTCTGTTCCGGTGGAATCAATGGCGCGAACCTTAATATCGGCGTTTTGCCCGACAATATTTTCGTAGGTAAATATCGCCTTGCTGTTTGCAACAACGCTTTCTGCGCTAGAACTTTGGCTAAATACTTTAAGTGGTTTTACAGAAACAGATTTAGGAGCGCCTTGCGCAACGCTGGTCATTGCAAGCGAAGCAATGACTGCAGATATTAAATATTTTTTAAGCAAGTTCTTGCGAACGATCACGAGCGGCCTTCATCGCTTTTGCAACAACACCCGAGATATCAGATTCGTTAAATGAATTTAGCGCAGCAAAAGTTGTTCCATTAGGGCTAGTTACCTTCTCGCGCAGCGTTGTTGGGGTGTCTGCTGATTGATCAAGGAGTTTGGCTGCCCCAACAATGGTTTGAATTGTCAGCGTGGTTGCATCGGCGTGAGATAGCCCAAGTGCAACTGCGCCATCGACCATCGCTTCCACAAATCTGAAGAAATATGCTGGCCCTGATCCGCTGGTGGCGGTAACTGCATCTTGCAGATCTTCATCGACTTCGATGACTTTACCGACTGCTCCAAGAAATCCAACTGTGAATTCACGTTGCTCTGCGGTGACGAGATCGCAGCAAGAGATTGCAGACATGCCCGCCCCAACCAACGCTGGAGTATTTGGCATAACCCGTATAACTGGGTTAGCGCTAGTTCCAATTTGATCGGCGATATCGCTGATCTGCTTTCCTGCAACAAATGAGATGACCAAGGCGCCCTTGCGAATTGCAGTTTTAATCTCAGCTAAAACCGTTGCCATATCTTGAGGCTTAACAACTAAGAGAATCAGATCGCTCTTTGCCACATTTTCCTGTAACTCGGCGTTAGACACTTTATATCGTGCGATTAATTCTGCAGCTCGTTCAGCACGCTTTTCAGAGATAGTGATTGCAGATGGGGAAATCCCATATGTTATTAGGGCAGAGATCAGGGCTTCGCCCATTACACCTGCACCAATGACTGCTACCTGTTTTTCTGAATTAGCCATAGCGAAAGAGTACGCGTAGGCTCTGCGACTATGTCCGAAGTTAAGCCAGGTTTTGCACGCGATTGGGTGGAATTCACCGACCCTAACGATCCTGAAGAAATCTTCAAATGTGACCTAACTTGGCTCACCTCATACTGGACTTGTATTTATGGCGATGGTTGCAAAGGTGTCTTTGAAAATCGCCCGAACGCCGGATGTTGCACAGAAGGTGCGATGTATTCCGATGAAGATGATGAAGAGCGCGTACGTAAAGCAGCCGCAGATTTAACTCCTGAAATGTGGCAGTTCTTCGAACAATCTCGACCAAAGAAACCGAATGGTCAACTTCGAATTTCAGATCTTGATGAAGATAAAGAACGCAAGACTCGCACAATCGATGATGGATGTATCTTCTTAAACCGTAAAGGTTATGAAGCCCCAGGATTTACTGGATCATTTGGTTGCGTACTTCACCACTTGGCACAGAAAGAGAACCGCCACTTTGTAGATACAAAGCCCGATGTATGTTGGCAACTTCCGCTTCGCCGCAGTTTTGAAACTCGCGAAGTCGGCGAGCGCGAATATTCAATTACCGTAATCGGCGAATACGAACGTCTTGCATGGGGCGATGGCGGAGATGATTTCGATTGGTATTGCACAAGCAACACCGATGCACATGTCGGAAGTGAACCTGTCTACATCTCTAACCGCACTGAACTTCAAGCTTTGATGGGCCAGGCTGCCTACGCAGTTCTTGCCGAGCACTGCGATAAGCGAGTTAAAGGAATCAATGATGCGAAGGCGCGCTCACTTCCACTCTTTGTTATCCAACACCCAGCAACGATCGCCGCTGGGAAGTAGTCAGCCGTACGCTCTAGAGTTGGCCCATGGCTAAAGTCGAGAAGGATCCATTTCGCTGCGCCGAATGCGGTTGGACATCCCAAAAATGGGTGGGCCGTTGCGGTGAATGCCAGGCTTGGGGAAGCGTTGAAGAAATCGCTGCACCTAAGAAACTTTCTTTAGTTCCCGGAAAAGTTACACATGCCGCAACACCTATTGGCGATGTAGATCTTTCATCTGCGCGAGCTCGTGCAACAGGTGTCTCTGAACTAGATCGCGTGCTCGGTGGTGGCCTTGTTCCGGGCGCTGCAATTTTGCTCGCTGGCGAACCCGGAGTTGGAAAATCAACTCTTCTTCTCTCTGTTGCAGCGCAAACTGCAGCCAAGGGCCTTCCTGCTTTATATATAAGCGGTGAAGAGTCAGCATCTCAAGTTCGCCTGCGTGCTGAAAGAATTAACGCAGTTGACCCAAAATTATTCCTGGCATCAGAGACAGATCTTGGCGCAGTCATTGCACATATTGATTCGGTTAAGCCTGAACTAGTAATTATCGACAGCGTTCAAACAATTGGATCATCTGCTGCTGATGGTTCACCTGGAGGAGTAACACAGGTGCGCGAAGTTGCCGGTGCACTTATCCGAATCTGCAAAGATCGCGATATCACTTTGTTATTAGTTGGTCACGTAACTAAAGATGGGTCAATCGCAGGCCCGCGTTTACTTGAACATATTGTCGATGTTGTTCTGCAATTTGAGGGCGAACGCCATTCTAGACTTCGTTTAATCCGCGCAATCAAAAATCGATTTGGCGCATCCGATGAAGTCGGCTGCTTTGATCTAAGTGATACCGGAATCGAAAGTGTTCTTGATCCAACAGGACTATTTACTTCCCGTCACGCCGAACCTGTTCCCGGAACTTGCGTGACAGTTACTTTGGAAGGTCGACGCCCACTGCTTGCTGAAATCCAAGCACTTGTCAGCCAGGGGCGTGAAAACGATTTTGGTAATGCCCGTCGCGTTACAAGCGGCCTTGATTCTGCCCGCACATCAATGACTTTGGCAGTTCTTGAACTACGCGCCAATATTCGAGTTGGTGGTCGCGATGTTTATGCCGCAACTGTTGGTGGAATGAAGATGTCTGAACCCGCAGCCGATTTAGCACTTGCACTCGCCGTCGCTTCGGCTGCAAAAGGTCTGGCACTTCCTGCAGATTTAGTTGCCATCGGTGAAGTTGGTTTAGCAGGTGAAATTCGTAAAGTAAGTGGGGTCTCTCGTCGCTTGGCCGAGGCTTATCGTTTAGGTTTTAAGCGCGCGCTAGTTCCATCTGGCAGCGATGTAAAGATTGATGGCATGGAGATTTTCGAAGTCTCTCGCCTTGATCAAGCTCTGCAGCGTGTGAAAATAACTGGAGCGGACTCATGAGCCACTTGGCCGCGCTCTCTAAATTGTTGGGATCAGGTGCATCGCTAATATCCGATCCTGACATCACCGCTTCATATTCACGTGATCAAGCGCCGTTCGCATCTGCCGCCGCACCTTTTGCGGTTTTGCTAGCACGCAGCACATCTGAAATTTCAATCGCGTTGAAATATGCAAATGAAAATTCGATTCCGGTTGTAACCCGCGGCGCTGGCAGCGGACTTTCAGGAGGCGCGAATTCCACCGCAGATTCTCTAGTTATTTCGCTAGAAAAGATGAATCAAATTATTGAAATAGATGCCGCTAACCAAATAGCCCGCGTGCAAGCAGGTGTGATTAATCTTGATTTAGATACTGCAGCGAAAGAATTCGGGCTGGCTTACCTGCCTGATCCCGCAAGTCGTGACTGGTCTTCACTCGGTGGCAATGCAGCAACAAATGCTGGTGGCATGTGCTGCGTTAAATACGGTGTAACAGGTGCGCATGTGCGCGCTATGCAGGTTGTTTTGGCCAGTGGTGAAATTATCGAATTAGGTAAGGCCACTAAGAAATCAGTGACTACCTATGACTTGCTGCATCTATTTATCGGCTCTGAAGGAACTCTTGGCATCATTACCGAACTAACTCTTAACTTAGAAATTCGCCCTGCTGCTCCTTCAACTCTAATTGCAACTTTCCCAAGTGTTACCAAGGCGGCAGCGGCTGCAGTAGCCCTATTGCAATATCGCCCGTCTATGTTAGAAATTGTTGACCAGACGACACTAAAAGCGGTGCAAGCGTGGCATCCACTTGGTTTTGAAGTCGCAGGTTCAGTTCTGCTTATGCAGTTAGATGAAAACCATTCACTTTGTGAAGCAGCGCTTGAAACTTGCAAACAATTTGATTTAATCGATGGCGTTTATTCAGATGATCCAGCAGATGCCGCAGATTTAATCCGGGTTCGCAAACTTGCTTATCCTGCACTAGAGCGCATGGGGGCCACGTTGCTCGATGATGTGGCTCTGCCAATTACTAAAATTGCCGAATTCGTAGAACGGGTTGAGAAGTTAAGCGCTGAAGTAAATCTAACTATCGGAATATTTGGACATGCTGGTGATGGAAATATGCACCCAACAATTGTGCACGACCATGGTGATCTTGCCGCAGCCGAAAGAGCGCAGAAAGCCTTCGGTCAGATTGTCGAAATTGCGCAATCACTTGGCGGCACAGCAAGTGGTGAACACGGTATCGGTTCGATTAAGCCAGGCTTTGTAGCCAAAGAGATTTCAAAGACTGTAATCGATTTGCAGCGAGCGGTTAAGAAGGTATTTGACCCGAATTCAATACTGAACCCAGGAAAGAAAATTCCTTAATTCGCTGCTTCGGCTAGATCTTCTGGTGAGTCAGGCATGGTTGCCTTTGTGGCTCCTGCAAATGTGAACTTCGCTTCAGCGTCAACGACCTCAACATCTACAACAATGATTTCGCCGGCCTTTAGCTCACCGAAGAGAATTCGCTCTGAGAGTGAGTCTTCGATCTCACGTTGAATCACGCGACGCAGTGGACGCGCGCCAAGAAGTGGATCATAACCGCGCGCAGCAAGGAGATCCTTCGCTGCTTGAGTGAGTTCGATTCCCATATCTTTGGCCTTCAAACGATCATCAAGGTTTGCGATCATTAGATCAACGATCTGAATAATCTGATCCTTAGTTAACTGGTGGAAGACGATGACATCATCGATACGGTTAAGAAATTCTGGGCGGAAGTGGTTCTTAAGTTCATCTTGAACCTTGCCCTTCATACGATCGTAATTCGTTAGATCATCATCAATATTGGCAAAACCAAGTCCCAGGCTCTTTGAAACATCGCGTGTGCCCAAGTTGGTGGTCATGATGATTACAGTGTTCTTAAAGTCGACGGTGCGGCCCTGTGCATCTGTAAGGCGACCATCTTCTAGAACTTGTAGAAGTGAGTTAAAGATATCTGGGTGCGCTTTTTCGATCTCATCAAATAGCACAACTGAGAATGGGCGACGTCGAACCTTTTCAGTTAACTGTCCACCTTCGTCATAACCAACATAGCCTGGAGGTGCACCGAATAAACGTGAGGCTGTGTGACGTTCTGAATATTCAGACATATCAAGCTGGATAAGTGCGGTCTCATCACCGAATAAGAATGATGCAAGTGTGCGAGAAAGTTCTGTCTTACCAACACCGGATGGGCCGGCGAAGATAAATGAACCGCCCGGACGCTTTGGATCTTTCAGACCAGCGCGTGTGCGGCGAATTGCTTGGGAAAGCGCCTTGATCGCTTGATCTTGACCGATAACGCGGCGATGAAGTTCATCTTCCATGCGAAGCAAACGTGCAGTTTCTTCTTCGGTTAACTTAAAGACTGGAATACCGGTTGATGCAGAAAGAACCTGTGCAATAAGTTCTTCATCAACTTCTGTAACCTTATCGAGATCAGTGGCTTTCCAATGTTTTTCAGCCTCTACTTTTTCAGCGATTAAAGTCTTCTCCTTATCGCGAAGTGAAGCAGCGCCTTCGAAATCTTGGCCATCAATTGCTGATTCTTTCGCCTTGCGTGCTTCGGCAATCTTGTCATCGAATTCACGAAGTTCGGCAGGTGCGGTCATGCGCTTAATGCGCAGACGTGAACCAGCTTCATCGATCAGGTCGATAGCTTTATCTGGCAAGAAACGATCTGAAATATAGCGATCTGCCATATTCGCAGCAGCTGAAAGTGCGCCATCTGTAATAGATACGCGGTGATGTGTTTCGTAGCGATCGCGTAGACCCTTAAGAATTTCAATTGTGTGCGCAACAGATGGCTCTTTAACCTGAATAGGTTGGAAGCGACGTTCAAGTGCGGCATCTTTTTCAACATGCTTGCGATATTCA
>Ga0209442_1001862_pt1 | contig 11754 bp, 7 predicted proteins | sample LauGreSBDMM110DD_2_FD_187565 | JGI IMG/M metagenome (GOLD analysis project Ga0209442, IMG submission 187565) | Freshwater lake microbial communities from Lake Michigan, USA - Sp13.BD.MM110.DD (SPAdes) (version 2) | ecosystem: Environmental > Aquatic > Freshwater > Lake | place: Lake Michigan, USA...
CAAGAAGGGTCAGGAGAAAAAAATGGCAGTAATTAACACCAACGTCAAAGCACTGTTCTCACAGTTAGCTTTAAAAAATTCGGGCCAAGCGCAAAGCGCAGCCATGCAGCAATTGTCTACGGGCAAGCGCATCAACTCCGCAAGAGATGATGCCGCCGGTATGGCCATTGCGACAAGGATGACCCATCAAATCCGCAGCTTGAACCAAGCGGTTCGCAATGCGGGGGATGCCATCTCTTTGATCCAAACCGCTGAGGGTGCGACCAACGAAATCACGGACATGATGCAACGCATGCGTGAGTTGGCGATCCAAGCGGTGAACGACACCAACGACAGTGCGCAGCGCAGCTACCTCGACTTGGAGTTTCAGCAACTCAAACAACAGATTGTGCAAATTGCCGACAACACCGAGTGGAACGGTTTCCCCGTGTTGAATGGCAAGGCAGGCGAACAAGTCGGCGAGATGCCGGTTTACAAAGCCACTTCAAACAACCAATTTGGCGATGTTTTGTTGTCCCCCACCACCACCCGTGTCATTGAAGGCGCAGGTTCAGGCGAACAACAAGTGGTGTCGATCAACACGGCGGGTATTCCCAGCACGGGCTTTCAAGAAAAGCGCACCTTCAAATTTGCAGGTGAAAACATCAGCCTTGAGTGGAACGACATCAATGACGGTCTCGGCGCGGTGGATGCTGCTAAGTTGGCTACACAAATTCAAACCCAGTTGCAAGCGACTGAACAGTTTGGCACTGGCTCTGGCCGCTCTGTGGCGGTAGATGGCGTCAGTAACGAACTTATCATCACCTATTCTGCCAATGACGGCGATGTGCATGACATTCAATTAACCGACAAATCTAACGATGGGTATTTTGTGCTCAACCCCGTCGAGGTCAGCCGCGATGCGTTGACCCAGACACAAGAAAAATTCGACAACAATGGCCGCTTTTTGCGCAGCGGCAACTTGGTGATTGAACACATTGACACCAACAACGACGGCAACCGAGACATCAAAGCCACTTTTGTGACGCCTGACAACAAAAGCGTGAATTTGGTGGGTACTTTCGATTCAACAAAAGGCAAGGTGACTTTCCTCGCCAACGTCGGTATCAACAGTTCAGTCATTTCTGACGACCTGACTTATTTCTTGAAAGACTCAGCCAGTTCGGTGTTTGACGGCAGCAACGCCAACGGAAATGGCGATTACACCAACGATTTGGCAGATCGTCATTTCAAGTTGTCAGTAGACGTTTCGGGCAGCATTCCGCCTATGCGTGCTGGCGACTTGTTGATCAACGGGGTTGAAATTGGTGGCTCATTTGCCGTCGACGACCCGTTTTCTCCTATCAATAATGCGGCAGGTTCAGCCATTGCCAAAGCGGCGGCTATCAACCGCAAAGCAGCGGTCGGCTCTGGCCCCGTGGGTGAGTCGCAGTCTGTCACTTTTTCGGGTAACCCCATTCCAGGTGTGATCACCGTCGGCGGTGTGAGTGTTGAACTCACCGCCTTGGACAACACGCCCGCCTTGGCAACAGCCAAAATTGCGCAAGCGATGCGCACCAGCGCACAATTTGGTGAAGGCTCAGGCCGCACGGTGTCTTATGCTCCTGGCAGCACCATCATCAACGTCGAATTTCCTGTCACCGATGGCGAAGTTAGCTCTATCGACGTACAGCAACGCGACACCAATTTGACCAGTGTCACCGATACCACCCGACGTTACAGTTCATCGTCCAGTGGCACCGGTGTGTTTGCCAAGGTCAATGAAAATATTTTCTCCGGTAAGTCCATGAGCGGTAATTCAGTCGTCTCAGGCGTGGTCTTTGTCAACGGCGTTGCCTCGGCAAAAATTGATACATTGATGAACAACCCACGCGACACCCGTGCCAACGTGGTTCGCGCCATTAACCTGATCAGCGATAAAACCGGCGTCAAAGCCGTGGATACAGGCTCAGATTTGCTGGGTGTTACCTTGACAGCAGCTGACGGTCGCAACATTGAAGTGACCTTTGAAACCAGTGCCACGGCCAGTGACTTTGGTAACCGCATTGGTATGCGTGAAGGTGTTCAAAGCGGCACCATTTCTTTGGAATCCAAGATTTCAAACGCCGTGGTGTTGACCAGTTCGGCCGTGGGCGACATGTCACGTGTGGGCTTCCTCGGCGGCAACTACAGCAAAAACCAAGCAGTGTTCAATACCAAAGAACGTCCCTTGGTGGAACCTTCTGTGCAACAAATCAGCAGTTTGACATTCACAGGCCCTGCCGTTTTGGGTGACAAGTTCACCTTGGTGGTGAACGGTGAAGAGCACACCATTGAGGCGACGGTGGGCGGCGAAAGCGCGCAAGAGTTGCGTGACATGATGGTTGCAGAGCTGGACAACGACCAAAACGTTGATGTCCTGGCTGGCAACACCGTGGGTGAGTTGGTCATCCGAGCCAAAACCGCGGGACGCTCGTTCACAGCGGCTACGGCCATGGTTCCTGCAGTAGGCACAACGGCTGAAATTTCTGCGGTTCAAGTAGATGTAGAGAACAAAATATCTCCATTCAAAGCCTTAGGAACCGACGATTTGGAAATCAATGGTGTGAAAATCCGCGCCACCAATGCGTCCGATGACATCGACTCCAACCAAATTGCCAGCAGCAGCAACCCTGCTGCCAGTGGCATCGCCATGGCCAAGGCCATCAACACCCACAGCTCTGAGACGGGTGTGAGGGCGATAGCCAATCCCGTCGTATTAAAGGGCAGTCACACCTCAACAGGTTCGACCCGACTCGATACCTGGGACGCGGTACCCAACAACGTGAAGTCGGTCAACCAGCCTGAAGGTTTCCAGTCACTTTATTTGAATGGCACTGCAATCAAGGTCGAGTTCAAAGCTGATGACACGCCCTCAGACCGTCGAATCAATATGGTTCGAGCGATCAACACCTATTCTGGAACCCACGGCATTGTCGCCACCGACAATGGCAAAGGCTTGACCTTGGAAGCGCCAGATGGCCGCAATGTGTCTGTCTGGTATGACGCCAGCATTGAAGGACTCTCTCCTGCCAGCTTTGGCTTGGAGGAGGGCAATTCGGTCAGCCAGATTTCCAAAGTGAAGATGGGCGGCTCTGATTTCGCCGCCAACGATACGATTTCAGTGCGGATCAACGGAACCCTGATCACGACTGATCCTGCAACCGTATTGAGCTCGCCTGCCACCATGGCCACGGCCTTGATGACCGCTATCAACTCCATGATCGCTGAAAGCGTTGCTTTAGACGCGGATTCGGCTACGCTGGCATCTGATCGTACCCATTTAAGCAACTTGATTGCTTACATCGATCCCAATGATGACACCTCGGTTTTGGTTCAGTCCAAAGTGCCCGGTTCACCCTTTGTGATGTTGGGTGCGGCTGCCTTAAACAAAGACTCAGACCAAACCTTGTCCATGGGCACGGTACGAGAAAACAGCTTCGGTAACAACCAAATCAGCGGTATCGTTGCTGCCAGCGAGAACTCCTCAGAAGCCCGTACGGTGTATGGCACGGTGCGCTTGATTGCAGCGCCCTCCAAATTACCTGGTTTGCCCAGCACAGACGGTAAGGCGCCCAATTTAATGGGTATTTCAGGCAAACCCATCACCATCAAAACCGGTGACGATGGTTTTGGCGCAGAAAGTAATTTTGCCGACTTGGGTTTTTCAGTGGGCAGTTTTGGTGGACGTTCGAGCTCCGACATGGATCCCCCTCGCGTTGGCCGATTGGCTTTCCAAGTGGGCTCATCCGCCCGTCAGATGGTGACCATCGACTTGGCCGATTTCGGTAAAGGTGGCCCTATCACGGGTGAAATCACAGGCGACGTGGACCAAGCCGTTGAAAATCGTGCTGTGCGCATCAACACCCGAGACGGCGCGACAGCTGTGCTCAATCTGTTAGATGAGGCGATGGACAAGGTGAATGCCACCCGAGCCACCATGGGCGCGGTGATGAACCGACTTGACCACGTGATCAATAACTTGACCAATGTGTCTATGAATATGTCTGCTTCACGCAGCCAGATCGAAGACGCAGACTACGCTTCGGCATCCACCGAGCTGGCCAAGACGCAAATCATGCAACAAGCCGCTACAGCTGTGTTGGCCCAAGCCAACACCAGTCAACAGTCTGTCTTGAAATTACTGGGTGGTTGATAAAGCGTTGTACTGAGCATCTATATTCGCGGCTTATGAACAACGCACATCCACTTGAGAGTACGGCTCAGCCACCCAATTGTTGGCATTGTCGGCACTTCGCCATCAGCTGGGAGCCCAAAGTTCCCTACATATGTCGGATGATGGGTTTCAAGAGCCGAATGGTGCCTTCTTTCGAGGTCTTTAGGGTTGATGGCAACCATTGCAGAGGCTTTGCGCCCAAACCCGAAGTCAAGACGGAAGAAAAAGTTGTGGCCATGCCCCGTAGCAGCAAGCCTACGTCGCGTTTTCTGTGGAAAGCCTGATTGAATTCTGTCGATATGCCGACTAAAAATAATTTAAGTAATATTTAAAAGCTACTTAAATAAAAAAATATTAACTTAAAGTATTTATATTTAAAGCTGGCACATGTCTTGCTTATCAGCCATACCTTTGTTACTGGTTGATCAATGTGAAACCTACCGCTGTTAATGCCCTACAAGCCGTCTGGTTGGACCCTTTCAGTCCACTGGGTGAGTCCGAGCAAATTCAACTGAGTGGATATGGCATCGAACTCAACGCCATCAACACCTTGGGTGAGATGACCTTGGCATTGCGACGCGCTCATGTGCTGGTGATCCGCTTGGCTGACAGCGCAGATTTGCTGCGAGAAGTGCAAACCTTGATTGGCCAGTTGGGATTCAATACACCGGTGATCTGCCGCGTCGAGCGCCGACGAATGGAAGTGGCTGTTGACGCCATGCGTTACGGTGCCTTGCACGTGTTGCCCGCCGATGAGTGTGGCGAAGACGCTTGGCGTTTAGCTACTGAAAGCCTCAATACCGAAAAGAACAAACCACGCAGCTATGTATTCGTAGACCCTGTCAGTCAACACCTGTTGGCCTTAGCCCAACGGGTTGCCCAAACTGAAGTCGCGGCTTTGCTGGTGGGCCCCACCGGTGCGGGTAAAGAAGTTTTGGCTCGTGTACTGCACGAGTCATCCTTACGCGCCAAAGGCCCATTTGTTGCCATGAACTGTGCGGCTTTGCCAGAGCATCTGATTGAAGACATGCTGTTTGGTCACGAAAAAGGCGCCTTCACGGGTGCGCACAAAGAGCACAAAGGCTTGTTTGAACAAGCCCAAGGCGGAACAGTTTTCCTCGACGAAATTGGTGAAATGCCGATTCAACTCCAAGCCAAGCTCTTGCGTGTACTGCAAGAGAAAAAACTCAATCGTTTGGGCAGCGAAACACTTATTGATTTGGATGTGCGGGTGATTGCCGCCACCAACAAGGATTTGCGCCAAGCTATTGTCGACCGCGAATTTCGCGAAGACTTGTACTTCCGAATCAGCACGTTTCGTTTGCGCATCCAGCCCCTGAAAGACCGTACCGGCGACATCTTGCCGCTGGTGTCGCAGTCCTTGAGCCGCCATGCCAAAGGCTCGGTGCCTTTGTCTGTGAATGTTGAAGCACAGCAGATGTTGTTGCAATACCCCTGGCCTGGCAATGTGCGTGAACTCGAAAATGTGGTGCAGCGTGCTGTGGTCTTGTGCACGGGTCGCGTTATCACGCCAGCGCAACTCATGTTTGATGATGCACAAACCATGGATTTGCAGGTTCTGCCCGAGGCCGTAGTGGCGCCGCCTCCTATGCAAGCGCCAGTGGCCCTGCCGCCAGCCAATCTGCCCGATGACATGGTGGCTATCAGCCCTTCAGAGCACAGCTTCATAGCGCCGCCCAGCAGCGACAGCTTGTTGCCCAGCGATTTGTTCTCCGCTGTCAAGAGCAGTGAGCACCAAGTGATTTTGGCCGCTTTACAAGCCACTGAAAGCCGTCTCGAAGCCGCCAAGAAATTGGGCATCAGCCCACGCACTCTGCGCTACAAGCTGGCGCAGTTGCGCGAGCGTGGCATGGAATTGTCTTTTGTTGATTGATTGAGGAGCACATACCATGATCGATCGAATTTCCGCCGGTAGTGTCAACAGCATGATGGAAACCATCCGTGCTTACCAAAACAAGGCCTCCAACGGTGTTGAACAACTCAACATCAAGCCGCCTCTGACGCAAGACATTCAAGCACCCAAAACCGAGTTGCCTAATTTCACCGACTCGGTGAAAAACCTGCTCTCCAAAGTCAATGAAGTTCAGGTCAAGTCCAGTTCGATGCAAGAAGCCTATCAACGTGGCGAAGACATTCCTTTGACCGATGTGGTCTTGGGTATGCAGAAATCCTCCCTGGCCTTTGAAGCAACCTTGCAGGTGCGCAACAAAGTGCTCAAGGCCTACGAAGAAATCATGAACATGCCGGTTTAAACCTTTAAGAGATCAACATGGCCACCGCAAGCGCAACACTCAATTCCCCGCTGGGCACCAGCAACAACGCATTAACCACCTCTGATGGTTCCTCGACGGGAACCTCAATGGTGACAAGCGGCACACCACTTCGCAGCACCGACCTGGCACGCTCTGCAGCCAATACAGCGCTCAGCGACCCCATGGGCATGGTGCGCGATTTGGTGCGACAACCCACAGTGAAAAAAGCCCTGCCCATCATCGTCATCTTGATGGTGGTGGCCGCTTTCGGTTTGGCCTCGATGTCGATGAAGACGCCCAGCTACCGTCCTTTGACCATGATGCTGCCCGAGAACGACAAGCAGTTGGCGATTGAAACTTTGAAGGCCGGTAACTTCAGCCCCCAAGTGGATAACAACACCGGTCAAATCATGGTGCCTGGTGACAAATACCAAGAGGCCCGCATGTTGCTGGCCTCCAAAGGCTTGCCCCGTACCGAAGCGCAAGGCATGGACACCTTGAAAGACATGCCGGCCATGACCACCAGCCAGTTCATGGAACAGGTTCGCTACAACAATGCCATGGAACAAGAGTTGGCGAAAACCATCTCTCAAATTGCCGGTATTCGCAATGCCCGTGTGCATTTGGCCGCCCCCAAGCAAAGTGTGTTTGTGCGTGACCGTGTACCTACCAAAGCCTCGGTCATCATCACCCGCGCACCTGGCAAGCAAGTCTCTTCTGCCAATGTGCAAGCCATTATTTCTTTGGTGGCGTCCAGCGTGCCTTATCTGGCCCCTGAAAACGTGTCAGTGGTGGACAACTACGGCACTTTGATGAACGAGATGCTGGGTGAAGCACCTTTGGGCCTCACCGGCGCACAGTTGCAACAAAAGCAACAAATGGAAGACCTGTACCGCACACGCTTGATTCAGCTGTTGGCACCCATCGTGGGCGAGGCCAATGTCAGCGCGCAGGTGAGCTTGCAACTGGATTTCACCCAAGAAGAAATCACCACAGAAGACTTTGACCAACGTGACAAAGGGCCTAAGACACGTTCTGAGTTGTATGTGGAAGACCGCAATTCATTCAAAGATGCGATTGGTGTGCCAGGCTCGCTTTCCAACACGCCTCCCAACCCCCCGCAAAACCCTGCATCCTCAGAAACCGCAGTATCTGATCCCAACAAAGGAGTCAGTGAAAAAGGTGTGCAAGTGGTTGCGCGTTCAACCAAAAACTATGAACTCGACCGCGCAGTTCGCCACACCAAGACTGCCATGGGCAATGTCCAGAAGCTGGGTGTCGGTGTGCTGATCAATGAGCGTCCTATTCCCGCTGGCACCAAGGTGGAAAAACCCGCCGATGGTTCTGCTGCACCCACCACCATTCCCTATACACAAGAAGAGCTTGATCGCTTGAACCAGTTGGTGCGTGGCGCTGTTGGCTTTAATGACAAGCGCGGCGACGTGGTCACTGTGGTGGCCACACGCTTTGAACCACCTGTCGACCCTGATGCTGTGCCTTGGTACAAAGACGAGTCTTTGGCTTCCTTGGCCAACAGCGGTGTCGTTGCTTTATTGTTTATTACTTTCTTGTTATTTGTGGTTCGCCCCATGATCAAGAAACTCAACAAACCCGAAGTTGACCCTGCTGCCTTGGCTGCTGCTGCACTCGCTGCTGCCTCTGCCGAAGCTGCCAGTGCTGAAAAAATGCGTACTGAGCGTATCGCTAACGCTGAGGCTGAAGCCGCGGTTCGTGCCACTCAGGAACGTGCAGCCCGTGAAGAGGCTGAAGAAAAGATACGCAAAGCCAAAGAAGAAGAACTCATGCAGCTGCAAATGGCCGAAGAAGCCTCTGCTGCAGAATCTGTACGAATGGCCGAAGAGGAAGCTGCCCGAGAAGCCGAACGCCTCGCTGCTGCCAGCGAAGAGCCAGAAGGGCCTACCGATGTTGAACTCGCCGAAGGCGAAACTTTGGAAGACCTCAAGGCGCGCATGGGCAACCTCAAACCCAAGAAGCAAGCAATACCCGCCGATTTGCTTAACAATGCCAACTCGTACGACGATAAAGTCGCCTTGATCCGAATGATCGTGGCTGACAACTCTGGCCGTGTGGCTGGTGTCATGCGCGGCATGATCGAATCTTGATGCGAACCTTGATGAAGATTAAGGAACCAAGGAAAAAACATGGCTGATAACGATACGATTCAATGGACCCCTGAGCTGCGCACCGAGATGGCAGCAATGACCTCCACCCAACGCGCTGCGGTGCTGATGCTTTTGCTTGGCGAAGAACAAGCCGCAGAGATTGTGAAATACCTCAGTCCCAAGGAAGTACAGGCCTTGGGTGCTGCCATGGTGCAGGCTTCAAGCTTGTCGCAAAACGCGGTGAATGTGGTGCTCGATCAGTTCGTCGATATGCTGAAAAAACAAAACAGCGTGGGACTGGGCGGCTCCGACTATGTCGACAAAGTCATGCGCTTGGCGCTGGGTGACGATAAGGCGAATTCGGTGCTCAACCGCATCATGCCAGGACAAGGCACCAAAGGCTTGGACATTCTCAGCTGGATGGACCCTAGATCCATTGCCGAAATGATCCGCACCGAGCATCCTCAGGTGATTGCAATTATTTTGTCGTTGCTCGAGACCAACGTGGCCGCTGACGTGTTGGTGTATTTGCCACCCGAAGTTCGCCCCGAAGCCATTCAACGTGTCGCCAGCATGGACACTGTTCAACCTTCTGCCATGGCTGAACTTGAGCAAATCATGAAGCAACAGTTTGCCAAAAACTCTTCGTCAAAGTCTTCCAGCTTTGGCGGTATCAAGGCTGCTGCAGACATCATGAACAAAACCAAAACCGATTTGGAGCGTTCGGTCATGGACGGTTTGGAAGAAATCGATGTCGATTTGATGATGAAAATCCAAGACCAGATGTTCACGTTCGACAACTTGGCGACCGTGGACAACAAAGGCATTCAAGTGCTGATGCGCAATGTGGAGCCAGAACAACTCATGGTGGCACTCAAAGGCGCACCCGAAGAAGTGCTGGCACGTTTCATGGACAACATGTCCGAACGTGCGCGCGGTATGTTCAAGGATGACATGGATGCCCGTGGACCTGTGCGTGTCGCCGACGTGGAAGACGCGCAAAAGAAAATCATGCGTTTGGCTCGCAAGTTGTCCGATTCTGGTGAATTGATCTTGGGCGGGGCCGATTTTGTTTAAACCTGAAGCGCATCAACCCGTCGCCAAGCATTGGCTGCACGACACATGGCTGCACTCGTCAGACAAACTGGCGGCGCAGTTCGGTGAAGTCGATTGGGCACAAGTGCCCAAGCTCGACTATGCATCGGTGTTGTTCAAGCAACTGGCCACGCCTGAGTCTGCCAAGGTGCATGACAACAGCGACGGTTTTGTATTGGAAACATTTGGCCTGCCTTTGCCCACACCGCGCTCGGAAAAGAAAAGTGAATTGGCCGCCAGAGCACAAGCCGAATCAGCTGCTGCTTTAGTGGCTGAAAAAACCACTGCATCACCCCTTCAAGTCACGCCACCCAAAGAGACGGTAGATACCTCGGTGTTGTTTGGCGAAGAAAGCTTTTGGACCTGTGCCAACCCCGATGTGTGGGACATGTTCACCGATGACAGCGTTGCTGACCAATTGTTTGATTCAGCCGACTGGGCTGCTGCGCGTGAAGTGGCTTACCAAGAAGGTTTTGCCGCCGGACGCGAAGAGGGCTACCACGCTGGCAACAGTGAAGGACAGGAAAGCGGCAAGCTCGAGGGTTTGGCCGAGGGCCAGATGTTGGGATATGAAGCCGCACAGTCGCAGGCCAGCGCTGAACAAGCACAGGCCTTGGCTAAGCAAAAGAGTGAAATTTTGGCCGGTCTTGATGAACAGAAGTTACTGCTCAAAGAAGTGACCGACAAATTGCAAGCCTTAAGCGACAACCCCCAAGCCTTGTTTGAACCTCTCAAACGCTTGGCCTTGCATATCAGCGAACACATGGTTTTGGCCGAGTTAAACCTCTCTGGTCAAGCCATTGAGCGCTTGGTTCAGCGCTGTTTGGATGAAATCGACTTACATGGTCAGTCCCAAGTGCTGATAGAGCTCAACCCCCAAGACAAATCGCGTCTGCAAGAAATGGCGGGCGACGTCATGGGTCAAATGCAAATCCAAGCGGTGTCCACCCTTCAGCCTGGCAGTGTCAGGGTGCTGGTTAACGACACCCAAATTGAAGATCTGGTGCAAAACCGCATGCAAACACTGGCCAACAGTTTGTTGACTCAACCAGAAGCATGGCGTGAGCAATCGGTATTTTTCCGTCAACCCTTGGCGCAACGCGAAGGACAGGCCCAAGATGTGCCCGAACGCGTCGCGTACCAGGAACCCGAAGCTGATACCGATTATTTAGACGGTGACCCCCATGCTTGACTTCACCAATGTTGCTTTGCGCACGCTCATGTGCTTGGCATTTCTGGTCTGGGTCGTGCGACCCTTGCTGATGTCCATGGTCAGGCGAGAGCCTAACTATATGGAGCTAGAAGAAATGGCCCAGCTTGCGGTCAACAGCGCCTACCGACAGCAGTTCGCAAGTTTTTATTTGCCAAGACCCACTGAAAAATCACCCACGCCAATAGCAGAGGAGGTGCACGGTGAAACACTCGCACCTGCGGTGGTGCTGACGCCGGCGCAGCAAGAAGAGATCTACCTGCATCAACAAGCCATGGCTTTGCGCTACAAAGGTCATGAGGAAGAGTTGGCGCGTCGTGCGCTTGTGGCCCAACAAGAAGCCGATCGTTTGGCCCTTGCAGCAAAAGCTTTGGCAGATCTTGAAGCTGGTGTGGAAGAAGACGAGGGTGACGACGAGTTGAAGAAGATGCGTGAAAACATGAAAAAAGAAAAGAAAAAACCCGCGATCCCTGCTGAGCTTCTGGCGGGTAACAGTTATGAAGACAAGCTCATGGTTGTGCGTTTTGTGGCGGAGCAAGAACAAAACCGCGTAGCCAATACCATTCGCTCGATGATTCAAATCTAACGGGCTGCCATGATAGATTTTGCTGAAGAAGTTGAACAAAGCCTCTCAGGCTTACGTACGCCGCAGCCGCAACGCAGCGGTACCTTGGTGCGCTTGGTCGGCATGACTTTGGAAGCCCGCGGTGTGATGGCGCCTTTGGGTGCTTGTTGCGAAGTGGTGGGTCGCCATGGTCACCGAGTGGAAGCTGAAGTGGTGGGCTTTAACGACAAGGTCTTGTTCTTGATGCCTTTCACTGAGCCCGCCGGTGTTGGCCCAGGCGATATGGTTCGAGT
>Ga0209442_1001867_pt1 | contig 11737 bp, 13 predicted proteins | sample LauGreSBDMM110DD_2_FD_187565 | JGI IMG/M metagenome (GOLD analysis project Ga0209442, IMG submission 187565) | Freshwater lake microbial communities from Lake Michigan, USA - Sp13.BD.MM110.DD (SPAdes) (version 2) | ecosystem: Environmental > Aquatic > Freshwater > Lake | place: Lake Michigan...
AATCAAACATCAACGGGAGGAATACAAATAGGAACTGTAGCAAATTATACTCAAGCTACTGGAACACAAGTATTTACAATCATTAATCCTGTGTTTAATCCAACTGGATATTCAGATGCTAATTTTTCCGCTTTTGTAATAGCTCCAACAATAAATCAAAGTGCTAATCTATCTACTGTAGGATTGTCTCGTGGTCTTTATATAAATCCTACATTAGTTTCTCCTAAAGATTTTAGAGCAATAGAGACAACTAGTGGTAATGTAATATTCAATGGTGGTAACTTAACTGTAGATACAAATACGCTATTTGTAGATGCAACAAATGACAGAGTTGGTATTGGAACTACTAGTCCAACTTATAAATTAGAGGCTTCTTCAGCAGGATATACTGCTTTTGGAATAATGTCAGGCGCAAACAATAACGCTGAGATACATTTTCAGAATACAGGATACGGTCTTCCGAGATGGACAATACGTACAACAGGAACTCCAAATGGTTCATCTGGTAACCTAACATTTCAAAGACTGGGAAGTACTTTTCCGCTTACAATTACAAGTGGGGACAATGTGTTAATAGGATTTGGTACCGATGCTGGGTATAAACTAGACGTGAACGGTACTGCGAGGATAGTAAATACGTTATATGTAAATACTGGAAATGTGTCTGGAGAAGGAATACAACTTGGTAGTGATTCGAATAGAGGAATATTTAATAATAGTAATGCTGTACAATTTAGACAATATAGTGGAATTTTTCAATTTACAAGCGGAAATTCGGGAGCAACTACTTTATTTTATACTGATGGAAATGGTTTAACTACCTCAACTAATTTTGGAATAAATATTGGTGGAGGATATACCGCATCATCAATTTTAACTTTAACGAGTACAACACGTGGCTTCCTACAACCACGCATGACCAATGCACAGGTGTTAGCAATCACTACGCCTGCAACTGGTCTTCAAGCATACGACACAACCAACAATAAAAACTTACTCTACAACGGAACAACTTGGCAGAACATAGCAACAGAAAGTTGGATAGCAGGTCAAGGATACATTACTTCTCAACCTTGGGTAGTAAGTGGAAGCGACATCTACTACAACACAGGAAACGTAGGAATAGGTACAGCCACCCCATCATACCCTTTCCACATCTCATCTGCTGCGGCTGCTAACATATACGGAACAGTTGAATCTACCAATGCAAACGGTACAGCAGCGTGGGTAGCCTTTAACGACCAGAGCGATAACGTGGTTTATCGTGTTTTTGGTTCTGGGGCCTCAGGCACTCAAATGGGAATAGCCTTGGCACGCAGTGCTTCTTTGATGGCTAACATCGGAGGAAGTGGTAAGTTCTTGCTAGGAACATACTCCAACACCGACTTTGTGATGGGTACCGGTAACGCAGAGAAGATGCGTATCGTAGACTCAACTGGTAACATACTCATTGCAACCACAACCGACCTAGGAAATAAACTAGAAGTAAGTGGGTCAATAAACGCCACAAACTACAAGGTGGGTAATGTGGCAGGATGGAATGGAATCATTAACATCCCTACTATGCCTCCTGTTATGATAACTGTAACTAATGGAATTATTACAAATGTTATGTAATCCCATTAATTGACATTTCAATTAAATTAATTATATTATATATATGACACTAATACAACCAGAAGTAATTCCAACTAAAGGTACCGGTAAGTATTTTAATTTGTTGGCCTTAAACTTCCCAATGAATCCTACATCAGTAACTTTTTACTGGCAGTTATTTACAGAAGTACAAAATGAAGAGGAACAGAATGTTCCAGGTACTTGTATTTTAGATGGTAACTTAACTATGGATCAAGAAACATATGCTCAATGGGGAACTGATGATGAATATCCAGTTAATTGGGCTCTTGATCAATTAGGATTTATAAAAGCATAATCATGGCACCAGCAGCAAAACCAAAAAAAGGTAGTTCAGTTTCAGCAAAAACTTTAGCCCCTACTAAAAGTAAAAAGAAGGGTAAAGCACATAAGTCCGTTGGACCAAAAGCTACTCCTGAATCAAAATATCGTGGACAAGGTAGATAATAATTCTTATCTTTGTCATTATGGTATTAGCAGACTCTGAAATCTTATTAGAACACGAGAGAGGTATGATCATTATCTCTCCTTTTAAACGTGAGTATTTAAATCCAAACTCTGTGGATTTAACATTAAACCCTAAATGTAAAGTATACATTGGGGATACACTTGATTGTAGAAAACCTAACCCTGTAGAGGAATTTATTATTCCTGAAGATGGTTATGTTCTTCAACCGGGTGAGTTATATCTTTACTCCTGTAATGAAACAATTGGTGTAAAGGAAGATATCTGTGCTACAGTTATGGGTAAGTCTAGTTTAGGTAGACTAGGATTAGATATACATATCTGTGCAGGATTTATTGATTCCGGATTTGTAGGCTCATTAGTATTAGAGATGCGTGTGGTTAAACCATTACGTATTTATCCTAATATGAAAATCTGTCAGATCAAGTTTCAGCGTGTTGCTGGTAAAATTCTTGAGACTTATGATAAAAAAGCAGGAAGTAAATATCATGGACAATCAGGAGTCCAAGAATCCCTTATGCATAAAAACTTCTGATTTTTGTGTATTTTGTAATAGTAGGGTAGAATATATTTTTGTACATGGTCACTATCAGTGCCCAATATGCAAACAAAATGCTATACCTTGCTGCAACGGAGAACAAGCATGACATCAAACTCACATAATGATGAGGTCTTTAAAGCAAAAAGAAGACCCAAAAATCCCATTAATTTTCAAATAACTTTAAATGAGGAACAGAAAAGAGCTAAGTCTTTAATTTTAGAAAATCCTATTACTGTGTTAAAGGGCATGGCAGGCTCAGGTAAAACACTTGTAGCCTGTCAAGTTGCTCTTGATATGTTATTTAACAAAGAGGTTGATAAAATTATCATTACAAGGCCTACTGTATCTAAAGAAGATATAGGATTCTTGCCCGGTGATATTAAAGAGAAAATGGATCCTTGGTTAGCACCTATTTATCATAACCTATATGCTCTCTATAACAAAGAAAAGATAGATAAAGAAATAGAGTTTGGCAATATTGAGATTGTACCATTTGCATTTGTACGTGGTAGGACGTTTGTAAATAGTTTCATCATTGTAGATGAGGCCCAGAATGTTACACACTCTCAGATGGAGGCTATTCTAGGTAGACTTGGTAAAGAAAGTAAAATGGTAATCTGTGGTGATATTGCTCAGATAGATCTTAAAGATAAAAAGACATCCGGCTTTAGTTTTTTAGCACGTATAGAAGAACATGTAGAAGGGTTTAAAGTATTTGCTTTGTTACAAAATCATAGACATAAAATTGTCTCTCCTATACTAGAGGTATACAAAACATTTAGTGATTAATAAAGAAACCCTCCTTTTTAGGGGAGGGTCAGTCAAGGGATACTATCCCAAGAGGGGTTCAAGTTCTTTATTGTTATTACCAGATAATGGCAACATCTTGTTCTCCTACCATAATCTTAATGCCATCACCATCTAATTCAATGATTTCTGCACTTTGTAAGATAAATGTAGGAATGTAAACTTTGTCTCCAGGTTTTACAGCGGTAACTTCTTCACCGATAGCAAATACCTCAAGGGTAGTCCATTTTTTCATTAATTCAGCGTCAATTTCCGCTTGTTGTGGTGCAGTAAGTTCAATACTGCTTTTTTCCTTGTGGGGTTTGCTGAGAAGGATTCTCTTACCCCTTATTTTAAAGTTGCTCATGTTGGTTTTAATTAAACTACTCAGCGTGTATTAGGAAAACAGGCCGATCCTAATACACTATCTGAGTAGAACTATGAAAATTAGAAGACTTGCAAATATAATTATAATTCTATAGCATCAAAATTATTTTTAATAAGATTATATATTCTATATTCTTTTTTAAAATAACTTGGATTAGTAATCCAGTCCTCTACTTTCTCTACAGAGTGCATAATAGTACTGTGATGTGAATCTCTTACCAACTTTGCCACTGCTTTAAGTGATTTACCTGACTCTCTTAAGATATGACATAAGATCTGCCTGCTGATCATTATATCACGTTTCCTAGATTGACCAAGGATTTCTTCTTTAGTTATCCCAGTAACTCCAACAATCACATCATATAATACATCAATTTCCTGTAAACCTTTAGCACTACTTTTTTTCATACGTAGTGTTAATAGTTGTTTGGCATAGTGAGCTTTTAGATTTGATATGTTGTTTTTATGGGACTCTCTTAATCTTCTAAGCTCCTGATCTTTTTTCTTTAAATTAAGGCTTAGATTGTGTACCTGCATTTTTAATATTTCGGTATCTTCTATTACATCAAGCATACATGTATATCATTTTATGTTCAATCTCTTTCTCTAGTTCAGCACTACCGGTAGGTGTTAATTTAGACCATACCGTGGTCACTGTTAAGCTTTGTAAGACTTTATCTATTCTAAGTGTAGCGGTAAAAGGATAAGCTGTTAATTCCAGCTCATCCTCCCACTGCTCTTTAGTAATGTATGTTCCGTTATGTATATATAACGATGTGTTGTGTACGGGTTGTTTTTGTATGTTTATCATAAGCTTAACTCTAATTGTTGATATGCTATTTTTTCAGGGCATACATTCATGATTTCACGTATGGCGTTATTAATATAATAATCATAGTTAATATCATATGCATCCCAATCTTTTTTATCTAGTTTGTTTAATGTTGTTTGTAACCATCTGCCAGATTCCACCTGTATTATTCTTCCATCTTTATGGCGCTTTAATATCTTGCATCCTTTGTTAGAAATATAATACCGGACAATCTTTTGTAGTGGATCAGTTATGAGCACACCCTTTATCATACAGTTACTTGTAAGTTTCCATTCACCTTTAGCTTTAATACCACCACAGAAGTCTACAATATGCTTAGACTCTAGTATAGTTTTATCTACCGGCTGGTTGAATACAAAGTAATTATAAAGAGCTTTCCGGATGATTAGGAAAGATTTATTTTTATGTAATGCTAAGTTGTGAAACTCAAATCTACCTTTACATTTTACAGGGGAGTAACCAGTGTCAGTATAAATATAATAAGGCTCATCTTTCTTTAGTTTCTCTAAAGTCTCTTGATCAGCGTCTCTATGTGTATTTATACCAATGTAGTTGTTTACATCACCAATAATCATCTTTTGATACTGATCATGTTCCAATGATAACTGTGTAATCTCTTCCCATTCAGAACATATCTTAAGATATAGTTCTTTATGTTCTTCAGGTATCATCATCTCTAGACCATCTGTATTCTGCATGATAGGAATAGCACCGGGAATACCCTCTGCTATCATCTCATATAACATACATAGACTTAGTTGACCATTAACTGTAATACGCATAGTGAACTCTGGATCATACAGAAAGCTATTCTTATCGTTGCTAAGGCCATAAGTACTATTCAAGATGATCTTGTATACATAGTTCTTTGGATCTTTCTTAGGGATCTTCTTACGCTCTATAAAGAACCACTCATACTGTTCACAGAACTCTTCTTTAGGAAGATGTGCCGGGGCCCATTTATTTTTGATAGCAAGGTTAGGGTAATAACTAACTACGTCAGATGACATAATAATCATACCATTCTTGGCCTCAAATATACCAGAGCGTGCGCCATGTAAACCACCTAGACCAAAGTCAGTCTGCATACCCTTATAAGTTACACTGTGAGCAAAGCCACCTTTTGTTTCTTTAGGATCTAACTCAATTGTTCTAAACTTATCTAGTAATGCTTGTAGTTCCGGTGTTTTAAACTTTACATAGTCTAGTATGATATCATTAATCTTAATAGATGTTCTGTTAGTACGTAAACCATTCAGTTCATAACTACTAATCCCGGTTGCTTTAGATAAGAAATACTTAAACAACTCTTTAGATATCCTTGGCTCACTAGCACTGTACAAGTTAATACCATACTCTTTAGTAAGTGCACCACGTAAAGCAATTTGGGATTTACTATAATCCATAATCTTCTTGGTAAACTTAACATCATTCCTACAATAGCTTACTACCATCTCTTGTTTCTCAATGGTATCTATTATATCACTATGATGTATAGGCATCTCTTCTACATTGTGCCAATCTAGAGTGTACTCTAACCATTTAAGACTAGAACTCTTGGCCGGGTTATCCCAGTGATTAAGTTTAAATAAATCTATTTGGTTAATCTTTAATTGCTTATGACTATACAATGCAAACTCGCCATTATTCTTTCTGTAGATAACATCTTGCGCTACTTTGTATAGTTTAGCAGTAATTTCTGCAGCAGTCATAGCAAGTAACTCACTAGAATGATCTAGAATATACTGTACAACCTGAGCATCAAAGTCTAAACCATTAAAACTAATGTGCCATTCATCACTCTTGATGTTCTCATTAATAAAATCTACTAAGCCTGTAATTTCATTCTGATTAAAGGATATAATAAACTCTGTAACCTCCTCTTCTTTATAGTGCTCAAATACAGCACAGAAGAAATCTGTCATGGTTTCTATATCCATTACCCAATGTCTTTTCATAATTTTTAAGATAAAAAAGGGGGACTATTACATCCCCCTTGATTGTTGGTTTATGGCAATACTCAAGACCCTATACTTGAGCGGGACCCATTGTTAATGTTGATGCTTTGTCTAAGATACTAAAATCAAAATTATCACTATTAATAGCAAATCTGCTAATAATATCTGTAATTTCTTCCTTTTTATAAAGGTAGTATTCTTGAAATGACTCCACCAACCTTCTCTCTTCTGCATATGTTTTGTCTGGACTCTTCCTGTTTTTAGCAGGAACTACATCACCTTTATCATCCATTTTAGGAATCATATGGTAAGCGTCTTTAATAATTTTAGATATAATCACAAGCATACTTGCTTCAGAATCATATATCATTTCTACATAAGGGCATTCTTCCACTAAAGGAATAACTTTAAAACTTTCTTGTCCGTTCCAAACAGACGTAATGCATATCATACTATCTTTCATATGCACAAATCAAATGATTAAATCTTTCATTTCCAAATCTTCTACAGGAATTTTAAGAGTTTCCTTCTCTTTACTGTAAGGAGCACATAACTCTCCCACCGCTTTTAATATATTTATGTCAACACCTAGTAAGTCTGCATACAGATCAAAATAGTCTTCAGGATGCAAATAACTCATAACATATTCAAATGTACTTGAGTCTGTACCATAGAAGTTTTCTATTTCACCTTTAGCAAAATCAGAGAGTTGTGAGTATTTACCTTTAACAAATTTATCCCAGTCTTTTGCACGGTCATCAAATGTAAAAATATAAATACCCTTATTGTTTTTAGTCTGTCTGAATTCACAGAACAGTTTATTACCCAGTAATTTAACTCTCTCAAATATCTGAAAATCTTCAGTATCTAGTATGTCATATACACAGATAAGTTTTTTATCATTTGGAGTAATTATTTCTTCCCATGCTATATAAGTTTGTATGGGTTTTATCTTACTCCCTCTCCTAATATTCAATGCCGGATATAAAAATATCCTGGACTTCTGCGTGTACTTATCGTGTAATTTTTTCATAACATAATTTTATTTACTATAAAGTCATAAGGGAGACTATAATCCCGATTTTCATAATGATAATGAGCTTCAGTTAATGCTTGCTTGAATCTATTATTCCAATCATCCAAAGATAATGGGGAAACAGGAAAACAATATATCTGCTCATATTTATCTACAACCACAAATGAGAACTCACATGTGTAATTCAATTTCATAAAGTAACACTTAGCTAGTAGTACATACATAGCTGCTTGCATCCAGTAATTGTAATATTCTACACTCTCTTTGAATTCAGGTATAGTTTTACTAGTGGTCTTAACATCTGCTATCCGGATTACTTTATTAGCATCATCTACAATGACACTATCTAAGACACCCTTGATACCAAATTTATAATCAGCAAGATCACAGGATGTTTCTAACTCTCTATGTACTTTACAGCTATCAAACTCAGTAAGTTCTAAACCTAAGTGTTGTATAACATCTGGGTGTGCTTTAAACTTAGCAACAATCCTAGTACACTTGTCAAATGTGCTCTGATCAATTACAGATTTACCAACACTGTTATTTAAATCACTTAGATAGTCTATTGTAATTGGTGTAATTACTTTAGTTAATCTCTGTTCATCTGTTTTTAGAGTCTGATAAAGATTCTTTTCTACTAGAATGTTTAAGATTTCATCCTGATAGTTAGACAAATCATCACAGTTATGTTCTTTAAAGATCTTGTCTACTATATCTTTAAGATTATCTGAAGGAAGTTTACTCTTAGCTACATAAAATTGGTCCCCATATAACTCCGGTTGGAGTAGAAGGCAGTGAATTAATCTGCCCTCTACTAAATGTGCACCAACCGATTCTTCTTTTTGCTGAAGAATATAATGAGTAAAGAACAACTTTGGACTAAACTTTAGTTTGCTTAGTGCTGAGTAACTAATGTAATACTTAGTTTTATAAAACTGTTCTATTAACTCTTGTTCTATCATTCTACTATTTTTGCTTTATAAGTCTCATTCATCTGAACAGAACCAACAGTAAAGATATGATTGTTACCATAACGTTGTACATGATCTAAAATCTCATCTTTAAATTCTGTTAGATACTCTCTTTTAAGTTTACCACTATCGGCTAATTTACCAATAATATCTACAATATTACCACTATAGTAACTAGGATCAATACTCCAGTGTGTACTCATATACTGTCTAAAAGACTTATAGTTTATATGATTTGTACCTGGCATAGCACGGAAGTTAAACTGAGATAATAGTTTTAAGATGTAAATCATTGACTGGTCATAATCACAATTACAGAGTAACTCCATAGCAATCTCTTGATTCTGATTAGTTTTAAACATGGATACCAATCTCTTATATGATTCAGCATCTAAGGGCTTAGAGCCATTACATTGCTTCATCACATCTTTATCAGAGATAACTACTTTAGTACCACTTAGTAACTCATTAATCAATGTTTCATAGACACTATCAGTATATAGATATGTATAAAAATGACTTGAATCTATATCATCTGAAGAAAATATACTAGTATACAAACTTTTAAGCGCATAATATATTTCATAATCAACGATAATATTTTCATTAGTACTATTCTCTAATTCAGTTGTATCCATATTATATTGATCAAACAATAGTTTTACATGTTTAATTTCTATACCTATACAACTTTGCTTTTTAATCATCTCATCTGTTACTTGTTTATGACAGTAAATAACTTTTGTTGCTTTAGATAAACTTCTTACTATATCAAAACCAATCTCTTTACCTGTCTCCCGTATTTTATACCGAGGGATGGTTACCCCCGGCATTATAAATACTTTGTCTTTTGTAACTAAACTAGATGTTGTAGTAGATATAGTATTAAAAATAGTTGGATCTACTACATCTCTTTCAATAACAGTTAATGAATCAAGTACAGCTTTATTATCAGTGGCATGTCTATGATAACTTCTATAATCATCACCAGTAATTTTGGCATAATTGCCTCTGTCAAAAAATAATTCTAAATATTTCATCGGATTGTGTACTCCATAACTTTATCGTTTAACATAAGTTTCTGAAACTTTTGCTTGTTACCATTAATAAGATTTCTTACAATCATATATTTCAGGTCAATAGCAAATATTTCATCCACCACTAATTTCTCAAGACGCTTGATTACTTCAGCTTTCATAGGATTAGATTTAAAGTGCGCCAAGGCAAAGTTTATAATTCTAGTACTCATAATACTAGCAATATCTGCCCGGTAATCATCACCTCTGCCCACTGTAGTCTTAAGTGCACCTACAATATAATCCTCATTGTCATGTAAAAGGATATCTTTTGGAGACATCAACTGATCTAACTTGTTATTAATAAACAAAGTAAATAGACTAGTCATATCAGGACCAACAGAACCTTCACCAATCATTTGGATCATAGGTAATTGCTCTTCAAACTTCTCAAAGCTAGAGATAGCATTAAAGAATGTAGTAATTGCACGTGGGTTGGTAGCTTCAGTTACAATTTCTGGATGCTTTAAGATGAAGTTAATACATCTGCCATCCATGTGTGTTTCTTCTGCCCACTGTGCCCAACAATCTACATCAAACTTCAACTCACAAGAAATAAAGCGAGTTGTTTGTGCTATATCCATGCTATTTACATGATAGTCACCACCATCTGGATTAGTAGTCAAGATGATAGTCCAATCTTTAGGTAACTTCCAAGAGATATATTCCTGAGTGTTAATCAAATCCATACATGCCTGAATCATTCTTGGGTCAGCACGAGTATAGTCATCTAATAATAAGATACCAGACTCACCTTTACCAGAAATCCACTCAGGTGCGCAATATGCAGTACGTCTTGCACCGGTTAATTTAAAGCCGGCCTTAACTGCCAACTCAGCTTCCATCTCAGTTACCCATTTAGTCTTAATACCATCAGGAGTATCTTTACCAATCTGGAATTCTTTAACAGGAAAACCAATTAGATCTGATAACTCTTCTATCATTGCTAAGTTGATCTTAACAAACTGCATTCCCTCTTCTTTTGCAAGATTAGAGACTACAGTAGTTTTACCAAGACCTGCATTACCTACTACATTCAAAGCAGTTGGTACTTTACCTTGTGCTTGAATGAATCTGTTGTTGTTAATTACGTGCTTAATGAAATCTTTTAATTCGCAGCTGTTTAATTTTACTTGTGCCATAGTTTTTTAGGGTTTTTAAATTAGTTTAATTGGATTTGTGGACCGGGTAGTTGCTCATTAATGCGGGCTTTTGAAGAAATAACCCAAAGCATTTTACCTCTTGGTGTAATGTCAGTAGAACATTCACCATCTGTTAAATAAACCAAACATGTAAACTTTTTGGTGTTTTTATTATAATATTCTAATACAGGATTAAACTCAGTACCACCTCTACCTTGGACTTTTACATCTTTTTTAGGGTTATACTTTTCAATACTGTTAATCTGTGTATCACACTGTAATACTGTAATCTCTGTTCCGGTTTTGTGTATGTGTCTGATTTCATTAAAGAACTCTACAAGTTCATCATTACTTACACTACCAGAAGTATCTATTGCAACCAAGATATGTTTCTTGGGTTTAAATTTCATTCCGGGAGCATCCGGATATCTTTTGTTAATCTTCTTTCTAGATAATTTAGTCTCAACAATATAAGAGTTACCGGCAAATCTTCTAAGATATGCACGCCAGTTAAATTTACTAGGAGTAACCTCAGTGATGCGCTGATAAATCTGTGCAATCTCTCCAGGTAAAGTACCCCGTGATTTAAGACATTCTTCTGCAGCATCTTTAAGTTGATACTCAGCTTGAGCCTTAAGTAGTTTCTTTTCAGATTCACTTAAGTTATCAAACTCTTCCCATGTACCATGCATATCACCAGATTCACCCATCATATTTTGTACATCAGGATCATCTTGATTATCCATTAGCATGTTGTAATAATAGTTAGTCCCGGCTTTATAATCTAGATTTAGATTAGGGAATGACTTTGGTAAGATAGCACCATTTGGAAGATAGCTCTCAGTAATGTACTGGTTAAGTTCACAGTCAGCAGCTATATTAAATAACTTCTTGTCAGCAAACT
>Ga0209442_1001868_pt1 | contig 11727 bp, 4 predicted proteins | sample LauGreSBDMM110DD_2_FD_187565 | JGI IMG/M metagenome (GOLD analysis project Ga0209442, IMG submission 187565) | Freshwater lake microbial communities from Lake Michigan, USA - Sp13.BD.MM110.DD (SPAdes) (version 2) | ecosystem: Environmental > Aquatic > Freshwater > Lake | place: Lake Michigan, USA...
TGCGCCCGTGGCTACAACCGAAGGCCCACTCGTATTGGTAGAGACCAAACGTGATTTACGGACTGTGCCGCTAGGCTCACAAGAGTAAATTTAAAAAAACAGAATGAAAGCCCCGTGGGAAACCACAGGGCTTTTTTTGCATTTAAATGCATCGAAAAGAATACGTGTAAACCCTCGTTTTAGACCATTTAGACCATAAAAAATAATATATTCTTAACAATTGTTTGGTTTTAAATAACTAACATAGCGGGGGATGCTCACAAACTTTTCCACTCAAAAACTTGCTCCCACTTGGAGCCTTATCGGTTTACTCCTCATCGGGTTAACCCAAGCCAGCTCTGCGCAAACTTTAACCGACACCGAGCGCGACGCCATCGCGCGTGATGGCGCCGAAAAACGCCGTAACCAAGCGCGTGAAAGCCAACTCCAGGAGCAGCAAAGTAAAACCCCAGAGGTTCGCTTGGGCAATACCGTTGAGAAAAAAACAACGCTACCTACCGGCGAGACCCCCTGCTTTCTCATTCGAGAGATCACCTTACAAGGCGCTGATGCCAATGCATTTCGCTGGGTCCTTGAAAAACTCGCTGGCCCAAAAAACGACGACAACCCACGCAACCAATGTTTAGGTGCCAATGGCATCAACACCGTTTTACAACGCGGGCAGGCAGCTGTCATGGAGCGCGGTTTTGTTACCACCCGCGTACTGGCTCAACCGCAAGACCTCAGTAGCGGCACGCTGGCGCTCACGGTGCTTGCTGGGCGGATTGAGGCTATTCGATTTGAAGCAGATGGATCCCGCCCTACGCCAACCTCACTTTTCACAGCCGTTCCAACGCAACCTGGCGCTTTATTGAACTTGCGGGACATAGAACAAGCGCTAGAAAATCTCAAGCGGGTTCCCAGCGCCGAAGCCGACATAAAAATCACACCTGCCGGTGCCCCTGACCGCTCTGATTTGGTTCTTAGCTATTCGGCAAAAACCCCGTGGCGAATGTCAGCCAGCCTAGACGACAGTGGCGCAAAAACCACTGGGAAGTACCAAGCCAGCCTGACCGCATCATGGGACAACCCGTTAGGACTTAACGACCTCTTCTACCTTACACAAAGCCATGACGCGGCAGGCGGCGACCCTGGACATCGAGGAACACAAGGCAGCACCTTGGCTTACTCCGTTCCTATGGGTTACTGGCTTTTTGGTGGAACTTGGAGTCGCAGTCGCTACTTTCAGACCGTTGCGGGCTTAAACCAAGACTATATTTACAGCGGCACCAGCGAAAACTCAGAGATAAAAGTATCGCGAATGGTCTACCGCGATACGACGCGTAAAACCACCGTCAGCCTCAAAGGCTGGCAACGCAAGAGCAACAACTTTATTGACGATACCGAGGTCGAGGTACAACGCCGTATCGTGGGTGGGTGGGAGTTGGGCCTTAACCACAAAGATGCCATCGGGGATACCACCGTTGAAGGCAGCCTAGCCTTTAAACGCGGAACCAAAGACTTTGACTCGATTGCCGCGCCAGAAGAAACGTTCAATGAAGGAACCTCTCAGCTCGGGTTGGTCACCCTTGACCTAAGCGCCTCACACGCCTTCAAAATCGCGGCCCAAAGTTTCACGTACAACGCCGCCTTGAAGGTACAAGACAACACCACACCGCTCACACCCCAAGACCGCTTTTCGATCGGTGGGCGTTACAGCGTTCGCGGGTTTGATGGGGAATCGGGCCTGACTGGCGAGCGCGGTTGGACCTTGCGCAATGACTGGAGCATGGCCCTGGGTGAGTCCGCCCATGCGCTTTACCTCGGGCTAGACGCCAGCGAAGTCAGTGGACCGAGTAGCCAAAACTTGCTTGGTAAAAGTTTGTCCGGTGGCGTGATTGGTCTTAAAGGCAGCTTCAAAGGTTTTTCTGTTTCTTACCAATACGACGTATTTGTCGGCGCACCTCTTTACAAGCCTACAGGTTTCAGAACTGCCGAAACGACTGCGGGTTTTAGTTTGAATGCGAGTTTTTGAATTAGGCAACCGTTGATACGCCCATTTTTTAAGGAGAAGCCAATATGAATAAAAACTTTTACCGAATCATCTTCAATGCACGCCGAGGCATTCGCATGGCCGTTGCTGAAACTGCAGCGTCGCAAGGCAAAAGCGCCAGTGGTGAAACGGGTACCACAGCGACCCAACGCCCCTGTTGGACTCTTACTGCATTTGCAAGCCTGATTGCGTTAAATTGCCTCCTCGATTCTGGTCTGCAAGCCCAAGTGATTGCTGACCGCAATGCGCCGGGTAATCAACAACCGACTGTTCTGCAAACCGCCAACGGGGTGCCGCAAGTCAATATCCAAACCCCCAGCGCCGCCGGTGTATCGCGCAACGTCTATAGCCAGTTTGATGTACAAAGCAAAGGCGTGATCCTCAATAACAGCCGCACAAGCGTGCAAACGCAACAAGGCGGTTGGGTACAGGGTAATCCGTGGTTATCGACGGGTAGCGCGCGCGTCATTCTGAATGAAGTGAATTCGTCAAACCCCAGCTACCTCAAAGGGTATGTGGAAGTGGCTGGGCAACGCGCAGAGGTTGTCATTGCCAACCCCTCGGGCATCAGCGTGAACGGAGGTGGCTTTATCAACACCAGCAAAGCCACACTCACCACGGGTACACCTATCGTCAATGGCGGCAGCTTAGATGGCTACCGAGTTCAGGGTGGCAATATCAGTATCAATGGCAACGGCTTAGACCTAAGCGCCACAGACTACTCTGCAATCCTTGCCCGTGCTGTACAGGTCAACGCAGGCATTTGGGCTAATGAACTCAAAGTCGTCACCGGTGCCAACCAGATTGATGCCGCTAGTCTTGCTGCCAACACAACCCCGGTAACGTCGACCATTGCCGGTACCGGTTCAGTACCCAGTTTTGCACTGGACGTAGCCCAAATTGGTGGAATGTACGCAGGCAAGATTCACTTAATCGGAACCGAGCAAGGCTTGGGCGTTCGCAGTGCAGGAACAATTGGCTCAACGGGTGGCGACTTGGTATTGCAAAACAACGGATGGCTGACCACAACTGGAACTCTGCAAGCCACTGCCAACCTTCAAATCATCACGCAAGGCAATATCACCAACAGCGGAACGCTTTACGCGAGCAACGATCAAACACTCAGTGCAACAGGTAACGTCACCAACAGCGGCGTCATCGCGGCACACGGCAACACCAACATCACAGCCAATAGCCTGAACAGCGCCTTATCAAGCGTTGTAGGTGCAGGCATTCAAACGGATGGTTCATTAGCCAGCAGTGGAAATTTGAATGTCACCACAAACCAAAGCCTCACGGCCAAAGGTCAAAACTTAGCCGCAGGTAACATGACACTCACAGGTAGCAGTGTTGACTTATCAGGCAGTCAAACAGGTGCCGCCAACATTGCCATAACCGCCAACTCAGGCAACGTCAACACCGCCAATGCCACGGTTGCCACATCTGGCACGGCGGGCGTTTTAGACATCACCGCTAAAAACAACAACAACCAAACACTGGAGAACACACATGGTGTACTAAGCGCAGGGCAACTGAACTTAGATGTCGCCAACCTCACCAATGCACAGGGAAAAATCACACAAACGGGCGTGGGCGACATGTCGATTCTTCTCACATCGCCTACCAGCACGTTCAACAACACGGGCGGCACAGTCACAGCCAACAGCGCCAACTTAAACCTGAGAGCAGACGCTCTGACCAACACCGATGGCAAGATTCAACACGCAGGCACCGGCACATTGCACGTTACTGCGAACACCTTAAACGACCAGCGCGGGCAAATCGTCAGCAACAACGCTTTGGTCATTGATGCAGGTGCATTCGATCACCGCGAAGCTAGTACCGCCGCAAGAAATATCATATTCACTGCCAATAGTCTCAACAACGCCGGAGGTGCAATTGTTCAAACTGGCAATGGTGCAATGACTGTTTCTGTTACCCAAGGGCTAGATAACACCGCAGGTACAGTGGCCAGCAATGGCAACCTGACGGTAGCCGCCTCATCGTTGACAAACAACCAAGGACAAGTCAGCGCCTTAGGCAATTTAACTGTCACCCTCAACACCACCACGGGTGTACTCTCTAATCTGCAAGGCTTAGTGGCAGCCAATGGAAACGTTACGATCAATGCCGCCAGTGTGGACAACACACTCGGCACTTTAGCTTCTGTAAATAACAGCCTCAGCGTCTCCACCACAAACGCCACAACCAATGACAGCGGAAAAATTCAAGCAGCTTTAGACATCACGCTGACCAATACAGGTCTAAGTAATACACGTACGACCAACGCCCTAGCCACCAGCATTTCACCTTATGGCAGCATCATCGGGCGCAACGTTGATATCAACACCCATACACAAACACTCAACAACACGGGTGGCACGATTGCCGCGAGCCAAACGGCCAATCTGCAAACAGGCGCGTTGGACAACCACAGTGGACTCATACAAACAGGCAATGATCTCGTCGTCAACACACACGGCCAAACCCTAACCAACACCCACGCCGCTAACTACACAAACAGCAATACGGACCTCAATGGCAAGGGCGGCCTTGCATCCCAAGGCACCAGTACCCTCACCACGGGAGATCTGAACAACGACGCTGGCTACATCGGCAGCAAAGGAGCAATGACAGCCAACAGCGCTAACATCAGCAACACCCAAAACGGGCAAATTCAGGGCTTGGGCAACCTGTTCCTCACGGCAGGTAATGGAAGCACTACAGGCACGATCAACAACACAGGTGGTTTGATTCGCAGCGCGGCCACCACCCGCTTGAGCGCGGGAGCTGTAACCAACAGCAACACCAGCGGTATAGGCCTCGGCATTGAAGGGCTGGACGTGAGTGTGTCCACCACCACTTTACGCAACGATAGCGGTGCGATTCGAGCCGATAACAACCTCACTGTGACCAGCGCTGGGGCGGTCAACAACAGCGCGGGCCTGATGAGTGCGGGTAACACCTTGACCGTGGAAGACATGCAAGCCTCAAGCATCAGAACCCTCGCTATTTCCAACACAAACGGCACCTTGCTGGCTGGGCAATCTTTGATGGTTGCGGCGAACAGCATCGGGGGCGATGGCAGCATCCTATCCAAAGGCAACTTAAACCTAGCGTTAAATGCTGACTTTGCCAACAGCGGACAAGTCATTGCCAATAGCAACGCCACCATCACCACCAGCGTTAACGTAAGTAACAGCGGCAAACTGCAAGCAGGCAACACGCTTCAACTTACGGCCAACCACATTGACAACACAGCCACAGGCGAAATCTCGGCCAACACCACCCAAGTCAATGCAAACAGCACCTTGACCAACCGAGGCTTGATTGACGGTGTGAGCACTCAAGTCAATGCCAACATAGTTAACAACGTGGGTACAGGCCGCATCTATGGCGACCACCTCAGCGTTGCAGCAGTCAATCTAACAAACGACACCGAAACCATTGGAGGTGTGACTAAATCAGGCACCATTGCTGCGCGTGAGCGCCTTGATCTAGGCATCAGTGGGTCGTTGACAAACCGAGAGCATGCTCTCATCTACAGCGTGGGAGATATGGCCATTGGAGGGGCATTGGACGGGGGTCGCCGAGCCACAGGGTCAGCGACAACGTTGAATAACAATAGCGCAACCATTGAGGCAGGCCGTAACTTAAATCTTACAAGCACGACGATTAACAACACCAATGATCACTTTGCTTACGAAATTAGAGTAGCGACAACTGAGTTGAATGTTCAAGAAGTTATCAACTCTGGTTTATACCGGGTGTTTACACGCACCACCTATTTACCGTATCAAACGACCAGTGACCCAGCGCAAATTGTGGCAGGTGGCAACATCAACTTAAATTCAACCCACACCACAAACTATGCCAGTCACATTTTGGCTGGTGGTGTATTGACTATTAGTTCATCCACTTTAATAAATACGGATCTGATGGCGACTAAAAGCGTCCGTGATGTTGGGACGACTTATACATTGGTACATGTTCCGGAGTCGGGATGGTGCGGATGGATTAAATGGGAATGCATCCGTGCCCATGATGAGTGGCAAAGTGGCCCTTACGACAGCACGGCCAACAGCACGGTGACGGTCGCGCAAGTCACCGCATCCACCAATAGCCAAGAACAGATCGGTAGCGTAGCAAGTGGTACGGTCAATCGACCGCTAAGCTCCGTGGGGAATGCTGATGCACGATCAGGCACTATTACAAAGGCTAACATTTCGGCGCATCAAATTGGCGCTGTACCTGTTAACACGGCAATTGGCGCGCATCCCAACACCACACTGCCCACAAGCAGTCTCTACACAAACAATCCTTCGTCTACTTCAGCCTATTTGATAGAAACGGACACGCGTTTTATTGATCGAAAACGTTGGCTAGGAAGCAACTACATGACGCAAAGCCTAGGCCTTGATCCCAGCGTCACCCAAAAGCGCCTAGGCGACGGCTTTTATGAACAAAAACTCATCCGCGAACAAGTGGCCCAATTGACAGGCCGCCGTTTCCTGGCGGATTACACCAGTGACGAACAAGAGTACAAAGCGTTGATGAACAGCGCCATCACGTTTGCCCAAACCTACAACCTGCGCCCGGGTATTGCCCTGACGGCCCAGCAAGCAGCTCAGCTCACCAGCGACATCGTTTGGCTGGTAGAACAAACCGTCACCCTGCCAGACGGCTCCAAGCAAAACGTTCTCGTCCCCCAGTTGTATGTCAAAGTCCAACCCGGAGACTTAGACGGCAGTGGCGCATTGCTGGCAGGCAACAGCGTTAACATCAACCTCAGTGGCGACCTCACCAACAGCGGCACCATCGCAGGGCGCAGCGTGGTCAGCCTCACCGCAGAAAACGTCAACAACCTAGGCGGGCGCATGGGCGGCAACGATGTGAGCGTGGCCGCACGCCAAGACCTCAACAACATCGGCGGCAGCATTGGTGCGGTCAACCGTCTAAGTGCCACGGCCGGGCGCGACCTTACCATTCAAACCACCACGCAAAGCACGACGACACAAGCAGGCATTGCCAACAATTCAAGAGTAAATGTTGATCGCATCGCGGGCTTGTATGTCTCAGGCGCCAATGGTGGCAAAGGAGGCACCTTGGTAGCCAGCGCAGGCCGAGACTTGAATCTCGTCGCAGGCGAAGTCAGCAACGCAGGCAGCGGCACCACCAGCTTAAGCGCGGGCAACAACTTCACCCTTGCCACGGTCAATACGGGTGAGCAAAACAACGTCACCTGGAATGCTGACAACCACCTGAACTATGGCAGCACCCAAACCGCAGGCAGCACCATTCAAGGCGGTGGCAATGTCAACCTCCAAGCTGGCAAGGACCTGACAGCCACAGCCGCCAATGTGCAGGCCACCCAAGCTCTGGGCGTGCAAGCTGGCGGCAATGTCAACATCACCGCAGGCCAAGCCACACAGGCCCAGGATCAAGCCTACAAGCACTCCAGCAACGGGTTCTTGTCCAGCAGCACCACCACCACGCGCCAAACCAACGCCAGCACCACCGCCATAGCCAGCAGCATTGAAGGCAACACCGTCACCCTCACCAGCGGCCAAGACACTACCATCAAAGGCAGCAACGTCCTAGCCGACAAGGACCTGACGATTAAAGCCACAGGCAACGTCACCATCGAAGCCGCAAAAAACAGCGCCACCTCCAGCAGCTATCGCCAAACCAGCGAAAGCGGTTTGATGAGCGGCGGCGGGATGGGATTTAGCATTGGCACTCGCGAGCAAAGCACTGACCAAAATGACACCTCTACCACCGCAGCCGCCAGCACCGTGGGCAGTGTGGGTGGCAATGTCACGATTTCTTCAGGCAAGACTTACACGCAAACCGGCAGTGACGTCCTGACCCCGGCAGGCAACATCGACATCACCGCTCAAACCGTCAACATCACCGAGGCAAGGGAAACCAGCACCAGCCAGGTTGACACCCGCTTCAAGCAAGAAGGCATCACCGTGAGCGTGAGCAATCCGGTTCTTAGCGCAGCACAGTCCATTCAAAATATGGACAAAGCAGCCAGCCAAACCAACAGCGGCCGAATGAAAGCACTGGCTGCAGCCAGTGCAGGGCTGGCAGCCTACAGTGCCTATACAGCCATTGACAACGGCATGGGCACCATGATCAATGGCAAAAAAGACCAGATCGCTACAGGTACCGACAGCGCTGGAAAACAAACCAGTCGCGACTCCACCCTGATCGATAAAGCAGGTGGCTTCAATGTAAACGTCGGCATAGGATCATCCAGCAGCGAGAGCACCAGCCGAACTGGCAGCGACTCCGCTCGCGGCAGTTCTATCGCTGCTGGCGGCAATGTCAACATCAAGTCTACGGGTGCCGGTACTAACAGCAATATCACCATCCAGGGCGCAAACGTGCAAGCAGGTGGTGAGACCAGTCTGCAAGCGGATAACAAAGTCAACCTAACTGCAGCAGCCAACACAACCACGCAAACCAGTACCAACAGCAGCAGCGCCAACAGTGTGGGCATGGGAATCGGAACCAGTGGATGGACTGTCAACGCATCGGCCAGTAAAGGCCAAGGCTATGGCGACGGCAGCGACACTACATACACCAACACCCAGGTCAAAGGCAAGGCCGTCAAAATCACCAGTGGCGGCGATACCAACCTGCAAGGGGCCGTTGTCACAGGAAGTACTGTCAAGGCCGATGTCGGTGGCAACCTGAACATCGAAACCCTGCAAGACAAAAGTACCTATGCAGAAACCCAAAGTAGCAGCGGCTTCTCGGTCAGTATCCCGATTGGGCCAGGTAAAGCTTCGGGCAACATCCATGCCAGCAATACCGACATCAAGGGCAACTACCAAAGCGCCAACCAGCAAAGCGGTATCCAGGCCGGTGGTGGTGGTTTCCAGTTGGCTGTGGCTGGCAATACCGACCTCAAAGGCGGTGTGATTGCCAGTACCGACAAGGCCATCGCTGATAACAAAAACAGCCTGACCACCGGCACCATCACTACCAGTGAGGTACAAAACCATGCCAGCGCATCGGCCACGACGACGGGCTTCAACGTGGACACCAGCATGTTTACCGAAGGTGCATATGGCCTAGCCAAAGGCATTGGAGCTAACCTGCTGGACAACGCAAGCCAAAACAGCAGCAGCAGCGGCCAGACCAGAAGCGTCGTCAGCGCAGGCACGGTCACCATCACCGACGAAGTTAAACAACAAACCACAGGCAATACAGCCAGCCAAACAATAGCCAGCCTCAACCGCGATACCACCAACGCCAATACCGTGGCCCAGCGCCAGGATGTGCAGGCCATGAAACAAAGCGTGGAGGCCGAGCGTGCGATCAAGAACGAAGCGGTCAGGCAAATCACCACCCTCACCGATGAAGCCTACCGAGTGATGTTCAAGGAAGTACCCAAGTTCTACAAGGTCACCTGCCCGGCGGGTGTGGATTGCACCAAGAATCCGGAAAAAACGAGCACAACCCAGGTCATGGGTAGTGCACAAGAAGTGCAAGCCGAGTTGGCAAAAGCTCCGGCAGGTGCAGTGCTGGCAGTCAACGGGATTGACAACCCGCTGGATCGGGCGGGACAGTTGTCGATGCAGAATGCGGAGCCTACCAACAAGACTGATACGAATCCCACTGGCGATAAACCCACCACGATCTACCTGATGCACTACGTTCCGAGCAATAACGGCCTGAGTGAATTGCTGGTGGCGGGGTATGAGAAGAAGCTGGCACCCACCTTGGGCTACTCCAACCAGGATCAGGCGTATGCCGACGGGTTGAAAACACTGGGGGTAAACACCGGTGGTGACGTGGTCAGCCTGGGCCACAGCCGAGGTACGATTGTGCAGACCAATGCCAACGCCATTCTCGCAAGCGAAGGCGTGACCAAGTCGAATCTAAGTGTGCAAGGGGTGGGTGGTGCGGTAAGTGCTGAAGAATATACAAAGGCTGCAGAGAAGGTGCAAGGCCCCTTGGGTAATAGAGAAAAGATCACCTTCAGCTACTTCAAGAATGATCCGATACCCGTGGGGACCGCTGGCAACCCTGGGGTTTTGAGTCTGTCGGAGTTCTGGAAAGTATTGAGCACGCCCAACAGTGCACACAGTTGTTATGGCACAGGTGCCTCCGGGTGCCAGCAAGTGCAGATACTATCCCCCAATGCCCCGGGTGGGGCTGTGCAGGACAACAGCAATTTGGTGCAATATATCGGAGGCAAACCCTACGATAGCAATATGAAACCTCTGGACTTGAAACACTAAGGGGTTGGCATGAACACAAAATTACTGGTAGGCGTTGGTGGCTTGATCGCAGCCCTGACATTGATCTCCTGTGGATTCGTTACACAACAGCGCACGGATAAAGCCCAAGAGGAACGCTTACTCAAACCCGGTGCACTTGATACTGGCATTGCGACAAACTTTAATGAATACCGATTCAAATTTATGGACCGCTATCGAATAAGTCATGCTTGGCCCGTTACGAGTAGTTGCGGCTATCGCAGTCAAGACACCAAATATAAAATGGGTGATGTTACTTATGGGGAAGTGAAATTAGTAAGGGATATTTACGAAGAAGACGGTAAGACGTGGCAACGCTTTCCATCTGAAGTAGGTCCGTACAACTTAAGTAGCTACGTCCGCAGCAAGATCGTCCACCAACCCATCTTCGAAAACGTCAATGGAGGCCGGGCGATAGTTCGCTATGAAGACCAGGAACAGGGCTTGCAGGCCATGTGTTTCCAGGCTTGGGTGGGGACGAGCCACACCCTAATTCTTCGCTTGCACAAACGCGACATGGAAACCTGGAAGACATTGTGGTCCCGGTACAACCCTTCGGGTAAGTGGACCCAGCAGCAAATTAATGGGGCATTTTGGGCTACTCTTGAAAATGATGAGAAAGATATGCAGCGCACGGGTACGGGTGGCTGGTTTAAGAGCTACTTGACCCCCATAGCAGATACCGGTTATTCCATCAGTATTCAGCTTGGCGCCAACCAAGATTCACTGCAAAACCCGCAGGCCCATGCAGCCATGCAATTGTTGTTCCGCCAACTACTGGAGTCCGTCAAAGTAGAACCCCTGACCCCTTCCATCGAAGCCGAACTGGCCGAGCTCAAAGCCAAAGCGCAGGACATCCAACGCCAGGAGTGCGTCGAATCCTCCAAAAAAGGCAAACCCGGGCCTTGGTGCAAGATATACGGCTTTCAATAAACAATTCCCCCCAATCAAGAGGACATCGTGACCCAAACCGCCCGAGGAAGCACCGTTACCGCAGGTTGCAACCTCGCCATCCAAGGCAGGAAAACATTTAACCGGGTCCGCGTTGTTTGTGTCCCAGATCAGGATTTCAGCTACTGAGCTACAATGTAGCCCACCCTTCAAAAGGAATAGTCATGACAACCAATGCAGTTGTTCGTGCGCGCATCGACGAACACATAAAAGAAGAGGCAAGCATCGTTCTTGCGGCAATGGGGTTAACTGTCTCCGATGCCTTCCGCATCATGCTGACCCGCATCGCCAGAGAAAAAGCTTTGCCGTTTGAGCCTTTGATTCCGAACGAAACAACCATCGCAGCCATGCGCGAGGCACGAAGTGGCGGCCTCAAGAGTTTTGACAGCGTTGGGGCGTTAATGGCTAACCTGCACGAGGACTCAAATGGAAATTAACGCTTTAGCTGCACGTAGAAATTTTCATGCG
>Ga0209442_1001869_pt1 | contig 11724 bp, 3 predicted proteins | sample LauGreSBDMM110DD_2_FD_187565 | JGI IMG/M metagenome (GOLD analysis project Ga0209442, IMG submission 187565) | Freshwater lake microbial communities from Lake Michigan, USA - Sp13.BD.MM110.DD (SPAdes) (version 2) | ecosystem: Environmental > Aquatic > Freshwater > Lake | place: Lake Michigan, USA...
GCACCCAGATCAAAGACTTCATTACCACCACACTGGCCAAAGATGAGGGCACTACGTTTGATGAGATAGCAAACATTAAGGGTGCAGCTCGCCAATTTGGTTTGGATGCTGACGAAATAGCCAAGTACTCTGGTATGGATAAAGCTGGGGTTACTACCCTGTTTGATGCTTACGACAAGGGTTTGGCTAACCTTGCCAAGGGTTTTGATGAGGCTAAGACTAAGGCTGGTACAGACGCTACAGCCCTATCTACAGCTGAAGTTAATAAAGCCAAGACCATGCTGGCACTTCAAAGCCAGTACAAAGTGACAGATGAAGACCTTGCCAAAGCTGGAAACACCACGGTCAAAGCTGTTCAGGATTACTTAAACCCCGTTAAAGAAGCTCCAAAGACTCTTGAGGCTTTGATGGGCGACACCGAAATGTCGGCGGCAGAGATCAGGGCTAAGATTGAAGAACTCAAATCCAACCCAGCTGTCAGTGGTATCTATGGTGTGGCTCTTGATAAGTTTAGCGAAAAAGCGGCTAAAGATTACTCTGGTGAATACGGTGGTAAGAAGTTTGAAAGCCTGAACCCTATTGCTGTTAGCACTGTTTTTGATCAGCTTAAAGCCCAGCAAAAAGCTGGTACAGAACAATACTACCAAGGTGGTGCCAAAGAAGGCAAGAAGGGCGGCTTTGGATCATTGGATGCAATGACCGAAGACATGGCTAAGAACCTTGTTGCGGCTGGCATTACCGATATTCGTCAAGTGGGCGAGAAAACAATTACCGAAACAGACGAAGAAGGCAATGAGACAAAGCGTACTATTGTTGTTAATAAAGTAACTGGCGAGCCATTGTCTAAGGCAAGCAATTACGCTGAACGCACAACTGGCAACTCTTGGTCTGGCACGTTTAAGGGTAAAGGTAACACTGGCTACAACGTCCAGTTTAAAGATGGCAACCCAATCTTTTACACAACTGGCGCGTCTAGCAGTGATATGGGGGCCCTTGCGCCGTTCTTAGCGATTGCTTCGTTTATCCCCGGGGTTGCCCCATTTGCACAAGCCATCAATGCGCTGTATGCGGCAAGTGAAGGCAACTGGAAGCAGGCTTTGTTAAGCGCGCTACCTGTGGGTGGTGAAATTGCAAAGACACTTGGCGCTAGTGCAAGTACGTTAAACAACATTAGTTCAGCCTCTAAGATTGCCAATGTAGCAAATGCTATAGATAACAAGGATATTTTGGGTCTGGCCATGAGTGGCGCGGGCTTGGCCTCCGATAAGAATTTATTTGGCCCAGATGCGTTTAATCCTAGCGCAAATGTTGTTGGCAACTTATCAACCAAAGACTTGTTAACTGGCGCGTCTGCTCTAAAAGCTATTGACAACAAAGACCTTGTATCACTGGCAAACATTGGTGCCCAGATGTCCGGAAGCAAAGATGCCGCTACAGCTGCCAAAGGCTTGGCTGTGATCAAAGCCTTGGAGTCTAAGAATCCAATGGCAATTGCACAAATAGCCCAGAAGTTCAACTTAACCAATGACGTAATTGGTAAAGCTGGCGGGGGTCTTGCATCATTACCCGGCTTGATAAAGAATGGCAACAAGAATACACTCACAGATAAGAGCGCCTTTGATGGATTAAATGGTAGCTTAGTGGCAAAAATGCTGAATCAGCAACCCCCTGCAGTACGTGCAGCCATGCTGAAAAAGATAATGCAAGCAGCGTAACTGGAGATTAATATGGATGATTTTTCCTTTGAAGACTTTAACTTTGGTAGCGGCAATGAAGAGTATGACTTTTCCGGCTTGTCAGATATTGGACTTGGAACTGACTTACAAGAATTAGACTTGTCCAGTTTGTTTGGCGGTGGCGGTCAAGACATAGACTTTAGCCAAATTCTGGGCGACTTTGGCGGTAGTTTAGGTGACGAACTGGCTGCTGCTTTAGGTGATTCTGGTAATGCTTCATCACTGTTCTCCGGTGATGGAGGCCTTAATATTGAAGAGCTTTTAAAGACAGAGGGCGGAGAAGAAGCGTTAAGCCGTAGCCTAAGCCCAAAAAGAATCAGCCTTGCTGATCTTGAAAAAGACACATCCGGAGGAACTGGTCTTAGGTCAACAGGCCGTGGCCAGATGTCAGCATTTGATCCAATTACTGGTGCAACAGGCATTACAGGCGAAGGTTTTAACAGCATTGAAGACTTGCTTGGCTCTGGCACCAAAGATGAGATTGCCCGCTATACACCCGGATCTACAGATTTCTCTTTGCGTTCTGGCCTTGAAACAGAAGGCGGTCAAGGTTTAAATGCTGATGCAACGCGCGGTATGGGCTTGGCTCAAATGGGTGGTGGCCAAGGACTGAGTAAGTACATTCCAGCTCAATTCCTAGAAGGCAGCACAACCCCAATCAAGGGCACTGGCGGCACTTTGAGCGAGACTGGTTTCTTGGCTCAAAGCAGTGCGGCAAATCCATTGGGTGCCAAGTATGCAATTGGTGATTCAAGTTCTTTTATTAACAACCCAAAGATCACTGGCCAGCAAGCCGCAGTTTCACCCGGACGCACCATCATTGATAACAAAGATGGTACTTATAAGGTTGTAACAAATGACGGTGGCGGAACCAAGACGGTTACAGTTGATAAAAAAGGCCTTGATAAGATCATTGATAACACCAAGAAAGATGCAGGCACAAAAGCTGGTGCTGGCTCTAAATCTTCAAACAATAATATGCTATTGGCTCTATTAGCTTTGATGGCTATGATGAATAAGGGTGGTGGAAAATCTGGCCCTAGCGCAGTTATCCCATCATTAACAGCTGATCGCAGGCAATTGCCATATGGCCCAGCAGCTGGCTCAACAGCGCGTCCCGGAGCTGGTGGAACTACTTACTTCTCACCCACCACCTACACACCCAAAGCCGCTGGCGGTGGAATGATGTATGGCGGCGGTGGCATTTCTGATCTGGGTGGTTACTCGGATGGTGGTCGCCTATTGCGTGGCCCCGGTGACGGCGTATCAGACTCAATTCCTGCGACAATCGGTGGTAAACAACCAGCCCGCTTGGCAGAAGGCGAGTTTGTTGTACCAGCAAGAGTTGTATCCGAACTAGGCAACGGCTCTACAAACGCAGGCGCTCAGAAGCTTTACGACATGATGGATCGCGTCCAGAAGGCGCGCCGCAAGACTAAAAACGTTGCCGCTGATACAAAAGCGCACAAATATTTACCCGCTTAAGGAGCTGTTATGGCCGGAGAAACCCTACCCACAGGATCGACAAACACCCAAGGCCTAGCCGACTGGGCATCGCCGTACATTACCAATTACTTGGGTCGAGCTCAAGCACTGGCCAATACGCCCTATGAGACTTACCAAGGCCCACTCACAGCTGGCCCATCTAGTCTGCAAACCAAAGGCTTTGAAGGGCTTGCAAGCTTAACATTCCCTACTAATTTGGGTCAATCGTTTAGCTCTTCTGGCGCCTATCAGCTTCCCAGCATGGGGGGAGTTGATCCTTATGCACCAGCGCCCATAGGTCAAGGTGCTGGCGCAGCTCCTACGGGTGGTATGACTGCCGGAACTTTGACTGGCCCTACAGGTATTGCCGCTCAATACATGAACCCATACTTAGAGGGTGTGCTTACCCCTCAGTTAGAGGAGCTTCGCCGCCAATCAAAAATAAATCTTCAGCCCGCTATGACTAAGTTAACTCAAGCCGGTGGTTTTGGCGGTAGCCGTCAAGCCATTATGGATTCTGAAGCTAACCGTAATTTGTTGCAAGAGCAAAACAAAGCGATTAATCAAGGTTACGCAACCGCATTTGACAAAGCCATGGGTCAGTTCAACACCGAACAAGGTCAAGCTAAGACTTTGGTTGATTTGATGGGCACACAAGGGGCAACACAGCGAGGTATTGAGTCTGAGGGTATAGCCGCTGATAAGGCTGAGTTTGAGAAGCAACGACAGTATCCATATGAGCAAGTTCAATTCCAGCGCGACATGATTTCTGGATTACCTACAGGATCTGTACAAAACACGGCTGGCGAAATGTCCGGTGTTGGCTCATTAATATCTATGCTTGGCGGCGGTACAGCGGCAGCATCTGCGTTAGGATACAAAAACGTAGGGGAATTGTTAAAAGGCCTCGGCCTTGATTTAGGGCCATCATCATGAATCTGATTCAAATCCAAGAACATCTAAAGGATCTGCCTACACAGGCAATCATGTCCTACGCTAATGGGCAGAACCCACAGGTTCCCCCGTATATGGCTCTTGGCGAGATGAATAGACGAAAGTCTATGGAGCAACGTGCAGCTCAAGCTCCTGATTCTTCTGTTAAAGAGAAGCTTGAAAGCGAGCTCAACCAGCAAGTGGCACTTCCCGGCATTGGCCAAGGCATGAACATGAGGATGAATCCTGAAGGGATGCCCCGTCCCATGCCTGCAGTACAGCCTCAAATGGCTCCTCAAATGCGACCTATGCAGATTCAGCCGGCGGCTCGGTCTATGCCTCCCCAGCAGATGTCTCAGCCCGGTGCTATTCCAGCCGGCATGGCTGGTGGTGGACTGGCCAATCTGCCTATCAGCAATCGTATGTTCAATTACGCGCCCGGCGGTATTGTGGCGTTTGCTAATGAAAACAATGAGCAGTTGGTTCTGCCTCCCGGCGAATCTGTGTCAGGCACGTATTCAGAAGGTGGTGGGGATGGCAAACTTCCAGTAGAGTTGGCTAATCAGATTTTAAGAAAGCGTTTGTTGGGGCAGGTAGATCTGCCGCAACCTGTCGATAGAGAAAAAGTTATAGCTGAACAAATAGCCAAGAATCCAGAGTATGCCGACCTCCTTAATAAGTTACCCGGCGACACATTAACAAAGTTAGCCGCCCAGCTTGAGCAGCAAAACGCAGCCCAGCGCTCTAGGTTTCAAGAAGGTGAAGGCCGGCAAGGTCTTGCCGCTTTATCACAAGCTTTGATTGCCGCTGGTGAGGCTACCCGTGGCCGGAAGGGTATGGGAGGTATTGGAGCAGCATTTGGAGGATTTGGTAAGTCTTATAACGCCGCCACTGCCGCACAAGAAGAACGTGCCGCTAAACAGCAGGCCTTAGAACGCGCTCAGACCATCGAGACAATGAAGCTCCAAGCTGATATTGAGAATATGAGGCGCGCATATGCTGAAGGTGACATTGAGAAAGCTATGAAATTTAAAGAGCAAGCTAATGCTCGCGAGGTTAAGATTGCGGAAATGCAAGGCGCTGGCGCCAAAGAGGTTTTGGATGCGGCTGACAAGAAGGCCCAGCGTGACGCTCAAGAGGCGCGCTATAAGTCCCAGGAAGCGCATGAAAAGCGTATGTACGATCAGACCAGACAAGCCGCAAACAAGCCCTCAAGGTTCCAAGAAGAGCTTGCACTATTGAAAGAGAACCCAGACCTTTTCAATAAAATGCAGGGTCAAACCAAATCTGGCACCTTGACGTTTGAAGACGCCATGAATATCCTTAGAAAGGATAAATTAAACACTGGTAAGTCCTTAGAGGATCTTTCTCAGATGGCTCAGAGAATGGTTAATGCCGCAAAGCTAGTTCAGTCTGGGCAGACTATTCCAGAGCCCATTAAACCACCAGAAGATACTAGAAGCTTTTTAGATAAATTGCGTGGCGTACCTGCTCCTCAAGCTAGCACCAGTGTGCCCAAACTACCTGCCGATTTTGTTATAGTTCCCCCTACTAAATAACTTAGGATTTAGTTATGCAACGTGCTGTTAATCCTCAGACCGGGGAGGTGTTGTTCCTTGTTGACAACCAATGGGTGCCCCCGGCGCAAACCGCCAAGAACGATAAGGGTGACACGGCATATTTAATTAATAACAGGTGGGAGATTGTTCCTGGCTCCCAAGTAGTTCCAGCTGGCCTTGCGTCATTGGCCAAACCAGAACCCATATTGTCTCCAGAAGAGCAGATGATGGGCGCGGCGCCACGGGAAGACATACCAAGACTACCCGGCGGCCAAGCCGAGATGCGTCCTTATGAGCCGACTTTTTCTGAACAGCTTATGGAGCTGTTACCCGGCAATAAGTACAAGGCTGCCAACGAATACGCAGCTCGTCAGATTGCCAAAGAACGGGGCGTTCCTGTTGGTGAGATTTACAAAGACATTGGCGGTGCTCGCCCAATGTTTAACCCAGAAGGCCGGGCTCCAATCCGCGCTGGTGTAGAGGCTGCCAAGATTACAGCTCAAGAGCTGCCAAAGGTTCCAGAAGCAACGCTTAGTACATTCCTTAAAGCGTATCGTGCGGGCGATATTGAGGCGCCAACTGATGCTGGCATGGTGGATAAAGCCATTGCTGCAATGAAGCCAACAGACGCCAAAGGCAAGCCAGATCCCAACTACGATTCTTTCCAAGGCTTGGGTGAGTCTCTTGGCTTTAGTGTGGCCACAATGGTTGCATCCCTTACAGCAGCTGCTGCCGGTGAAGTTGTTGCCGGCCCAGTTGGTGGTGTGAGCGCGGGTATGGCTGCATCTGGTGCCATGGCTTACAGGGCTAGTAAAGATGATTTCCTGTCCCGTGTTCGAGACAAACTGAACGGCGAATCACAAAAACTCTACGGCACGAATATCAGTCCGGAAGACTGGAACAAAGCTAAACAAGAATACAACCAAGCTGCTGTCGAATACGGCGCATGGGAAGCCATCCCTGAAGCTGTCAGTAACGCCGTGTTTATCAAGGCATTTGCATCACCAGTCAAGACTGGCCGTGGTGCAGCCAAAATGAACAGCTTGATTGAGAAGGTTGGCTCTCAAGGTGTTGAGCAGGCTACAGAAACCATGACTGCTCTGGGTCAGAATGCAGCCGAAATGAAAGCCGGATTGTCTGATGAAGAGCTGACTATTGCTGACGCATTCCGCCAGCAGTTTATTCAGACCTTGCTAATCGGTGGAACAATGGCCGGCGGCTTCAAAGCTAAAGAACTTGGTGACAGGTTCTATCGTGAAGTTGTAGAACCCAAGGTGCGTCCCGGTTCTGCGCTGGCCAAGGCTATTCAGGCTGATGTTGATGCCGTAGCATTTAACCCAGAGTCTACTCGCAGGGCTGCCGTTGAGGCGCTAAATCCAAACCGCGCGAAAGAGCAGGTTGTTGCAGAGCCGGGTATTGCCAGCTTGATTCAGAAGCAGCAAATAGCCATGCCGCCCCCTCCAGAAGAGCCCGAAGAAGAAATCTTATCAGCACCACCATCCAAGTCTCAGGATTTGGATGCCATGTTGCGTGAAGCTTTGGGTGAACCAGCGCCCACTATTCCAGGTGGAATAGTCAAAGAGGAAGCGGCAGAGCTTGACGAGGCTAAAGTTAAGGGAATGACGGATGAGCAACTTGGGGCTCAGATCAAAAACATTTATTTGCGTGACAAAGAGTACGAGCTTGTAAAAGCTGAGTTTGATAAGCGCGAAAAAGAAGCTAAGTTCCTTGCTGAAATGCAGGACTTGCAAGACGATGTTTCTGATCGTGATGATAAGTACTTTGAGACTCCACCTCCCGAAGTAGAGGCCCCTAAAGAGCCCACCCTTAAAGAGCAATACGACAAGGCGGCCAAGCTTAACTTTATAGCACCGGATGCTTTCCGTGATAAGCGCATTACCCAAGAGCAGTACGACCAGATTAAATCTGACTATGAGCGTTTGAAGGCAGAGTATCAGGCGTCAATCCCCAAGGCAGCGCTTAACCCAATTCAGCAAGAAGCCACTGACATTGCAGACAAGCTTGAAGAGCTGGGGCAAACGCCATTTGTTACTGGAATGCGGGCTGCAATTGAGAAAAATCAAGTTAATAAAGACAACCTTGAGTTTTATCGCACTAGGTTAAAGCAAGAGCAGGCCAAGCAAAACGCTCTTGATGAGGGCATTGAACGCCCATCTGAAAAGTTTGAGTGGACTAATTTTTATCGCGATGACCCAAAAGGTTTGGACAGACTTAAACTGCTTAACAGCAAAGCACCGCCCGCCGTTAAACAAGCTTTACAAACCGTTACAGATACGCTTCAAGCGCTTACAAATCGCTTGAATGACGAAGGCTATACCATGTATGGCACACCAAATTCAAGTGTGCCACAAGAAATTAAGAACCTGCGTAGTCAGATTCAAATGCGCTCTGCCGGAGGAGTCAAGCTAATTAATGCGTTTGAGGCTTTGAGCAAAGGCTTCAACCGTAGTAAGAAGACCACCAACAAAGAAAACTTGGATGCGGCAATTCGAGACATTAAAGCTGACGCAGCTGAAGCTCAAAAGGTTTTACAGCGTTCTATTCCAGAGCCGGAAGAAGTTGTTAATGCTAGAGCTGCTATTGCAGAAGCCACCAAGCGCGTAGAGTCGCTTGAGTACAAGTCAGGCAGTCTCTGGGGCGCGCTAATGAACAGGCTTGCTCCTGAAGAAGTCAGGGAGATCTTTGGCCCTAACCCTAGCCTTGGCGAGAAGAAGCTTCAAGTTACCAAGAAGAGTGGTAAGCGCGGCACATATATTTCCGAAATAGCGGCTGATGGTCTTTTGGATCCATTCTTGCCACCAGCCATGCGTCATGAGTCAAGCCGGTTTGATGCGGCTGAATCAGCTCAGTACATCAAAGATGCAGTAGCCAATAAAGACTATCTGCCACACGATGCCAAGGCAGAGATTGAGGACATCTACAGGGCTGTTGAGCCACTTGGTGACTTGATTGACGAATACCTAACCATTGAGGAACAGAATCGTGAACTCCAAATCGCCTTTGATGAACAAAGAGAAGCTGATCAAGCTGCTGAGATCGTTGAGCCCGAAGACGAGGATCGCGCTGCTAAACCAAGCGAAGGACAGGCGAGAGACCCTCTCGAACTCACAGCCCCCACAGAAAATGAGCTGACAGCCAAGCAAGACGAAATTGATCGTCTTACTAAAGAGAACGAGCGCCTAGCTAAAGAAGCGGATAGGAAAGCCAAGGCCGATGAAGAGGCTAAAGACTTTGTCCTAACTGGCAGCAAACGTGATGCCGACCAAGCTGCAGCCCGTGGCCAGAAGGACATCTTTGCTGAAGAAGCTCCTAAGAAAGAGCCAGAAAAAGAAGAGTCTGTTGCTGAAATGAAAAAGCGTTTGAATACGCTGATGATGCAGAACATGAAGAGCTTGGACGAAAATCCAGCTCTGGAAAAAGAAATTGATGAGCTGACCCAGAAGCTACGGGACGCAGGCAAGAAGCCTAAGAAAGCTAAAGAAGAGCCAGCCGCAGAGCCGGAAGTACCTGAAGGTACAGTGGCTACGCCAGATGGTGCCGTGCTGCGCTATCCATTAGCCGTGTCCATGGTCGGTGAAGGCTATAAGGTCTTGGCCTTGGATGACGCGCGCACCTACAAAGACAAAGGCGGCGAGCCCCATCGCACGTTTGAGAAGGGCCCACTGCGTATTGCCATGACGCCCCAGCGTGTGCTGTTTCAAAACCGTAACGCCGTTAACGTTGCCTTTGGTAATCCTGATCAGGTGACCCTTGAGGCCATCATGGTTGATCCTGGAAGCCGCAATCAAGGCTTGGCCACTCAGGCCATGAACGATGTTATTGCTGCTGCCGACAAGAACGAGATCACTCTGTACTTGGAGCCAGTGCCAATCGTCAACGTCAAGAAGAATGACTTTGGCCTTGACCGTGATCAGCTAGTAGACTTCTATAGTAATTTTGGTTTTGAATTCCAAGAGGATTCCAACAAGGTTATGCAGCGCAAGCCCAGCGCCGAAGTTGCTGAAGAGGTGTTGCCTGCCGCAGAGGAGGAAGTTGCTGGCGAGTTGGGCTTTGAGCCTTACACCATTGAGGGTGACTTTACTGAAGTTGCTGAAGAGCAGCAGCGCTTGATGCTGGAAGACCAGACAGAAAACCTATCTGACGATCAAGTCTCTACCCTTGAAAAGCACTACGGCGCTACGATTGATACAGATGAGTTCTTCACCAAGCTGCGTGAGGATGTCACTAACTTTATCGTTAAGGGTGCCACAGCTGTTAACGGCAAGATCCGCGCGATCATCCGCCAGTTGGCCAACGGTGTTTTGGCTGTAGGTATTGCGTTCAACCCGCAATATATGTCTCAGCCGATAAACGTGTTTATGCCTGTTGACAACGTGCGTACAGAGGAAGTTCTAGCCTCCGTGCCTGATGCTGCTACAGCCAAGATGTCTGAGCCAGCCAAGCGCGCTTTTGCTGTGATCTACCCAGCTCTCCAAGAGCAGATGATGGCTAAAGACAAGCTGTTCATCATGGCCGACAAGCCAAGTGGCCGGGTGTTTGTATTCAACCCTGATGGTTCTTTGCTGCTTGAGAAGAAGTCCCTGTTTGGCTTGGCCAAGGGTGACCTCTATGTGGGTGACAACGACAAGCCACAGAACCGCATTACCCCAGCTGGCCTGTTTGATTTGAAATTTGTTGACGCTGCAAAGGGCGAGGCGCAAAAGCGTACCGCTGGTGACTATGACACTGGAACAGTGCTGGCCATCAACGATCCAGACGGCACGATCACGATCATGCACTCCGTGTGGCTGAAAGAGAAAGACGCCGCCCAACGTGCGGCTGCATTGCGTAACGATTCTCCTGCAGACTCACGCTATTCGTTTGGCTGTATCAACGTAGACGCACCGACTTACAAGTTTTTGGTGGATAACCACGCCAAGCAGATGGATGGCGCTGCGCTATTCATCGTGCCAGAGGCTGGTGTAGACGTCATGTCGTTTATCACTGGTAAAGGCGCCATGTCAGAAGACCTAGCCCGCATCAAGATTAAGCCAGTCACCAAGGAAGTCAGAACACCCCAGAGACAAGCTACTCAGGCAGAGGCCAAGACCAAGACGCCCGGCAGGGAGCAGCAGTTCTTCAGTCTTGAGAAGCAGACTGGGACGCAAGCGTTTAAGAAATGGTTTGGCGACAGCAAGGTTGTTGATGCTAACGGTAATCCGCTGATTGTCTATCACGGCACCAACGAAGACTTTTATGCGTTTGATCCTTATGCAGAAAAGAAAACGCAAGGTGGGGAGCGTTTGCGTGGAACCAATGCAATCTTCTTTTCTAGCAGTCCGGAACTGGCTTCTGCGTATGCAGGTGTTGCCAAGAGCACTTTAACCGGCCAAAGCTTTGCATATCCAGCCGAGTCTGCTTATGGCGGAAACGTCATGCCGGTTTACCTAAGTATGCAAAACCCGATGATCGTGGATGCAGAAGGTCAGATGTACACCAAAGTTGAGCCTCTTATTCGTGAAGCCAAGAAAAAAGGCCACGATGGGGTGATCTTTAAAAATGTGGCAGACCAGCCGGGTGCTGCGGGCTCTTTACAAGTAACTACGCATGATGCGTATGTTGTTTTTAAACCAGAGCAAATTAAGTCGGCCACAGGTAATCGTGGCACGTTTGACGAGTCACGCAACATCAACATGAGCGTTGAGGGTAAGAAACTGCCTCCAGGACGCTCGCCAGAGTTGGCGGCTGCAGCCCGTCAAGTCAAAGAAGGCAAGATGACGGCGGCTGAGTTTGACAAACTGGTCAACAAGTACAGGCCAATCACGCCATATGAAAAGCCATTGAAGCCTGCAACAACGGCCCAGATGGTTGACGCCTTGAGCTCCGACAAGAAGGATAAGGTTAACCCTGATATTCCAGAAGGTACCCGTGTTGGCCTGCGCCTAGACATCCCAGCGTTCAACCGCAAGGGTGTGTATGTTGTGACCATCCATGCAAAAGGAAGCGCCAGC
>Ga0209442_1001871_pt1 | contig 11706 bp, 9 predicted proteins | sample LauGreSBDMM110DD_2_FD_187565 | JGI IMG/M metagenome (GOLD analysis project Ga0209442, IMG submission 187565) | Freshwater lake microbial communities from Lake Michigan, USA - Sp13.BD.MM110.DD (SPAdes) (version 2) | ecosystem: Environmental > Aquatic > Freshwater > Lake | place: Lake Michigan, USA...
GGTGAGCCTCTGACAACATTTGAGCATTCTGTTGGTAAGTGGTGATTCTCATTTGCCCAATCCAACCTTTCCAAGTAAAAGATTAACAATTCTGTCTGACAGATCATCAGGTAAGAACTTCAGAAACCCCAAGAAATAAAGCGCAACTACCCCGTAAACGAAGATTTTGAGGCATAGGTCAAAGGTCTTTTGATACTCATTCACCGACCACACCTTCTAGTTGCTTCACAGAATGTCATCAGCTCATTTACGCCAACAAAGACTAGAAACAAAACAAAGAATATTCCACCTATTGCCAAGCCAATCTCTAGTTGTTCTTGCTCTTTCTGTTTGGCTGCTTTCTCTGCCTTCTTTAATGCACTTATCTCTTTAGCATCTGCCAAGTCCATCTCTGCTTGACGAGCCTTAATCTTGTTCCAGACATCAATCTTGCCTGTCTGCATGAAGAGCATCTTTAACTCTTCCTCAAACGCTCTAGCCTGTTCTAAAGCCATCTCAATCTGGAGAGCCGTACCCATGTTTGAGCCTTTGCCAGACTGTTTAGCCTGAAGCATGGCTTTGGTAGCAGTTGACTTAGCGTCAAATAGCTTACCAATCATGGGCGCAAGTGATCCTAGGTCTTGGGCAACACCTGCTGCCTTCTTGACCATGCTGATTGCTGACTGTATGCCAGCTAGAGCCGTTATCGGATCAATCATTTCTTTCTCTCCCACTTAATGCAAACAACTCTTCGGTTGTAAACATCACCACTCCAAGTCCACTTAATACATCGGTACTCTATGGTTGCCGCCAAGAGAAAGGCGATCACGGAAATGCCCAAACAATAATATAACTACAAAAGATTACAAAACAAAGAAGAAGGGCTGCTACTGAGATAGCAAACAGCCCGTCTTTCATTACCTTCTCTCAGAAAGGTTGTACTGACCAACAGCACTTGGTGCAATTACTGAACCAATTGGAGCAGATTCCTGAGAAAGCATACCGCCTACACGCTGTAGTAATTCTGGACGTTGACGCAACAACATATCAATTGCCGCTTGTCCACTAGGGCTATAAGCGGGAGGAACAGTAAGCGCCAAAGGAATTCCTACTTGCGGTTGAGATAACAATCCCAATCCACCAACAGTAGAAGCCGCAATACGACCCTCTAAGGTTGATCTAGCAGTGTCTCCAAGAACTTGAACTGCCGCATCGGATATTTCCTGTCCTTTTGCACGACCTTTGGCAAACGATGTTTTGCGTCTTGTTTGGTCTTGTTGTCGAACAGCAGTAGAAAACTGTTTTGGCGTAAATACACCATTGTCAGCACCAGAGTTAGCCGCAGCTACATTGATAACAGATAAATCACTGTAAGCACTATCAATCCTACGCAACTTAGATGTTTGCTTTGGATTTTGGAAGTAAAGCTCTTTCTTAATAGCGCCAAGGACTTCAGTTAAAGCATCTCCAACCTCACGCTCAGAAGCGGTTGCACTGTTGGCATAGTTACTTGCTTTCTTGCGTAAATCAGACTCAATACCCTTGTAGGTTTGACCATCAATCTTTTGGCCTGCAAATTTACCAAACACTACATCATTTAGGGTTTCTGTAATCTGTTGTCTCTGATCTGAAGACAAACTTTTAGACTTTGATAAAGCACCAAGGATATTGCTTGTGGTTGCAAAGTCCAAGTCAAATGACATTTTGGATAAAACATCATCGTACTTCTTAGATACTTCATCCGAAGCATAGGCAATGGCATCACGACCAACAACTTCAGCGGGTAATTTGTCATCAACCTTTTGAAGTGCTTTGTTGATTACGCCCTTGTTAAAGTCAAATAAAACTCGCTGTCTAGCGTTCTCAATGCTTGATCCAATTAAGGGCAAGTTTTGAGCAAACTCTTCAATAGTTTTAAACTGTCCACCAAGGGTTTGACCAGTAGTAGGTGTAACACCAAGGCTTCGCATTGTTTGCTCTGCTTTGGAGACCAATGGATTAAGAACACGACCCGCACCCGCAACAACCTTTTCACCAACAGGGCCAGTAACCCCACCTAAAACAACTTGTTCTGTCTTTTGTTCACCAAAAGTTCCTTCGCCAACAACAGGTTGCATAGCACCGCCAACAGCACCACCAACCACTGCTTGACCAACATTAGATAAGCCTCTAGCCCTAGCTAATTGAGCCACACGAGCCGCAGGAACAAGACTTGCGGGATTAAGAATATTACCGCCCAAACGAGCTACATCAAAACCAGATTCACCTGCTTTTTCACGCTGTGCTTGATAGCCTTGCTCTTCAGCTTTAGCCATCTCATCTATACGTTTTGCTTCTCTATAAAGCAAGTCACTCAATGAATTAGGCTTAATTCCACCCAAACTAGCTACTGCACCTAAAGCACGAGGAATCATTTGTGCGCCTGCGGTGATAGGGTCTTTTAAGCCCATCAGGAAACCAGAAGAAGGAGCTTGTGCTTCTGTTTGAGTAGGTTCAGGTTGCAAGGAACTCTTAATTCTTGCCAACGCATCCTCTTGACTTAATCCATCAGGCAACTCATAAGACACACCTTTGTATTCATAAATCGTAGCCATGATTATTTATCCTTCAACTTGATTGGATTCTGTGGTGAACCAAGAGGCGCATTCATTGGCGTTGTTGGCAATGCTTCGCCTGGTTTACCAGATGCTTGCTTTTGAAGACGCTCAATATTGTTTCTTGTTTTGCGTTCTGCACTTTCAAGAACTCGCAACATTGCTTTTGGCTCCATTCGCAATTCACCAGCAACAACTCTCTGCAAGTATTTCAACTCTTCGTTAGAGTCATTACCGCCAAACTGTTGAAGTCTAGGAATAACAATTTCACCAATGTTTGCCATAAATACTTCAGTATTCTCAACCTTTTGAGGGCTACCAATACCTGTAAATTTAGCTAAAAACTGTTTCTCAGGCCCATAAGCACCGCCATAAATGCCTTGATTAACCAATTTGATAGCATCATCAAAAGCAGTCTTTAATGAAAATTGAGTTTCAATATTTGCTACATTTTGACCAATAATCTTGCTTGCCTCTTTAGAAGCAACTCCTGTGTCAACAGTAATGCCACCAATAGTGACGTTACCACTGCCTTTTTTACCACCTTCAATTTTTGAATTTAAGTACTCATTCATTCTCTTGATGTATGGTTCACTACCTGGCGTCAATCCAGCATCCACAAGTTCTTGACCAAATGCAGATATTTTTTCTTTTTCAGGTTTTGCAGTTAAGTTCTTTAATGCATTAAGACGAGAATTTAACAAGTTTTTGGCTCTAGTACGATCTGGACTATCAGGAGCATTCTCAATGTCTAAAAGTGAGGTTTCCAAAGTACCAATCTCATTGGCAATCTGAATATTTGGGTTCACTGCTTGTTGACGCTCACGAGAAGCAGAAGCATCAGACGCTCTAGCTGCCGCCAAACGCTGTTGCGTCTGAGCCGCATCACTTTGTGCTTGACGAGCATATTGAGCCAATGCCATAGCACCTTGTTGGTCACCCGCTTGTGCCAACATCTGAGCGCCTTTGATAATAGACTCAGGATCAGATTGGTCTAGTTGACTCATAATCTGTTGACGAACGCTAATCATCTTTAGTTGTGGGTCTTCTATGCCCATAGCACCGCCAATAGCAGCACCAAGACCTCTAGCGCCACCATAGGTTAATGCCGCACCACGAGCCGCAGGGTCTAGTTGAGCAAGAGCAATGCCCTCATTCAAAGCACTTCTACGTTGCTGTTCACCATACATTTCTGGGGTCAAACCAAACAGACCCGCTACAATATTTTCTGCCATGATGAATCCTTAAGAAAATAAGCCACCAAGTGCTTGCCCAAATGCAGGAGAAGCACCTAGTCCACTAAGTAGTGTTGAATAGGGGTTAGTTGTTGCTGCATTACCAGTAGCCAATCGTGTACTGAACTCAGCACCAGACAGACCTAAACGACCCACATTAGCACCTGCTTGAGCAGATTGTTGAGCAAGAGATGCACCCATTGTCAAAGGTTGTTGTGCCAATTGCTCTAAGTTTGTGAATTGACCCAAAGCAGTTGTGTAAGGAGCATAAGCCGCTTGTTGACCACCATAGTATTGACCCATAGCTTGTGCGCCAGTACCAAGCAATCCCGCACCAAAGGCAACCTGTTGCTGACCTGCTTGTTGAGCCTGTGCTGCCAGTTGAGCTTCTTGAGTAGCACGAGCGTTATACAAAGCCTGTAGTTCAGGAGTAGTAGCACCCAAAGTACCACCTTGAGCAACCGCTAAACCACCACGACCTTGTTGTTGCAGTTTGTTTTGCAGATTAGCCAACTCCAACTCTCTGCCTGGTTGCAACAAAGCCATCTGTTGATTGAGATAGTTTTGAGCAACGGCTTCAGGCGATTCAGCCAAGTATTGATTACCAAGTCCAAATAACCTTTGTGCGCCTGTTTGCAAAGGAGCAAATTGACCTTGTGCGGCTTCTGCTTGTGCCAAACCTTGATTGCCTAAAGCAACTAAACGATTCTGAGCTTCCAGAACACCTGGGCTTGCGGTATATCCTGCGCTTGTCAGTTGACCTGTTACTGGATCGACTGTGAACTGCGAAGTACCAAACCGAGTTGTCATTCCAACGGGTCTAAATGCAGCAGCTTGTTTAGCAGCAGCAGTCTCAGTATCAATCATCTGTTGCGCTCTTTGAGCCGCTTCACGAGATGTTTGTTGTTGGAGAAGACCTGCACCAGTAGTCAATCCACCTGAAAGCAAAGAGCCTATTTGTGAGGCAGTAAGAGCGCCAGTACCTGCTCCAGCAGTTAAAGCACCCGCAGTCAATGCACCTGCACCAACACCTGTTGTTAAACCGCCAAGAGTAGAGCCAAGTGCCGCACCGCCAAGCAATGTGTTAGCACCAGTTAATGCTCCTGTCCCCGCAGTCAGACCAGAAAGGGTGCTACCTGCCGTTAAACCTGAAAGACTGCTACCTGCTGTTAGACCTGTTCCCAAGGCGGTTGCTCCTGCACCACCGCTTAATAGACCTGTTGTTCCACCTACTGCACCCGCAGTACCACCCAATTCAGCTAGTGTTAGACCTGTTGCAGCCGCTTCTGCTCCTAAAGCTGTTGCAGCCGCTGGCGCTGATCCAAATATGCCTGAAAAGGCTTCAGGGCCAACGATTCCAAATGCCGCACCCGCAATAACTGCGGCTTTAAGTAAGTCTTTCTTTAGAGTGCTTGATGATGCACCTTCTGTATAAAAGATAGGCTTACCAGTTTCTGTAAATTGCACACCAAAACCAGTATTTCCTTTACCCTCGTATGAACCAGACCAAAGATTACCTTTAGTTCTTTCACCATAACCAGAAACAAGTTTTTCACCAGTAACTGTATTGATGATTCCTGTGTCACCTTTGCCAACTTGAGAGATGTCTGTGATACCACTCTTAGCAAGATCGTCAGCCATGTAACGAGCCGCAGTTTCAGGCTGAACATCACCCTTCCAAGCATTTGTAGTGTTCTGAGCCAAAATCTGCTTAGATAGCTTATCAACATTCTCAGCGTTATAGGTAAAAGAACTTATGTTCTTGACAACCCTATCTCTATCAATTCCATAGGTTTGAGCCGCAGTAATGATGTCATTGATAGAGGCATTAGGATCAAGGTAACTAAGGTCTTTTAATGCTTGTTTTACTTCTGCATCTGTATAAGACTTTGTTGCCATAGATTGAGCTTGTTGTGTTTGTGGTGAAGACTGTTGAGCCGCCAAAGCCGCTTGTCTGTCAATCTCTTGCAATCGAGCCAATTCAATAGCATAAGCAGAGGCATTAGCCGCTAGTTGAGCAGGAGTTGCTGTTTGCTTAAACAATTGAGAGGTTGTGTCCATCCCACCCCTAGCCTCCAACTCACCTAAATATGTTTGAGTTGTGACGTTGCTAGGATCAAAGCCTGGTCTATAGGATGTTAATTGAACTTCTCTTCCAGAGGCATCTGTTACTGATTGACCAGGTGCTCTCATCAATTCAGCTTGGGCAGAAGCACGAGCCGCATCTACTTGAGCCTGAGTGTCAACTTGTCCCGCAGTACGCCTTGCCATGTAGTCTTGAGCATTCCAAGAGCCATCTGGATTGATACCAGGAGGCAACCCCAATGATGCGTTGATTTCTGATTGTGTTGCCATGACTATTTCCTTTATGCGTTACGAGCCGCTTCAGCCGCAGCCTGTGCCGCTTGATAAGCCGCAATAACTTCCGCAGTCCAGACTGTATTGCAGATTGCAACAACATTAGCGGGGATACCAGTTAAGTCTTGTGCGGGTGTGAGGCTTGAACGATGGTAGGTTTTGCTGATTTCATTACCATCCTCCAAGATTTTTGTGGCTTCACGATATAGAACAATGCCGTTCTCTTGAACAGTAACTTGGTCAACAACAGTAGTTTTAGTAAGTGACATGATTTTCCTTTGATTAAAAGTCCGACTAAGTAATCCAACTTAGTTATTTATTGTTTATTAAACTGTATAGGTTATTGAAAAGCTATATTGGTATCCGTTTGACCATGTAATTGCACCATTTGTAATGCTACCAATACCAAGTACAGTGGCACTTCCACGGCTATTGATAAACCATTCGTAACCAGTAGCTGCTACTTCTCTTGAAACTCCATGTGCTTGCATTTGTACAGTGGAAGTATCTATAGAAAATGGCAAATTACTAACTCCCAAAGTGCCACTAGAAGTTCCTACAGTTGTCAATAAAACTTGACCATTTAAAAAAACTTGTCTTCCAACTTTTGTATATCTTCCTGATGAACTGTAGGTTGTCAAAGAACCACCTTCAGGAGTGGCAGAAGGTGTCCAAGTACCTTCTTCATAGTCATCTAGCGTATTAGCGTCTGATGATGCTGATTGAGTTGCGGGGAATGTGATGCCGTTAGAAACTTGAAGCACACCAGCTGATGAGGTTTCAGTTGTAGTGCCAACCAATAAATTGCCACTTTGTGTAATTCTTGCTCGTACCGCTGTTGTGCCAGCATTGGATGTACTAAAGTCAAAATAGCCTGAATTATTATCAGAACCTCTTTTAGCATCAATCATACAAAGACGATATGCGGCATTAGATGTATTCGTATTTGTAAAATTAAGTCTTCCAAGAATTTCATCTGCTGATGATTGCGTACCAACCAAAGCAAAATTACTGCGACCTGCTGAAGAACTAAGTAAAGTTAAGTTCTTAGCACCATCGGTATAAGTGTCAGGAGAGGTAGTCCCAATTCCAACATTACCTGTGTTGTAATAAATCTGCGTTCCGCTAGTTGTCCATTGGCTTGAGCCACTACCCGCAGTAGCCCATGACAAAGTGCCAGAGCCATTGGTTGACAATACTTGTGCGCTTGTTCCATCAGTAGCAGGAAGTGTCCAAGTTACATTGGAGGCAATAGTATCTGGTGCTTTAAACGCTACATAGTTTGTGCCGTTGTCTGTGTCTTCGTATAGCTTCAGATTAGAGCCAGCAGTTGAGTTTCCAAGAACATCTAATGCCCCTGTAAACACAGCCGCACCAGTATCACTTAATGTTGCACCAGTAGAGTTCTGAAGCAACTTACCTGTTGTGCTATCAAAACGAGCAAAAGCATTGTCTGTAGAAGATGCAGGGCCAACTACATCACCAGAACCACCGCCACCAGATGCAGCAATAGTGATTGTTCCATTGCCATTGGTAATCGTAATGCCTGTACCTTGTGTCAAAGTGGCTTTAGCAAGAGTGTTACCTGTGCTATTACCAATCAACAGTTGACCATCTGTGTAGCTTGTCTGTCCTGTTCCACCATTAGCGACAGGAAGTGTTCCTGTTACACCAGTAGACAAAGGCAAACCAGTTAAGTTGGTTGCTGTACCGCCAGAGGGTGTGCCTAATGCACCACCATTAACAACGGCAGCACCCGCAGAACCTACGTTCACAGCTAAAGCAGTAGCTACACCAGTACCCAAACCAGATACACCTGTTGAAATTGGCAATCCTGTAAGGTTAGTAGCAGTTCCGCTAGATGGAGTACCCAGAACACCACCATTAACCAAAGGTGCGCCAGAAGAGCCTACATTGACCGCTAGAGCCGTTGCTACGCCTGTGCCTAGACCTGACACGCCAGTAGAGATTGGAAGCCCTGTAGCGTTCGTTAAAGTTGCGCTAGTAGGTGTTCCAAGGATAGGAGTCACCAATGTAGGAGATGTAGCAAATACTGCTGAACCTGAACCAGTTTCATCTGTCAAAGCACCTGCAAGATTGGAGGAGCTAAATGAACCCAAAGATGTTGCGTTGCCAGTAGAGGTGATTGCACCTGTTAGGTTGGCGTTAGTTGTGACATTACCCGCAGTCAGACCAGAGGCAGTACCTGTGATGTTTGTGCCAACCAAAGCAGATGGAGTGCCAAGGGCGGGAGTAACCAAGGTTGGGCTATTGGCAAACACCAAAGCACCACTACCTGTTTCGTCTGTTACGGCAGAAATTAGGTTTGCAGATGATGGAGTAGCCAAGAATGTCGCTACACCAGTGCCAAGACCTGAAACACCTGTTGAGATCGGCAGACCAGTTAGGTTAGTTGCCGTACCAGAAGAAGGAGTTCCCAATGCGGGAGTCACCAAAGTAGGACTGTTTGACAGAACAACTGCACCTGTGCCAGTTGCGGTAGTTACACCAGTACCACCATTAAGAACGGGTAGAGTACCAGTGATGTCAGAAGTGGAAAGGCTTACTGCATCCCATGTTGCATTTGTGCCATCAGTTTGGAGATACTTGTTTGCGTTACCTGTTTGGCTAGGCAAAAGGTTGTTCAGAGCAGCAGTAGCCGTAGAAGCACCAGTACCGCCATCAGCAACCGCTAAATCAGTAATGCCAGTAATTGAACCACCAGTAATGTTGGCAGAAGCATTGTCTGTTTTAGTTCCAACAGCAGTCTGAATGTTGTTGAACTCTGTATCAATCTCAGCACCTTTGACAATCTTTAAAGGATTGCCAGGAGACAAATTGTCTTTTGACGCAAAGTTTGTGGTTTTGGTGTAATTTGACATGATTTACCTCTTATCCCATTTTGCCATCTTTGGCTTGAATTTCAATCTTTTGCAATGAAAAAGAAACACCTTTAATGGTTGTTTCATACCCTGTCTGGACAATCTTTCCCGCACCAGAAGCATTTGCTGTTAACGTCTTAATTGGCACACCACTTGTATATTCAGCAATGTTGTATTCAGCAGTTCCATATTCATAACTTGTCTGTGATGGGATGTAGACGTTCTCGGCTCGATAAGCGCCAGAATAGTCAAAGCCCCAATTTATAGACAAGAACTGGTCAGAGCCACCAATCACAATGGCTGTAATATTCTTCAGAATAGAAATCTGATTAGGGTTTCCCAAGTCAGCATTGTTCGTGTAGTACGCAAATCGGTACGTTACTGTGTCATCAAGATAAGTACCATACTTGCCGATATAGCCATTCTTACCAATGTACAAGTCGCCATTACGCAAAGAACGCAAAGCAGTAGGAGCAATTGAGTCCCACTTGGTTACACGGGAAGCGCCATCTTGCAATGTTTGCTTGGTATCAAAGCAGTAAACTTGGAAAGATGCAGGTAAAACAAGCAGATAAAAGGCTTCTTTTTCTGAGTAAACAGACTTCAAATTAGCCAATGTTTCGCTTGCCAGAGAAGAAGACAAGTCAAAACGAACATTCTTAGACAAGTCTCGCAAAGGAGCAGACTTCTCTTGAATTGTCCTCATCAGTGAACGAACACCTGAGTCTGACAAGAAAACAACGTCAGTACCAATACTTTGTATGGTATCCCTTGCTATGCAACCAATAGAACCTACTGTGTCGCTCAAAAGCAGAGATGCAGGGGTAGAAGCATTAGAGTAAACAAGAATCTGTCGTTTACCAAAGATAAACAAGAAATCATTGTGAGCTGCCAAGCCCATTACTTCATCAGCACCATTAGGCCATACACGAGAGACATCTAATGAGCCTGAAGTACCACCCCCCCATACATGACCTGCAATCAGATCAGAAAAGGTAATGGTTGTTTTATCGGTAGCAGTATTAGCCACCCACAAACGACCAAATGCTGAGATGCAGATGTTTGCTTGTGGAGCAGTAGCCACATAACCAGACTTCTCAGAGATTCTGCGGTAAGTAGTTGTACTTATAGCGGGGTCATAAATGAGTGGATCGTGACCTGTTTGGAAGAAGTATGCAATCCCATTTAAGGATGCAGTTTGCCAGTTATTTGCAGTAATAGTAGGAGCAGTACCACCACCACCATAAGTCAACTCAGTCACCGCATTAGAAGTGCCAAGTTTGAATATCTTGTTGTTGCCAGCAAACAGAACTGTAAGAGTTCCGTCAGTCTGGACTAACTCATGGATAACGCCAACATCATTAGCACCCAAAGCACCAGAAGATGAGTTAACCCTTGACCAACCTTTTCTAGCACCAATACGACCATATTGATCCAAGATGCAATTAGTTGCAACCAAAGCAAAGCCAGCCCCTAAATCAAGGGGAGAGTCTTCAGTATTTAGGCCATAAAAGCCTGGTGCTGAGAGACTGTAACTTTGTAGTTGTGCTGCCATTAGACCGCCACAAAGTTGTCTTCAGGATAACGAGTGCTTTCCATCGCAATAGCGTCAGAGAGCATTCCCCTAAACAAAGCATAAGCCTCAGTAGAGTTTGTTCCACCATCTTCGCCACGCTCAATCAAAGCCCTTGCATAGGCACTTTGAGTAACCAAATAGTCCAAAACCTTGACAGAAGTGCCATCAGCAGACAGATTAGCCTGTGGGATGATTAGGTCAAACAACAATGTATATACGCCATTGGGGACAGGAAACAAGTCAACCTTTGTGTCCCCATTACCATCTACCCCGTTATAGCAAAACTCGCTAGGAATAGACTGTGAAGGAGTGCCAAAGTTGAGCTTGCGGTTCATGTCCGCAACAGTAATGTTGTCCAAAGTAATAACACTGGTAGTGTTAATAGCGTCAGTAACACGAAACTTCTGACCCGCACCTGTCAAAGCATAAGAACTTACGCCAGAAGTAGTGGTGATAGTGACTGTTTGTGCTAAAACATTCCAAGTATATGTATCTTCAATCTGACGCTTGGCATCATTGACAAACTTGCCAATCAAAGAAGAATAGGTTGTTTCGCCAACAGTAGATACTGTGCTTTCACGCAAGCGCACTAACACATCGTTAACAAGTTCTAAGTAGGTCATGTTCGTTGCGCTCCCTGAACCTCAAATGTTGCAATAAAACTGAAGGTACTACCCGCTTCTGTAGTAATTTGAAGCCTATCGCCCTCTTCTAAAACGATGTAAGCAACACCATTAAATTCAAGATATTCTTTAGAAGTTAAGGTGTAAGAAGTAAGAATATCCAAGGTTGTGGCATCACTTGCGTCATACCATTGAACAGTAATGTGCTTAGTCGAACCACCAGTATTGTGGATATACATGACAGTAAACTTGGCGTAATAACCCGTAGGAACTGTATAAACAGTTGTCAGCGTTGCGGCTGTTGGGTTAATTCCGACAGATACTGGTCTCACTTCATATTCCTCTTAGAGATCGCTTTAGCTTTAGCTTTAGCGTCTTCCTTGGACGTTGCGCCCCAAGCTCTAAGAGAAAGTAAAAGTCGGGTAGGCTTTCCATCTTTCATCTCAGCGCCAGGCATAT
>Ga0209442_1001878_pt1 | contig 11660 bp, 13 predicted proteins | sample LauGreSBDMM110DD_2_FD_187565 | JGI IMG/M metagenome (GOLD analysis project Ga0209442, IMG submission 187565) | Freshwater lake microbial communities from Lake Michigan, USA - Sp13.BD.MM110.DD (SPAdes) (version 2) | ecosystem: Environmental > Aquatic > Freshwater > Lake | place: Lake Michigan...
CAACAGCGGCCGTATCGAGTTGATTGCGACTTTGAAGTTGCGCCAACACACCTGCCAACAAGTCGACGGGCTTGACCTCATGCAAGCTGCCGTCTTTTTTACCTTTTCCGCGTGGTGTGCGAATTGCATCGTATACAAATGCTTCACTCATATTTTCTCCGTAAATCGACCAAGGGTTAGACCTTGTGTGGTGAGGTATTGGAAACAGTATACTTTCCGCAAAGCGTGCGCTTTGTATAAATAAACCCTAATCTTTTGCAAGAAGTCACATGATCGAACGAACCCTCTTTAACGACGGCCACGAAGCCTTTCGCGATAGTTTTCGCCGCTTCATAGACAAGGAAATCGCCCCTTACCACGAGGGTTGGGAAGAACAAGGATATGTTGAACGTACCGTTTGGAACAAAGCTGGTGAAAACGGTTTTTTATGTATGGGTCTGCCTGAAGCGTTTGGCGGTTCAGATGCAGATAAGCTCTATTCGGTAGTGCAAATGGAAGAGATTGCACGCGCCGGATTTAGCGGTATTGGCTTCGGCTTGCACAGTGAAATCGTTGCGCCCTATATCCTTCACTACGGGACAGAAGCGCAAAAGCAAAAGTACCTCCCTAAGTTAGTCAGCGGTGAAATGGTTGGCGCGATCGCCATGAGCGAACCGGCAGCTGGCTCTGACTTACAAGGCGTAAAAACTACTGCGTTGTTGCAATCCGATGGAAGCTACTTGATCAACGGCAGTAAGACTTTCATTACCAACGGATGGCATGCCGATTTGGTGATTCTGGTGGCCAAGACTGACCCAGCTGCCGGTGCCAAAGGCACCAGTTTGTTTTTGATTGAAAAAGGCATGCCCGGATTTGATAAAGGCAAACGCTTGAAAAAAATGGGCATGAAAGCCCAAGATACATCCGAACTTTTCTTCAACGATGTGTCTGTCAGCGCAGACCAACTTCTAGGTGGGCCCGCCATGCAAGGCAGAGGCTTCTTTTGCTTGATGGAGCAGCTGCCGTGGGAGCGCCTCCAAATCGCTATTGGTGGCATTGCCGCAGCACAAGCTGCCATCGACTGGACGTTGCAGTATGTTAAAGACCGAAAGGTTTTTGGACAGGCTGTGGGCAATTACCAAAACACCCGTTACACCTTGGCAGAGCTGCAAACGGAGGTGCAAGTGGCGCGCGTGTTTGTGGATAAATGCTGTGAATTGATTACACAAGACAAGCTCGACACTGCTACCGCCAGCATGGCCAAGTATTGGTGTACAGACTTGCAATGCAAAGTGATGGATGAATGCGTTCAGCTGCATGGTGGCTATGGCTATATGTGGGAATATCCCATCACACGGGCCTATGCCGACGCGCGTGTACAACGTATCTACGGTGGCACTAACGAAATCATGAAAGAAGTGATTTCGCGCAGCATGGGCTTAAGCGGTCGCTAAGGCCTATAACTACTTATCTAATGAATACCTCCTTGGCCAAACGCCCGCGCGGGAGACCCAAAAAAACCGAAGAGCAACGTGATGATGGCAACCGTCGCCAGGCACTCATATGCGCGGCGGCGCAGCTTTTCAAGCTAAAGGGCTATGACGCCACCACCACCCGTGAAATCGCTGCACAAATTGGAATGCAGCCAGGCTCTCCGTTCTATCACTTCGAAAATAAACAAGACCTGTTGTTGGCTGTCATGGTAGATGGCATGAAGCGAGCCATCGCAGACCAACACACCTTGCTAAAAGCCTTATTAACTCAGTCTCCCAAGGCCAACGCAAGCATCAAGCTACGCATACTAATTCGCCACCACTTTGAGGTTCTGCTGGGTCCTCAGAGCGACTTTATCCCTGTCATGCTTTATGAGAGTCGCGCTCTCAACAGTGTTCAACGCCTTAGCATCAATAAGCTCAAAGATAGCTACGAGGCTGCTTGGATTCCCGTTTTACAAGAGCTCTGCCACTGCAACAAATTGAAAGCGCCAGTCGGCATTTCAAGGCTGATGATTTTTGGTGCGCTGAACTGGTCTGTTCAATGGTACGAAGCGCCGCTGATCAAAAATAAAAATCGCGTAAAAAGTCATCATGCATCGCTAGATGAACTGACTGAGGCCGCACTTGTTTTGTTTTTATGACCGGCTATTTCGTCTGACGTGAAGGCAGCGGACAAGAAGGTGACCCCTTTAAAATTAAGCCCTCAACGCTTCGGATCTTTTCGCAGCAAAACTATGTTGCGGTAGCCCAGTCGTATGAGACCTTGCTCCTGGAAGTGACGCAGTTGCTGGTTAACACGTTGGCGCGACGCCGAAGACGCTTGGGCCAGGTCAGACTGGCTAACGCGCAGCATGACGCCATCGGGCACCACTGTGCTGTTGTATTTGGCGATGCGCTCCAGCGAGGCCCATACGCGAAGCTCAAGACTATGCATGCCCTGATCGGCCAGATTGTCAAACAGTTGGTTGATGCGCAAGCCTAAAATACGCAGCAGGTCCAGGGCTACCAAAGGGTCGCGTCCAATCAACTCAATCAACCGGGCACGTTCGATGTGCAAGACCTGTGTAATGCCATGAGAGACCATGTCGGCTGGATTGTTAGCTTGAGCAAATACCGAGCTCAATCCTGCAATCTCGCCAGGTAACATCCAGCGTATCAATTGCTCCTCGCCCTCCTGGGTAATCACGCTGATTCTTATGCGGCCGCTGACCACCAGCCATGCTGCCGAGGTGGGTTGGCCACGGCTGAGCAAGACCTGGCCATCGTTCCAAGTACGTAGCATGCCTACGTCATGCAACGCTTGGGTCGAGCGTTTTGTCAGGCCTGGGCTTTGCGCCCAGTCCTTATTTATTTCATCAGCGTCTAGCACTTTGAAAACTTTAGCGCGATTGCTGCTGGCTTGGCTTTCGGTCGGTGTGCGTGGGGGTGGCGATGGCATGGTTGGTCAGGATGAAATTGGCTTATTTTGAGTGCTTTCCCTTAAATTGTCACAACAGAAACAATTTGTCAAATCCTGTGGGCTTTAAATTGGTAGCACCGAGCTTGACGGTAATCAAGTTTAGGAACCACATTGGAGACGACATGAAATTTTCTGCTGCGGCATTTGTGCGCACCTCACTCGGTGCAATCGCTATCACACTGGGCGCCAGCGCCATGGCTCAACCCGTGGTGCGCTTCCAGGACTACCCCGGCACCGGCAACATGCTGGTGCGTGTGGCCATTGAACAAGGTTTTTGCCAGCAAGCCGGCATCCGTTGCGAACTGCGTACCATCCCCGCAGCTCCGCTGGGCATGCAAACCATGCTGGCGGGTGACATTGAAGTCGCTTATGGACCCACCGAGGTAATTGCTGCTTCGGTGGCCCGTAAAGTGCCCATTAAAGTCATCGCTGCCGGCTTTGTTGACCCTGTCTTTTTCATTGCCGCATCGGCCAACACCGAGTTGCCCACCGAAAAAGAAGGCTACCCCGGCGTAGTCAAGTCCTTCAAAGGTAAAAAAATCGGTGTGACCCAGCGTGGCTCGGGCGCTGAATTCCAGGTGGTCGACATGCTGGCCGATGCTGGCCTGACTGCCAACGACGTGACCTTTGTGGCCGTGGGTGCCCCTGACACAGCCTTTCCAGCCCTCACACGTGGTCAGGTCGATCTGATCATGACTTTCTCGCCCACCGATGGCATGTGCGAGGTCCTCAAGGCCTGCCGCGTTGTGATCGATCCTCGCAAGGGCCAGGGGCCTAAAAGCATCTTGGCCACCCGTGGTGGTGCAGGTGCTATGGCGGTCAAAGCCGACTGGGCTGCTGCCAATGCCACCACCGTGGCCGCCATTCGCAGGACCCTAGAACTATCAGAGGCCTTCATATCCAACCCGGCCAACTTCGGCAGGACGCTAGAAATTCTGCGCAAGACCTTCGCACTGCAACTGCCCAATGCCGACCTAATCGCAGAAGTTGCCTTGCGCAATTCAATCGGGACTTTCAAGGCTCGTGGTTCGGTGCCTGCCATGCAGGCGGTGGCAGACTCCATGACTGAGAACAAATTGCTACCGGTCAAGGTTGACCTGGCTCCAGTGGTGCTGCCCTGACCTTCGATGGCATGGACATGGCTAGGACGCATGGATGATCGACGTACAGCACATCGACCTGAGTTTTGACGGCACCCAGTGGGTTTTGCAGGGTGTGGACCTGCACGTCAAGTCAGGGGAGTTTGTGGCGCTTGCGGGTCCCAGCGGCTGCGGAAAGACCACCTTGCTCAACCTCTGTGCTGGCTTGTTGGATCTGCCCCCGGGCCAGAGGCTACAGGTGGCGGGCCAAGCTCCTAAGCTTGGCAGCCGTGAGGTAGCTTACATGTTGGCTCGAGATAGCCTGTTTCCCTGGCTCAATGCACTGGACAACGCCGCCTTCGGACTAAAAGTGCGTGGCATGCCCATCGCTGAGGCTCGGGATCGGGCCGCGAAGATGCTTAAGCAGGTGGGGCTGGGCGGCTTCGAATACCGAATGCCCAAAGCGCTGTCGCATGGTATGCGCCAGCGCGTGGCCTTGGCTCGCACATTTGCCATGCCTTCACCTTTGTTGCTAATGGACGAGCCCTTTGGGTCATTAGACGCACAAACCAAGTTGCAGCTGCAGGACCTGTTGCTGCAGTTGTGTCAGGAGGGCAACAGAACCGTGTTGTTCGTCACTCACGACCTGTCTGAAGCCGTTGCGCTGGCCGACCGGGTGGTAGTGATGTCCTCGCGCCCCGGGCGCATCGTAGCCGATGTGACGGTGCCGCTTGAACGCCCTCGCTCCATCCGACAGCTGCAAACCAACGAGAACTTTCACCGTACATACGCCCAGGTGTGGAAACATCTTGAGGAAGGTTGGGTGCACCATGAAGGCTGACACCTTGCGTACTCTGTCGCATCACGCTGTGTTTGTGAGTGTGGTGCTGGGCTTGTGGGAATGGGCTGCACGAACGGGCTTCATCGACCCGAGCTTCTTGGGCAGTCCTCTGGGAATAATTGGCTTCACACTTGAGAACCTAGCCAACGCCCGGCTTTGGGGCGATCTGGGCTACACCCTGATGGCCGTTTTTTCGTCTTTTTTCATCGGCTCGGTCGCCGCAATGGCTACAGGTTTGGCCTTTGTCACCTGGCCAAAGCTCGAGGCTTTTTGTGAACCCTACATCGCGGCTATGAACGTGCTGCCCCGCATCGCGCTGGTGCCGCTGTTCATTTTGTGGTTCGGACTAGGCGTGGGCTCCAAGATCGCCCTGGGAGTGTCGCTGACTTTCTTCATTGTGCTCTCCACCACAGTGGCCGGTATCCGGGGTGTCAGCCAAGACCACATCACGCTTACGCGAAGCCTGGGCGCCAGCAGCCAACAGATGTTCTTTTGGGTCACTCTGCCGGGTGCTGTACCGGTGCTGTTTTCGGGTCTGCGCCTGGGCCTGATCTACGCCTTGCTGGGTGTGGTTGGCGCAGAAGTCATTGCTTCCGAGCGGGGTCTGGGTCAACAACTCGCCTATCTCGGATCTACTTTCAACGTCAACGGCGTATGGTCGCTGCTGTTTGATCTGGCGCTCATTGGAGTACTGATCATGAAGCTGATGAACTGGGTTGAGCGCCGTCTGCTGCACTGGCAATGAGCCCAGTTCATTGTCATATTAAGGAGATAAAAAATGAGCTTCCGTCACATCCAGATCGACCCCTTGACGCCGACCATTGGCGGCATGATCAGCGGCGTAGACCTGAACAGCACTCGGTCCGAAGACGTATACGAAGAGATCAAAAGAGCGCTCTGGCAATATGGTGTGGTGTTCTTCCGCAAACAAGCTTTGAAGCCCGAGGCTTACATCCGTCTGGGTCAGAACTTTGGCGAGATGGAGCAGCATGAATTTTTCCCGCACATTGAAGGTCACCCACAGATCCAGTTGATTTCGAACCAGGGCAATGAAGCGCCCGAGACCGATCGCTGGCACACCGATGTGACTTTCCGAAAAAAGCCCAACATGGTCTCCATCTTGCGCATCACCGACCTGCCGCCTGCAGGGGGTGACACCATGTGGATGCATGCAGGAGCTGCCTACGATGCCCTCAACCCCGGCATGCAGCAGATGCTCGAAGGCCTGCAGGCCGATCACGACCTGCCCTGGGCTTTCCGCCGCATCAATGCCACAGAGCGCTTGGCCAAGCGTGCCTCTGCCAAGACCGGCATGTTGGTCACAGCCAATGCACAAGAGTGCAAGATGATTGAGAACACACCCACGGTGACCCACCCGGCAGTGATCACACACCCCTATACCGGCCGCAAGATTTTGTTCGTGAATTCAATCTGGACCAAGCGACTGCTAGGCATGCACATGGACCTGTCAGAGGCTGTGCTGAACATGCTTTACGAGTGGGTCAAAAAGCCCGAGTTCATGGTGCGTTTCCGTTGGGAAAAAGACTCGGTTGCTATGTGGGACAACTGCGCCACGCAGCACTACGCGGTGTTTGATTACGCCCCACATTACCGTGCCGGTCAACGCATGACCTGCGGCAGTTTTGTGCCCACCCTCAACCCTGGTTCGGCCAGCGCAGCCGGCGGGGGTGGCCAGCCCTCGGTGATGCACCAGTTGCTGGACACCACCCGCATGCAAGCGGCCAGTCCACGCGAGCAGCAAGCGGTAGAGGCTATCTTCAGCGCCCTAGAAAACGTAGACCTGAACGCCGTGGCCGCTGCCGCCCAGCGCCGCTGAACTAGGGCAGTACCCCGACATGAGTTTCAATAACCCCATCGATCTGGCCGACCACGACCTGGCCGCTTTGCAGGAGGCCCGCGACTTGCTGGGCCGCGCCCAACAAGCCGCTGCCGTTCTGGCAATGTGGACGCCCGAAGAGGCCAAGCGTGTGGCCAAAGAGGTGGCCGCAGCATTATTGCCCCGTGCCGAGTTTTATGCCGAATGGGCCGTACGAGAAAGTCGCATCGGCAAAGTCCCCGACAAGATCGCCAAGAACCAGATTGCTTGCACGATCACGTCCAGCGCTTGGGATAATGTCGCTTTGGGTGGAGTGCGACGCATTGACGCGCTGCGCATCGTCGAGATCGGACGCCCGGCGGGTGTCGTGGTGGGTTTGTCCAACTCCACCTCGCCCGTGGCCACCATCATCTTCAAATCTATCATGTGCTTGATGACACGCAACGCGCTCGTCATATCGCCTCATCCGGTGGCCTTGGGCTGCTGCACGGCCGTCACCCTAGAATTGCAGACCGCCATTGAAAAAGCAGGTGGTCCGGCGCATGCGCTGCAAATCCTTACGCGCCCCACGGTCGAGGCCACAGGGGCGTTGATGCGCGACGCCCGCACCGACGTGATTTTGGCCACTGGTGGGACGCCCATGGTGCGTGCAGCCTATGGCTCGGGCAACCCCGCCATTGGTGTGGGATCGGGCAATGTGCCGGTCTATGTGGACGCGAGCGCCGACCTGCAGGCGGCTGCAAAAACAATTGTGGTTGACAAGAACTTTGACCACGGCAGCCCCTGCTCGGCTCCATCGGTGATCGTGCTGCATTCGGGCGTTGCTGTGCCCATGCAACAGGCCCTGATGGGTCAGGGTGCGCATGTGTGCACCGAAGAAGAGGCGCAAAAAATTCAGCACCACGCCTTTCCAGGCGGCAAGTTCAATGGCAAGGTGGTAGGTCGCCCCGCGTTTGAGATCGCACAAGCCGCTGGCGTGCAGGTGCCGCTCGACTGCCAGGCCCTGATTTGCCCCATCACCAACCCGCAAGCGGGCCATGTGATGCTCAAGGAAAAGCTATCACCCATCTTAGGCTGTGTGGTCGTGACGGGCATGGATCAAGCCATTGACGTGGCGCGACTAATGCTGCAACACAGCGGCGCAGGCCACACATCCGGCATCCATTCGGCTAACGCCGAGCAGGCGGTGGTCTGGGGGGCTGCGCTTGATTACTACCGCGTGGTGGTGAACGGCTCCACGGTGCACGACAGCACCGGGGCCCACACCGGTCTGCCTTACACCTTCACCATTGGAACGGGGTATGCGGGTAAAAGCTCGGTGGACTTTAACGTTGGCCCCGAGCTGCTGGTCAACTGGAAACGCGTGGCCTTTCCACTGCCCGGCGGATGGGCCGGGGCCATGGCTTCGGGTGCGGCCTTGCCAGCGTCTGTAGGCAGTTTGTCCACCATCACGCCTGAGCTCCAGGCCACGGTCCTGCGCATCGTGCAGGAAGAACTCGAACACCTTCGCTGAAAGCCCTTTATGTCCACCTTGCGCAGTTATATTTTTCTGGACCGCTTGCAGCCACAACTGATGTGTTTGTTGGGTTCCACCGCCCGTGGTTTTTTGCCCCGCCACAACGACGCCGCCATGGTGATCGAAGTCGCTCCAGGCATGGACATTGAGTGGCTGACAGACATTGCGCTCAAGCATGACAACGTCAAGCCCGGAAACCTGGTGGTTGAGCGGCAGTTCGGCTATCTGGAATTTCACGGCCAGTCCTCTTCGTCGGTCAAGTCAGCGGGCGCAGCCGTTTTGGATGCCATGGGCGTGAGTGAAAAAAGCGTGCTCAAGCCCGAAATCCTGGCCTCCAAAGTGATTGACCGTGTGGATGGTTACCACGCGTTCTTGATTAACCGCAGCAAGGCGGGAAGCATGCTCTTGCCCGGCGAATCGCTCTACATCATGGAGATGACCACCTCGTCGTATGCGCTCTTGGTGGCCAATGAGGCAGAAAAGGCCGCCAACGTGAAACTGATCGACTGCCGCTTTATGGGCCCGGCTGGACGCCTATATTTGTCGGGTAATGCGTCGGACGTGAGGGCCGCCGCTGCTGTGGCCGAAGCCGTGATCCGTGACGCAGGAGGTGCGAAATGAGCACAGACGCTTTGCGCCAACAGATCCGCTCGTCTATCCAGGCTAAGCTGGCGGGCACACACACGACTGCAGCCCCTGCCCAAAACCCGAGCCTTAACAAGCAAAACCTCGCGCCTTCTGCTCTGGTGATTCCCTTGCGACTGGGCAGCGCCCAAGACTCGACGGTTTTGACCCAGTTGTTTCAACGGCTGGCAGCGAGTCCGGCATTGTTAAAGATGGCCGATACAGGTTTACTCCGGTTTGATTTGCGCGTGGATGCTGCTGCGCTGTTCTCCTCGGCCATGGCTGCCACCACTGCCATCGACTCAGCTGCTTGCTGCTCCTCCTGCAAGGCTGGCAAGGACTGCGAATGTAAGGGTGACTCCTGTGGCTTACACGATCACCCAGCTCAAGACATGCCCGAACTCAAGGGCGTGATCGGCGAGACATTACTCAAAGCCCTGCCACCGAGCGTGAAAATCGTTCGACTGCATTCCAAGGCGGTCCTGACCCCCTTGGGCAAAGAAGCCCTGCGCAAGCGTGGTATCACCATTTACCGAGGAGCTAACATATGAAAACAGGAACCGTGATTGGCCGCATCGTGGCCAGCAAACGCCTGCCCGAATTGCCTGCTGGCGCATTGTTGGAGGTGCAACTTGACTACCCCAAGGATGTCGTCGTTTGCTATGACCCCATGGGCTGCGGCATCGGTGAGCGCGTGATGATCACCATCGGAGCGCCCGCAGCCTGGTGGTTCGCCCCGGCTCACCCGCGCGTGGTGGCTGATGCTTTGATCATCGCATCGCTCGACAACTACGACTCCCCAACGCCGATGCGTTGATCGCTTCTGCATTTTTTCCCTTAATTCTTTCCTCAACACTTTTTTTAAACCCTCAAGGAGACTCTCATGTCACAAGCTATCGGAATGATCGAAACCAAAGGTTATGTTGCTGCTTTCGCTGCCGCTGACGCCATGGTCAAAGCCGCCAACGTCAATATCGTTGGCAAAAAAGAAGTCGGTGGCGGCCTGGTCGCCATCATCGTCTCGGGTGACGTAGGTGCCGTCAAGGCCGCTACTGAAGCCGGTGCAGAAGCTGCAGGTGCGATTGGTGAAGTAGTGTCTTGCCACGTCATTCCACGTCCGCATGCTGACGTGCAAAAAGCCTTTGACGGTAAGTAATTGCCAATTGCCCTAAATAAGGAGGCCGCATGGCCACAAGTAAAAAGGCTGCTGCGCCCGCCAAACCGGCTGCAGAGCTTCGTGTCTACCTAACGCTCACAGACTTGCAGCCACAATTCTCGTCGTGGATGAGCTCGCCTCTGGGCGCGCGTGGCTACGTGGCAATGCAAGGCGCTCACGCTCTGTTGGTGGAGATCGCCCCAGGGCTGTCCATTCAACGCGTGATTGATTTGGCCTTGAAAGCTGAGCCGACGCTTGAGCCTGGTATTTTGGCCGTGGAGCGCCAGTTTGGCGTGCTGGAATTACACAGCAACGATGGCGCTGCGCTAAAACGTGCTGGACAGGTTATTCTAAATTGGATGGGTGCCAAAGCTGAAGACCAGCTTCGTCCGCATCTGCTTTACAGCGATATTCTGGAAAAAGTGACTGATCAGCACGCCGTGTTGATGAACCGCACGCGCCAGGCCAGTATGGTGCTGCCCGGAGACAACATGTTGCTAATGGAAGTGGCACCAGCATTGTTTGGTGCCCATATGGCCAACGAAGCCGAAAAAGTCGCCCCCGATCTGACCCTAGTCGAGTGCAGCATGATAGGTGCCAGTGGCCGTATGTACCTGACGGGTAGCATGGCTTCACTTGAAAAAGCAAAGGCGCATGTGGAAGAACTTTTGTCAGAGATTCCTGGGCGTGCTTAATTGCTTCGGATTTAATAGAGTTCGTGCACACATTTCTGAACAAAGAGTTTGGAGTGTGTTGTCGTTCTAATTTGCGTCTCCCTATCTTTCAAACGTAACGGCTTGATGCACGTCATGTTTTGCAAACTGGAATGCCTATGAGCGGGCTGCGAAATTTGCCGCGATTTCTTGCCGCTGGAGGTGGTCTTATTAAATAGCTGCGGTGAGTACCGAGTAGAAATCACCACCCTGATTTGACAAGTACTTCCCGTAAATTTTTCGCAGCCCAATTTTTTAACACTGCAGGACCCATTTGGGCAAAGCATGCGGGTATCAAATCAAGCCTACAGCGCATTTCTACTCTTGGGTGCTGGGCTGAATAGCAGAATCCTGCTCAAAACAAACGTAGCGATTTTTTTAAAGCTGAGCAAATTTGCAGCGTTCACAACATTCAGGTCTGACTAAAAAAGCTAACAAAAATTGAATGCTAATGTCGAAGAATATTGAAGATAGATTTGTGTTGATTTCGGCATCGAAAATCTATGAAAAGACACAGAAAAATCTATGACGAGTAGTAAAGTCGGACTATACTACTTTGAACCTAAAAAAAAGCACCTAAAGTCGCCCTTAAGTGCTTGATTTAATTTGGTATTTTTGGTGGGCGATGCAAGTTTCGAACTTGCGACCCCTGCAGTGTGAAGGGAGCGCGTGCAACAGTACCGCTGCAACGGTGTAACAATGATACTGCAAACTGAAGAAAAAATCAGTCCTGCGATGGTGCAAAGCTGGCTAATTTTTAGATACTAGAACTATGGGCTCTGTTAATTGCTCAGACGTTCATGATGGTCACCGAACGGGCATTTAAATAAGCATCCATGGCTTCTGGTCCACCTTCCGAACCGTAACCCGAATCTTTGATGCCACCAAACGGCATTTCGGCAGATGGCATGGCTGGCATGTTCATCCAAAGCATGCCCACTTCCACTCTACGTGCTAATA
>Ga0209442_1001880_pt1 | contig 11648 bp, 13 predicted proteins | sample LauGreSBDMM110DD_2_FD_187565 | JGI IMG/M metagenome (GOLD analysis project Ga0209442, IMG submission 187565) | Freshwater lake microbial communities from Lake Michigan, USA - Sp13.BD.MM110.DD (SPAdes) (version 2) | ecosystem: Environmental > Aquatic > Freshwater > Lake | place: Lake Michigan...
GCTGAACTTAGAACAGATCAAAAGCTATTTGATTATTTCTTAAAAGTTGAACACATCGCTTCATAACTGCCTCTCAGACGGGACACTTGAGAATAAGCGGCATCTGGATGTAGCTGGCGATAATCTTCCTGCTGCTTTTGTATGCATTCCTCAAACTTGTCGCCACACCCCGACAAAGATAGCTCTAGAAGAATACAAGTAGCAATTAAAAAAATCTTCACGATTATCCTCTCACTAGGAATAATTTCGAGCTCTTATGGTTAGATATAACGTTGACTTGACAACCAACCTATCCACAATAAGCAATTAACTCCAATACAAAAAAATCTATCGACTATCTGAGTAGTGATTCAGTCATTTAAAACATGCTCAGTTAACCTTGATAGCACTGCGCTCAGTCACATCTTTTTTATATCTTTATGTAAATTAAACTTACCTTAGCCGAAATTTGAGCCTAGCTATGTGTGGTATCAAACTTAGGAATCTTTTCTAGTAAGCTAGCAAAGGCATTGTTTTCCATCAAGGCTGTAATTAGTGGTGACTAATTAACCTAAAACATAAAGATGAGGTCTTCTTTCGATGAGCTGACTAGATTTTTTGTACCACTTCATAAATATCAGCCTGCATTTGGTCTGATAAAGTGAAATACTTTTAAAGCGAATTTATAGCTTGTAATTTTTTAGGAAAAGTTAATTTCGAAGTAGACTTAATTGATTAATTTTTTTGTTTATTTTTTTAAGTTCTTATAATTGATTTTCTACGTTATGCCTTCCATTAGCACTACCAACTTTTCCCGTAGAAACTTTGGCTAGGACGCATTTAGAAGCTCATTCCAATTGGTTTTATAAGCAGATAATTGAGCTCTTAATTCATGCCACACTTTCTCCTGAACCCTGTTCTGAAGCGGGCACTATCAGTGCAATGATTTATGTTGTCGGAATCTCATATTTTGTTGCCCTAAACTGACAGCAGATCAGACCTACATTCGCGATGCCTCATTAAACGAAAGCCCAGCTAATTATCTCAAAAGTTGCTAGAATTATTGAATGATTCGAAACTACTTGATCATTTTATTAGTTGTCTTAATGCCCATACGCTCTTGGGCTTCTGAACGCATGGGCATACAAATGGCTCAGCCAACTCATTCAATGCAAGCGATGGCTGATGGTGATGACAGTCATTGCGAAATGATGCAGTCCGAACCAAATAACCCAAATTCTCAACTTGAGCATCACGACAAACCATCATGCAAAGTTTGTTCAATGTGTATGGCGTTTGCTTTCATTCAACCATCAATATCGATCAATATAAATCACCATTCTTATCAATTAGCAATCCGAAAAACACTGTTAATCGATAGTGCCTATTTGGCTTTACCTATTAAGCCACCCATTTCTTAATCCCCCTAGCAGTAGTCCGCCCAAAATTTGTGGTGGAAGCTTGATCAACTAACTTCTTTATTGGTTGATTTTGATATTTAATTATTTTCCTTTGGGGGAAACCATGAAAAAATTTTTATTTGCCATTGCCTTTCTTATCTCTTCACTTGTATGGGCAGCACCTGATTGGATTAATGCAAAAGTTGTGAAAGTAGAGCCTGAGCGTAATAGGATTGTGCTCAATCACGAGAAGATTAAAAGTATTGGTATGGATGCAATGACTATGCTCTTTGATACCTCGCCTAAGCTCGATCTTAAAAGCTATAAGGTTGGTGATTCAGTTCGCTTCCAATTCAAAATTAATGATGGAGTGTTAGAAGTGATTGCATTGGAGAAAATGCCATGAAGTTATGGATTTTATTCATCACCAGTCTTTTGGTCAGCCTCACAGTCCAAGCAGCGCCGATGGGATTTAAAGATAGCTGGATGACGATGGGGGATTTTAGTAAAACCTTTCGAGAGGCTACAACTAACTACGCCTTAACTCCAAGAGATGCTATTGGTCTGACCTCCACCTATATGCAAACGGATAATCAGTCTCAGAGGCAGATGAATAACGAGCTGACTTACACCAGACTGCTTAAACGCTGGAATATGCCGGACGCACAGGCCAATATCTGGTTTATCGGTGGCATTGGAGAGACAAGAGGCAACTTCTTTAATGGCGCAAAAGCTACGCTATCTCCCGGTATGCAAGCTGACTATGAGACGACTCGTTTGTATGCATCAGCTAATGCTCGCATTTATGTGGCCGATGGAATTACTAATAATATCGTATCTGCTAGAACTGGTTTTTCTTTTTATGAAGCGAACTACGATGAAACTCAGCCATGGATCATTGTGGAGGCTAGGCGTATGTCGATGGTTTCTAACGCATATGAAGTAACACCAATGCTTCGTCTCATTCATAACCGTTTTTTCGTAGAAGCAGGTGCGAACCTTGATGGTCAACCACGGCTTAGCTTTATGTATGTCTACTAAATTAAATGAACATATAAGGATTTCAAAATGAAAAAGATTTTTATAGCAACCCTCTTAGTCATTTCTTTAACGCCTGCTTTTGCAGTTACCAGCATGAAGGCTACTGTCAATGGTATGGTCTGCGCCTTTTGTGCTCAAGGTATTGAAAAGCGCATTTCTAAAATGCCAGCAACCAAAGCTGTCTATGTCGATCTGAAAAAGAAAACCGTTGTCGTTGAACCTAAAGAGGGAATGTCTTTAGATCAAAAAGCGATTATGGAAGAAGTCAAAGACGCAGGCTATGACATTGTCAAAGTAGAGTCAGTTCCAAAGTCTGTCGCTGAGATCAAAGCGGAATTGGTGGTCGACAAATGATTACCGAGAAAATTATTGCTCCCAAAGGTAATTTATTTTCCAGCGTCCTTACGCTTTTTGCCAGCTCTAGCACTCTCCTCTGTTGTGCAATACCAGCGTTATTAGTAGCGTTAGGAGCTGGAGCTACCTTGTCCACATTCATCTCAATTTTTCCAAAAATTGTATGGGTTAGCGAACACAAAGTAGAAGTTTTTATTTTTGCTGGAGTAATGCTAACCATCAGTGGTTATATGCAATGGCAGGGGAGATCGGCACCGTGTCCAATTGACCCCGTTTTACGAGATGCTTGCATGAGAACTCGTAAGGCATCCTTGATAGTCTATTCGATAAGTCTATTGGTGTATTTAACTGGAGGATGGTTTGCTTTTGTACAACCAGTGATATCGAGTGTCGACTAAATAGAAGCTTACCGTTGGCGTATTAAAAGCTGGAGTAGGATTGGGTAAGTGATGAGATAAGGGGTTGATTGAATATAGTCAGCCCCTATTCAAGATTTAAAAAGTTAAATTCGAAAAAAATTTTCATAATGCTTTATTATTTTATTAAATGAATTAATTAACTCGAGGTTGTTCTTTGTTTGAAATCGTTACCCGTATTGATCTGCTTTCAGTTTAGGACCACTAGATAAGAGATTACTACATCATAAATCATTGCATTGTTACGGCCTGCTTCTGGATGAATCGAGGTACTAGCGTTTGTGGTGCTGGCGGCTTATATCCGCGAGTAATATAGGTCTAATTGAATTAATTTTTTTGTTTTATTTTAAGTTCCTATAATTGATTTTCTAAGTTATGCCTTCTATTAGCACTACCAACTTTTCCCGAAGAACCTTTGGACATAATGTTTGATACTTTTATTTTGATGACACTTTTTCAATCCTATAGCTTATTACACAAAACGATTTTTTCGAGATAAACCACTGAATTTATTGAATTTTTGAGCCGATTGGATTTCTGTTAATCAGAAGAAAATTACTAGTTAGGCAATAAGATTTTATATCCGGCAAACCTTAAATATGCCACTGAACTATTAATGCAGGTCTAATTCGGCTTTACAATTAATTCAGAATCAGGCCTCTAACCCATACATTGATCTATGAAGTAAGACTCTCTTACCTTATGGCCTTAAACTGGCAACAGATCAAAAGCTTCTGGCTTCCTAGCTCCGCCAATGGAAAAACAATCAAAGTCTGTCCAAACGACAACACAAAATTCGATCAAGCTAAGCTACAGGCAGGATATTGACGGCCTGCGTGCCATCGCCGTTGTCGCTATCGTCGCTTTTCATGCATTCCCCTCTTTGATACCCGGTGGTTTCGTCGGTGTGGATATTTTTTTTGTCATTTCAGGTTTTTTGATTACCTCGCTGATTCTTCAAAAACAGTACAACAAAATTTTTAGTCTCACTGAGTTTTATGCAAGGCGAATTAGACGGATTTTTCCTACGCTCATACTTGTAATGTCAGCCTCTTTCGCATTTGGTTGGATTGCGTTGCTTTCAGATGAGTACAAAATGTTGGGCAAGCACATAGTAGCAAGCGCAGTTTTCATTCCGAATTTTATTTTTTGGAGTGAAAGCGGATACTTCGACTATGCAGCTGCTACGAAGCCGCTATTGCATTTTTGGAGTCTGGGCATTGAAGAGCAGTTTTATCTGCTGTGGCCTCTGCTTGCCGGACTTTGCTTTAGATACAAAATCAACTTAGTGAAAGTGAGTGGGGTAATTTTTCTCACTTCGCTACTCATTAATCTATTGATGATAGAAGTAGCAGCTTCAGCTACTTTTTTTTCGCCATTCAGCAGAATATGGGAGTTGTTAGCAGGCTGTCTGTTAGCACTTTTTATGCAAAGTAAAACGAGTGTATTCGAAACTACACAGCATAAATTCTTAGAACACAATTACATGAATCACGGTCTCACTACACTGGGGCTGTTGTTGATTTTATGTAGTCTTTTTTTATTTGATCAAGACATCGCTTTTCCAGGTGGCTGGGCACTCATACCTGTAACTGGATCGGTATTGATCATTCTTGCAGGCGAAAAAGCTTGGCTGAATAATTCGGTCTTATCAAATAAGATCGTGGTCGGTGTTGGCTTAATCAGCTTCTCTTTATATCTTTGGCATTGGCCACTACTATCTTTCGCACGCATAATTAGCGGCACTACACCAGACTGGCCTCTTCGCCTTGCTCTCGTCATGTCGTCGTTTGTGTTGGCCTTTCTTAGCACTCATTTTCTAGAGCGACCAATTCGATTCGGTCGCAAAACAAAATCTAAAGTCACACTGCTTGTTATTGCAATGATCATCATGGGTGGAGTGGGCTTAGTCACATTCTTGAAGGGCGGATTCGTAGGACGCATTTCAAATCAAGAGGTCAAAGCACAACTTGCTGATCTAAACTTTGATATTCCAGATAGTACTGGTTGGTATTGCAACGACCTTCAATTTGATAGCCCCCGCTGTCATTCAACTGGCCCTAATCCTGCCGTTGTCGTGATTGGAGATAGTCATGCTCTTACTATCTATTCTGGATTGCGCGATCTGTTCAAAGCCAGAGGTCAGGATATCGGTCTTTATGGCGCCAGTGACGGTTGCCCTCCTCTCCTCAACGTAGTGATACAAGATCAAGGTGGTGACTTTAGAAACTGCTTAAAAAAGGGAACGCTGGCCATACAGCGAATTATTGCTGACCCAAGTATCCGGGAAGTGATATTAACCAGTAGAGGCCCGATGTATACGACAGGTTTAGGTTATGGTGATATCGAATCAACACAGTTTGGTAAATGGGTTCTGCACTTCGAAGGTGTAAAGCAAGACGAGTTAGATAACAGCACGGTTTTTTCTATGGGGTTGACTAAAACTTTAGACGCACTACTAGCAGCTGGGAAAAAAGTCAGTTTTTTGCATGATGTGCCTGAACTCGGTTTTGATATCAGGCAATGCTTTTCTTTTCGTCCCTTATCCATATCGTCGAATGAAACACACAGCTGCTCTATAAGCAGGGCAGATTTTGAAAAGCGAACCAGCGCTTTCAAAACAATGGTGGATAAAATTCTAGCGCAACGACCAGAAGTTAAAGTTATTGATTTAGCCAAAGCCTTGTGTGATGAAAAACGATGCTATGGCTCTAAGGACGGTGTACTGTTTTATATCGATGATGATCATTTAAGCCACCGAGGTTCTGCTTATGTAGTTAGGAAGCTCAGGGATGAATTTTGATGAATGATTTTTGTTTTGAATAATTTTTTCCGTCTTATTTACAAGATTAGTTCTTCAACAAATCTGCAGTACACGGTAAGCATATGAATTTAAATCCAATTATTCTAATGGTATTTAAAACGATTTTAATAATTTAAATAAAATCATGCATCGGACTAAGATTAAAGCACCACTATCTATCGCTCGTTATTGTTGCTTTATAATCGTATTTAATCTGGCGCTAGGTTCCTTTATTTGAAGAGGTCATATGGCAAAAGCAGGAAAGCTGAGCAGTCCTTTTGAGCAGTCGTTCATGTTTCACATGATTCGAGACTTTTTCCTTTTGCTATTGCTAGTGGCTTCGGTTGAGATGGGTATTCGTTATGCGGTGGTGCGGTATGACTTTGCCAGTAAAGAGCAGGCTCGAGTAGACTTGGCAGCACGACAATTAGCCAACGATGTTAAGTCCATTATGCTTAATTCGGGCGGTCCTTTGGCAGCTCAAACTGTTTACCCTATACTGAATCGCAACTACGATGATATGGGACTTTCTATTGCCGTCATTCCAGCTGATGTGACTATAGAGTCTATGAAACAGTCGTTCAAGATGGATGTCAAAGGCTTACAGCCCAATTGGAAAGTCGGGTCACATTTGGAATCGACTGTCAATCTTACTGCTGAGCAGTTTTGTTTGAATTGTCACGTCAAAGCTAAAGTAGGAGATGTGTTGGGCATTGTTAAGGTTGGCAGCTACCTCGACCGAAAAGAGGCCGCTTGGTGGACTGATGTGAAACTGACGGCCGGAGCCTTGAGCCTGAAGATTTTGTTACACACGATCTTACTTTTCTTCCTGCTCAGGGTTCGAATGGCACCACTCTTATCACTGCGGAACACCGTCTCCAGATTGGCCAGGGGTCTTATAGACTTATCGCCCAGAGCCCAGGTTAATGGCGCAGACGAGTTTGGTGAGCTGGCGCAAGACCTTAACTATTTTCTAGACCGCATCAACGTGGTGGTGACCGATCTGGATCAGATCTTAAACAAAGTTGTGGATGCTAGTGGACGCTTGAGCAGTTTGAATCGCGATTTGGAGCAAACCGTTGATGGCTTGCGCGAGACACACTCCCCTTCTGCAGATACCTCAATCGAGGGCCAAGCTGCTAAGTACCGTGCGCTGGCTCAGACGCTAAGAGAAATGGCATTACTAGAAGCCAATATGCAGAACATTGCTCAATCGGGTCAACAGGTACTGCATCGATTGACGCATGTTAAGGAACAACAATAACCCCCAACTTAGACAGATGCTCTGGGTTATTAATCGACTCACTTGCTAAAAATGATTTTAGTAGATCTCAAAGCTCATCAATGTAGATCTTGGGCAAATTACTGAGCGAGTGACCTAAACATCATTCGCTTCATCATACTTAGTTTCGTAATTTCGTTTTCTAAGTAAATCGCCTTCCCGTCTCACCACAACCAGAAATGATTAGTTCTTAACGTTTCTCCCAGACCCGAATGGATACTGGATGAGTTTGGGTGTGCTTAGCTACGACACCAATCGCGTACTGATGTTTATTTATTAACTCTATTGTTAACTCAGTGTCAAATAAGTAGCGCCAACATGCTAAGGCTACAGCCCAAGGTAACTTTTGTTTACATTTTGATTATAAAAAAAACAAAAACCATAATATTTTTGCGTTGAAAGATAAGAAAAAAAGTAATTAAATTACATCTAAGCATACATTTTTTACATTATTTTTATTTTTTGAACATGTTTTGAACATATATAAACAGAAATTATCTATTTATTTTCAATATTTTTAAATATTGTTTATTTTTTCTTGACAAAATATGTTCATCTGGTAACCTTGGCAGTCATAAATTAAACCAATTAGTTTCATTCACCTACCGGAGCCTGCCATGTTTAACAAAGTTATCCTCTCAATACTTCTTGTTACCACTAGCGCTGTGTTTGCAGCACCCGCTACCAACTCTGCTGCGATTACCGACGGCGAAAAAGTAGCCATGCTCGATATTTCAAACAACAACTGGGCTATCGTCGCAAATTACAGCATCAACGGCAAAACTAAGTTTCGTGAGTTCTACGACATGGGTAGTTCAGGAGTTCAGCAAATTGACTATGCTGTTTCTTGCGCTGATCAAAAGTTGTCGCTCGTAGATTTCAAAGTACTTACCTCCATGTCATCTAAATCTGAAGATTCAAGTAACAAAAATTTCGCTGATTTGTCGTTTTACACACCGGTTATTCAGCATGACATCAATATCGTTAGCAAAGTTTGTAGCGACCAAATGTTAACTCGCAGCGCAAAAGCTAACGACTAATTACAGACCCTGAATCAAGCCACTATTTCTGGAGTTAACAATGAAAATTTCTACTATTCAATTTTCTTCTAGCCGTCGTCAATTCATGCTCAACATCGCAGCTGGTAGCCTTTTGATAGGTTCTGCTGCAAATGCAAACTCGCAAAGCTTAGTTTCTGAAAATGATCCCCAAGCAGTGGGATTAGCCTATAAAGCTGATGCTACTAAAGTAGATAAGTCTAAACAACCTAAGTACGCCGCTGGTCAGGCTTGTAGTAATTGCGCTCTTTATCAGGGTTCTGCTGGTTCAGCTGCCGGTGTCTGCCCCTTGTTCGCAGGCAAACAAGTTTCAGCAAAAGCTTGGTGCAGTGCTTATGCCAAAAAAGGTTGATTCTGAGTTTGTGCTCATTGAGGACTGTAAGCTGATGTCTAGATAAATTGATCTGTTTTGCTTTTGAATTTAGGTACTACTTCATATGACATAAATATTTTTATTTTGCATTTGAAAAATTGTAGCCCTGCTTAGACAAATCGATTTTTTTATATAAGTAATTGAATTTATTAAATTTTTAGTAGCCTAGATTTCTATTAATCCGCAGGCCCCTGGTTCGAATACAGGTCGGCGAGCCTGAGAACTATTATTGGAATCAATCACTTAGCCCAACCCACAAGGTTGGGCTTTTTTTTTAGTAGAACAGCGGAAGAGTAAAGGGCTTGCATTAAATACAAAACATTGCGATCGTTTTGAGGCCTCCGTCTACAATGTCGCTTTTAATTTATAAATACATATGGTCGTACACAATCACGAGTGGAATGCCGGCGATTTAGGCTGTGGTGAGTTGGTGTTGGGTGTGCGCAAACGCTTACGCGCGCATCCAGGGCAAGTGCTGAAGCTGATAGCACTCGACACCGGCGCTGTAGTCGACTTGCAAGCGTTTTGCAATATGACAGGACATGAGATGCTGGCCGTTGACGCTGCAACAAGAACTTACTGGTTGCGTGGTCGAGCGGCTTAATTTTTTTATTCGTTAATTGTTTCTAGAGGAGTTCACAATGTCCGGCAAATTCTGTATCAATCTCACCTGCAGCACTGATAACACCGATCGTGCCACTGTCGCATTCGTAGTTGCTAATGCAGCGGTAGCTTCTGACAAGGACACGCTGGTGTTTCTTTCCATCGAGGCAGTGCGTCTTTCACAAAAGGGTGTCGCTGAAAGTATTCATGAAGAAGGTTTTGCGCCACTTAAAGACCTGATGAACAGCTTCCTTGAAGCTGGTGGAAAAATCTTCATCTGCTCGCCTTGCTTTAAAAAGCGCAAGCTGGATGAAAACAATTTGGTGGAAGGCACATTGATTGTTGGCGGCGCCAAGTTAGTGGAATTCATGAGCGATGGCTGTCCTAGTCTGAGTTATTAAACTTTCATAACACCAGATCAAACTATGCAAGCTAGTCCATCTCATACTCACCAGTCCGATGTCAGTTTTGACGGTGGCGATTTGGATTGTGGCAATGGCTTGCTGCTGCTAATCCGTAAGCATATCGATCCTCTGCCAAGAGGCGGCTTATTGGAGATACGTTCCTCCGAGATTTCGGTCGAGGAGGATCTACCTGCTTGGTGTAGGCTGACTGGAAATGAACTGGTTTCATGGACCAAGCAAGATAGGCAACGTAGTTTTCTGGTTACTAAGGGCAAGTTTTCTGAGCGCATCAGTCTGCCAGTTGCTGAAGGCCTAACTATCACTGCGACCGCAGCGACCACTGCACTGGTCAACGCACCTGTAAACATAGTGATACCAGCCGAGCTACCAGCGCCTATCGCTGCACCACCAATTTCACCCTTATCAGTAATGGGTATTGGCAGCTGGCCTCGGCCGCGCTGGATGCTGCAGGCGATGCATGATCATATGGAGGGTCGACTGGATGCAGAGTCATTTCAATTAACCGCTAATGATGCGGTTCGGCTTTCCGTAGCTGCACAATTGCGTGCTGGTGTGGATGTGGTGACCGATGGCGAGCAGCGTCGTGACAGCTATGCCAGCTTTGTGGGCGGCATCCTCGACAACTGCCAACTGATTCCACTCACCGATTTACTGCCATTGGTCGATGATCCAGAAGAATTTGCCCGAGAACTGCGTGCGCTGGATGTACCTGCCTCTGAAGTTCGTCATCCAGCAGTTTTTGGTCCCCTAGGCCGCAGTAAGCCGCTGGCAGTGCATGAAATGGATTTCGTCAAAACGCTCTCCAATAAACCCGTCAAGATCGCACTGCCCGGTCCTTATCTGCTAACGCGAACCATGTGGCTGGAGTGTGTTTCCGATCGCGCTTATGCAAATCGTGAAGCGCTGGCAACTGACATCGTTCGTGTGCTGCGTGAAGAGTTGGCTAGCCTCCTAGCTGCAGGTGTCGCGCTAGTTCAGTTTGATGAGCCGGTGCTCTCTGAAGTGGTGTACTCCGGATCAGTATCAAAGCGCAGTTTCATGTGTGGTGCCTTGTCTGAAAAAAACGAGATACCTGCAGAGCTGGGGTTTGCGCGTGAACTGATTAACGCTGTAGTTGCCGGTTTTCCAAAAGAGCGTATTGCCGTGCATATGTGCCGTGGCAATTGGACGCCTGACGAAGGCGCCGCTTTGTCCGGCAATTACACACCGCTGATTGAAACGCTCTCCGGTTTGCAGGTAGGTAGCCTGTTGTTGGAGTTGTGCACACCCCGTGCAGGTGAAATGGAAATACTGCGCGCTATTCTGGATGATGTGCGTATCGGCGTTGGTATCTGCAATCAAAAACATGCACACATCGAAACGCTGGATGAAGTACTCAACAAGGGCGAGCAAGCAATTCAGTTGTTTGGAAAAGAGCGTGTGCTGTTCACGCCTGATTGCGGGTTTGCTACCTTTGCGGATAATCCACTAGCTTCCGAACAGATCGCTGAACAAAAGCTAAAAGTAATTTCCGCCGCTAGCAGCATTTTGCGGCAGCGGCACGGATTGCATACCTAGACGATGCCTTGAATACAACTTGGTTTCTCTACTCCAGTCAACACTCAAGATCAAGTCAGTCAAGATCCCTAGCAACACGAAAGCCACTAGCGCTAAAACGGTAATACGTTGGATGGCTTCCATCTCTAACAGTGGTTCTTAAATTCTGGGGATCATCACCCCAAGAACCACCGCGTAAAACACGCAAAGAACAGTTCCCACTCAGCCAAGCACTACCATCGACTGGCGCATTCTGATAATTACTTTGCCAGCAATCTTCTGTCCATTCAGCTACATTTCCAATCATGTCGTAAAGACCAAATTGATTTGGTTTTTTTAATCCAACAACGTTGGGGTTGGTAGCATTCTTGTTTGACC
>Ga0209442_1001884_pt1 | contig 11636 bp, 9 predicted proteins | sample LauGreSBDMM110DD_2_FD_187565 | JGI IMG/M metagenome (GOLD analysis project Ga0209442, IMG submission 187565) | Freshwater lake microbial communities from Lake Michigan, USA - Sp13.BD.MM110.DD (SPAdes) (version 2) | ecosystem: Environmental > Aquatic > Freshwater > Lake | place: Lake Michigan, USA...
CCAGAGGCGGTGGCCGGCTTTACGCCAACGCAATTCGCGGCCATGCCGCCAGCGGCGTTCGCAGGATTCAATCCGCAACAGTTCGGCCAACTCCCACCCGAGACGATGGCGGGCTTCAAGTCGACCCAGGTCGGCCAGATGCCGCCAGCGGCGTTCGGTGGGTTCACCCCCGACCAGATGGCAGCCATGCCAGCATCGGCGATGGCCGGCTTCAAGCCGACGCAGATGGCGCAGCTTCCAGCTGGTGCCTTTGCCTCCTTCAAGCCGACGCAGATTGACGCGATGACGCCAGCGGCGTTTGCAGGGTTCAAGCCAGATCAACTCGGCCAGATGCCGCCAGCGGCGTTCGCAGGCTTCGACTCGAAGCAGTTGGCGGCGATGCCACCGACAGCGATCGCGGGCTTCAAGCCAGACCAGATTGGCCAGCTGCCGCCAGCGGCATTCGGTGGGTTCAAGTCGACGCAAGTTGGTCAAATGCCGCCTGCGGCGTTCGCGGGCTTTGATCCGACGCAGCTCGCGGCGATGCCGCCGACGGCGTTTGCCGGCTTCAAGGCCGACCAGATCGGCCAGTTGCCACCTGAGGCGATGGCGGGCTTCAAGCCAGCGCAGGTCGGAACACTGAAGCCAGACGCAGTGAAGGCGCTTGATCCGGAGCAGATCGGTCAGCTACCACCGACGGCGATGGCGGGCTTCAAGCCGACGCAGCTCAAGGCCTTCACGGCAGAGCAGGCGCCAGGGTTGACCGTGCCGCAGTTGGATGCGTTCTCGGCAGCACAGGTAAAGAATCTCCCTGCGCCGTTTGTCGCAGCGCTCACCGATGCGCAGGAGGCGGCAATCAAGTAAACGGATTGATAATGGAATGACAAAAGACCCTGGGGAAACCCAGGGTCTTTTGTTTTCTCAGCGTTGGCACACCCACCTGCTGCGCTATCCTTTGCCTATGCACCGCTTCACTCGACTGGCACTGCTCCTCACGCTCTCTTTGGGTGGGGTAGCGACTGCCCCTGCGCGGGCGGCTGAGAGTGGAGCAGAGATTCCGGGGATCTCCTGGCCTGGCGGGCCGCTGCGCTCCACTGCTGGAGGGTCGGTCGTCGATCGGGTCTGGCGCCTTGAGCTTCCCCAGGGGCGTGTGGCGCTGATCCGCCTCGATGGGGCTAGTGGATCGGAGCTCGGGCTCTACCTCTTTGATGCGACCGCCACCAGTCTTGCCACCGCCACCCCCATGAAGCAGTCGGCGAAGCCCGGTGGCGCCCAGCGCCTGACCGCCGTCCTGCTCGCAGGGACCTACTACCTCAACGTCAATGGACGGAATACCAATCGTGCGTATGCGTTCACGCTCACCGTGTCGCTAATCGAAGACCCGACGCCCGCCTTTGTCTTCGCCGAGATCGCGAATGGAGCGACACGCATCAGTGACCCGGAGACAAGCGTCTACATCGGCGCCTCCGATAGCTTGAGCGGCGTGGACGCGGTGCGCTATCGCGTCGATGGTGGCGCATGGAGTGAATGGCGCGCGCCGGTTACGAGCCACCCCGTAAGCTTCGAGGCAACAGAGGGGCGTCACACGGTCGAAGTCCAGGCGCGCAACGGAGCGGAGCTGATCTCTGATCCTGCGCTCGCCAGTGTCATCCTCGACCTCACCGCACCGACCGGCACCCTGCTCGCCCCCGCCTCCAATGACGTCGTCTACACCGCGCGTCCAACGATCCAGTATCGCTTCAGTGAAGCACTCCACCCCACGAGCTGGTCGACGAACGGTCTTACGCTGCAGAGTCTCGACGGTGCGATGGTTGGCGGAAGTGGCAGCTACAGCGCCGCGACCAAGACGGGCCGCTTCACGACGGCAGCACTGACTCCTGGCGTTGAATATGTTGTGCAGATCGGTGACGCCACGGACCTTGCGGGCAACCTCGTGCTCGCGGACGCCTGGACCCTGACCTATCTCGTGCCGACGAGCATCAGCACGCCACAGCGCACCCTGGCCGTTGCGGGAGACAGTGAGACAAACATCCGCTTCCGTGCCGTCGGCGTCCCTGCGGGGGCACTCCTCGTCGTTGAGCGCCTTGAGACCACCGAGACGGGTACGCTGCGCTGGGAGGGGGTCACCACAATTGCTGCGCGGGGCGATGGCGCGTTGCAGCGCGTGGCCATCACGCCAGATCGCAGCGGCCGCTACGCCATCCGCTTCCCAGGCTCGGCCACCCACGGCACGAGCCGCACGGCGAGCATCGACGTGACCCTGACACCGAGCCTGACGCGCCTGGGAGGGGGTGCAGTCCGCGAAGTCACCCTCGGAGCCACTGCCGTTGCAGAGTTCCGCGTCGACCCGTCGGGGATCAGTCGCGGCACGCTCCTGCGCTCACGCTGCACGAGCACCTTCTCCCAGTGCACGGTGGTGGAGCGCCGCCTCATTGAGATCGACGTAAGCGGCTTCGTGAGCGTCACGTGGATCCCAACCGCAGGAACGTGGAGCTGGCAGCTGCAACTGAAGGCGAACGAGCTGCACGAGGCAGCCCTCAGCGCCCGCGCACGATTCCGCGTTCGCTGATGCGCACCCGCGCCTTCCTCTCCGCGCTGCTCTGCGCGCTGGTGCTGGCGCTGCCATCGAGCGCTGCCGCGGCGGAGCGCCCCGCCCCCCCGAACGATCCGTACTACGGCGAGCAGTGGGCACTCCGAAGTGAGGCGACCAACGGGATTGATCTCCTTGAGACCTGGCGCTTTGGCCAAGGGAGTGGCGTGGTGGTGGCCGTCCTTGATACCGGGATCACCACACATCAAGAATTCGATGGGCGCGTACTCCCAGGATATGACTTCATCAGTGATGCAGTCCGCGCGGGAGACGGCGATGGCCGGGATTCGGATCCGAGCGATCCTGGTGATTGGGTCAGTGCCACCGACATCAGCGCGCAGACCTATGGCCCGAACTGCACCGAGACCGCCGACTCTTCATGGCACGGGACGCACGTGGCGGGCACGATTCTCGCTGCGGCAAACAACGGGGTCGGCGTAGCCGGCATCGCACCGCTGGCACAACTCCTCCCCGTGCGCGTGATCGGGCACTGCGGGGGCAGTGTGACCGATCTCATCGATGCCATGCGCTGGGCAGGCGGCCTCTCACTCCCTGGCGTGCCAGAGAATCCGACGCCTGCAACGATCATCAACATCTCCCTAGTGGTGGAGCGCAGTTGTAGTGCGGCGATGCAGGCGGCGGTAGACGAACTCTCCGCGCGCGGCGTGGTCATCGTCACCGCGGTTGGCAATGAGGCCGAAGAAGCCAATCGCTTTGCCCCAGCGAACTGCTTCGGCACCCTCACGGTCGGCGCGACGACGCTCGCGGGTGACCGGGCGAGCTACTCCAATTACGGGAGTGCCGTGGACCTCTCAGCGCCAGGGGGGGCGGCGACGCGCAGTGGCGGCATCCTCAGTACCTACGATGAGGGGCGCACGGCGCCGGCAGGGAGCGCCTATGGCACCGCATCTGGCACCAGCATGGCCGCCCCGCACGCATCGGGCATCCTTGCCGCGGTCCTCGCCGCAGAACCCGACCTTCCGCGGAGCGACCTGTTCACCCTGCTCTTTGCGAACCTTGCCCCGTTCCCTGCAGGGAGCAGCTGCGTGCAGACGCCTGGCCTCTGTGGGGACGGCATCATCAACGGCGCGCGACTCTATGCCGCCTTCGCCGCGCGCACCGCACCACTCGTGACGCAGAGTGCCCCGACGGAGCTTGCGATCGGGTCAAGCACACCAGTCAGCGCGACCGTTGATGGGAGTGCAGCCGCGTTAGCGCTCACGACACCCACGATCTGTAGCTACAGCGGAGGAAGCGTCACCGCCATCGCGTCTGGGAGCTGCATCCTCCAGAGCACCCGCCCAGGCTCGGCGACGGTGCAGCCGGTGAACCTGCGCATCACGATCACCGTGCCAGGGAACGTGCCGACACTCAGCCTCACCCTCCCCGCACGTCTCAAGGTCAGTCGACGCATCACCCCAACCGTGAGTACTTCCAGTGACGGGGTTGCAACCCTTACGAGCCGCACGCCGAAGGTGTGTGTCGTCGGTGCGAATGGTCGCCTGCGCGCGATTGCGAGTGGCACCTGCAAGGTGCGGGTGGAGCTCCCCGCGACGGCACAGTTCGCCGCCCGTCGAATCACGGTGAGCGTCCGCGCGACGCGCTAGGGGTTAGTTACAGTAGGGCCCATCCGAACCGTCTGCTGGCGCGCCTATCCATGTTGCTGGCGATGGAAAGTCTGATGGATACCAAGGCATTGCCTCTGGCGGCCAGCATGGATGAGCATCCATCGCAAGTTCTGGGTTCGCGTCAAACCATGCCCTGTCATGTGCTACTTGTGACATCGCCCAAGCTTCTAGCTCTTCATTATTCAATCCTGAGAGCCATGAGTAAAACTCTTCAGGTCTTGGACCTTCAGATTCTTCGGGGCTTAACTCAGCTGGCGGGGGCATGGAGCCAGGATCACGAACTGCTGCGAGCTCATCTGGACCCAAATCGCAGTAGGGAATGATCAAATTCCGCATCCATGTCGGGAGGTCCATCGTGGTGACATCGGGGCCAACCTCTACCCGTCCAGCCCACGATTTGAGACTCGCTTCTTCCAGGCTAAGTCCGGGTTCATTATTGGCGATAGCCGCTTCTAAATTGGCTTGGAACTTGTCTTGCTCTGTTTTCCACCAACCAGGTCGCATCTCTTCCACGGTCCTGCCGTTCCAGTTCTCCCCGCATCCATTTGTTGTTGCTGGCGTTTCGAAGAGAGCAACTGGCGCCTCCTCGATTGGGGCAACACTCCCTTGAGGGTCGTTCGCAACATCCTCGTCAAAACAGGTACGAACGGCGACGAGTTCGCCCGAATCCGCCATGGTGTAGAAGTCCTCAATTGGTGCGCCAATCACCTCCGCGCCGTCTAGAAGAGTCATGACGATCGTGACCTCAGCGCGCGTTCCCTCGTAGACCTGGAGGCAAAATTCCGATGCGCCTTCAGGAGGAGATGAACCGTCTTCCCAAACAAAGGCTGCGGCCCGAGCCATGGTGTAATTGTCCGCGCTGGCGCTCATTACCGAAGGGGCAAAGAGGAACGACGTCCCGGCTACCCCGATCACAATCCCGCTGATCACCAAAGCCACACGGTTCATGAACACATCGTACTACCTGAGGGCAGCTCGTGAATCGCTGGTCACGGAATTTCGACGAGCGTTCCTGGCCCAACAGGATCACCTACTTCGCGCTTGACGAGCAGTGCACCTGGAGGAAGTTGGCTTGTCCCCGCAACGAGCTGTAGCCAACTCTGACCACCCGCAGACTGCGGGTCCAGGACGATGACATTCGTCACCACGCCGTTCACGATGATCGCGTAATCGCCGGCTCCCCCGAGAGGCGCGCCGAGGCGGTCACTCCCAGGTCGCCACGGCTCAGGCGTTGGGGTGGGCGTCAGCTCTACTGCTGGAGGCGGTGGTGATGCCCCTGCGTTCGGTGTCGTTTCGCTCGCTCCGCCCCCGGACGACTCGTTCTGCTCTGCCTCAGGGTCAACAAACGATCCGTCCGCGTGGACGATCCAATCTGGCTCAACGGCGACTGCATCATCAATGGACACGGCTGACACGCCAGCCGGGAGGGAGAGCAGGCTTGTGCCATCAACGATAGCGATCACACGGCTCCCTTCAATGATGGCGCGCCGCTCAACCGGCCCCACAGGCGTGAGCGGCGTCTCTGTGGCGGTGAGGACACGGCTCCCAGGGCCCAGCGGCTCTCCCGCACGGCGCTCCATGATGGTGATCCCCGCAACGATCGGCGTACCACTTCCGAGTAGTGGCTGACCATCCCAGACGATGACATTGAGGACCTCGCTCCCTCGGAGCAACGCGTAGTTACGCACATCAATGCCGCAATTTGAAGCAATGCACCCGCGACTTGTCAACGGCTCACTGCGCACGGCAGCGTCGTCCAGGACATATCGATTGGTTCCCGCAGCCTCTCCAAGCTGTGCAGGGTCGCGAAGGTCTAGCGTCAAGGCTCGTGCCCCATGACCGACCTCAATGTCACCGAGCGTTATCCCCGCAATCATCCCGTTGATCACGAGTGCGGTGCGCTGTTCTGGAATGGCCTCCGCCGTCGTGATCGTCGTTCGCATCGCACGGCGAATGATTGGCGCAATGCGCGCTGCAGTTCGCACCCAGCGCAACGCTCCCTGCTGTGCCCGGCAGCCAAGCAGGATGCGGCCAGAGCGGGCAAGCTCACCAAGCGTGGTGCACCCGCTGCCAATACGTACGGTAGGGAGGCCTACAACTCCGCGCGTGTTCGTCACTGCAGGGAGGGCAAGCGGGGCGAGCGCGATCGTGAGGGCGAGAATCAGCCCAGTCATCATGTCAACACTCTAACGCCTCTTATGCCATCTCTATGGCATCGTTCGTGCTAACGAATGAGCAGCGCGTCGAGCTCCCTGCGCGTCTCTGCCCAGCCCCAGACGAGGTAGGCGTCGCCGCCCACCCAGGCGTAGCCGAGCATCTCGGAGCCGCCCTCCCAGTCGAGGATGCAGGCGTGCACCTGGTGGCCGCTCATCTCGTTGATGACGGGGTAGGCGTTGCCGACGTTCAAGCCCTGGGTCCGTGCGGCGAGCCGCTGCTCTTCGAACTCGTACGGATACCAGGTCGCCTTGACGTTCTCGTCGTAGGCGAGCCGCTCCTGCTGGGCCTCCACCGTCGCTCGCAGCGCGATCGCTGCTTCTTCGGTGATTGGCGTCGCCGGGTCGAGGCCCGCAAGAGTGGTCGGCGCGCAGACCAGGAGCTGCCCCGATCCACTGCCGCTGATCAGGCGGCAGGTGGCGTCGGGTCCGCCCACGAGCTCGGCGAGGGTCGGTGACCCTGCCGCCCGCTCGGCAAGCAGCGCCTCCGCATCGGCGGCGCTGATCTCCTGGGCGGTCTCACCGTCTGTGAGGAAGAGGCGGTAGGCCCCTACCGTCGTGCTCGAGCGGAGGGTCTCCACCACCCAGCCGATGCCCGTGCGCATCGCAACGGCGGGGGGGCTGGAGGGGAGGGCGAGCTGTAAGGCGAACGCGAACGTGGTCGCTACCAAGAGGCCGATGCCGAGATAGAACTTCATCGTCCTATTCTAGCGTGCCGTGCGGCTCCACTAGCCTAGGCTGCCTCCTCAGCGCATCGGCTATCCTTCCCACCCGTCGACGTACGGGATCGGTCGGGGCGTAGCGCAGCTTGGTAGCGCGCGTCGTTCGGGACGACGAGGTCGGAGGTTCAAATCCTCTCGCCCCGACCAGCAACCGGTTCGTGCGAGTACTCTGAACATGCACATGCGCCCGTAGCTCAGTGGATTAGAGCATCTGGCTTCGGACCAGAGGGTCGGGGGTTCGAATCCCTCCGGGCGCACCAACCCCTCATGGCGGTTGTGTAGGCTGTCTCCATGGCAACTGATCCGCGTGCTTTGCGCATCCCGCGCGACCTTCTCCCCGAGGACGGTCGATTCGGTTCGGGCCCGTCGCGCGTCCGCGACGCGCAGGTGGATGCGCTTGCTTCACGCGCAGGACGCGCGCTCCTCGGGACGAGTCACCGACAGGCGCCCGTGCGCGCACTGGTGGGTCGTCTGCGCAGTGGGGTTGCCACGCTCTTTACGCTCCCTGCTGACTACGAGGTTGCGCTCGGTGTAGGTGGTTCCACCCTCTTCTGGGATCTCACCGCGTACTCACTGGTTGAAGGTCGCTCCGCACATGCGGTGCACGGGGAGTTCTCCGCGAAGTTCGCGCTCGCCGCGCGCGCGCCACACCTGAAGGCACCACTCATTGTGGAGGCGACACCTGGGTCCCGCGCCGAACTCGATGCCGTTGCGCGCGGGCACGAAGGTGCCTCGATCGATGCATGGGCGCTGGTACAGAACGAAACGAGCACCGGTGTTGCGGCACCGGTCCGGCGACCACGCGATGCCTCTGGTGCACCAGCCGCTGGTCTCACCATTGTTGACGCCACCTCTGCCGCAGGCTGTGTCGCTTGGGATCCGCTGGAGGCGGACGCTTACTACTTCTCGCCGCAGAAGGGGCTCGGCGCAGATGGCGGACTCTGGATCGCGGCACTCTCTCCCGCCGCGATCGAGCGCGCCGAGCGGATCGCCACTTCGGCCCGCTTCATTCCAGGCACGCTCTCACTGCATAAGGCGATCCTTGAGAGCCGCAAAGATCAGACGCTCAACACGCCCGCGATCGCCACGCTCCTCCTTGCCGCAGAGCAGATCGACTGGCTCAACGCCTCCGGCGGCCTGACGTGGGCGGCGGCGCGCTGCGCGGAATCATCTGGTCGGCTCTACACATGGGCCGAGTCGCGCCCGTGGGCGTCACCCTATGTTGAAGATCCAACGATCCGCTCGAAGTCTGTGGTGACGATCGACCTTGACGCGAAAATTGACGCTGCGCTTTTGCGCGACGTCTTGCGCTCGAACGGCATCGTGGACCTTGATCCGTATCGCTCGCTCAAGCGCAACGGCCTGCGTGTAGGGACCTTCCCCTCGGTGGAGCCAGATGACGTGAGTGCGCTGATCGCCTGCGTTGATTGGGTGGTTGAGCGCCTCTAGGCGTTTTGGCGAATGGGCGATCTGCGCGCCGCATCTACGCCCGCCCTCGCACTCTTGGTTGCGCGCGGCGTGCCGCACACCGTGCACGAATATGAGATCGAGGGACCGAGCGGCCCTGAAGCACGCCGTGGCGCGCGCGTAGCGTATGGGACCGCGGCGGCGGCGGCGCTCGGCGTGCCGCCTGAGCGGCTCTACAAGACGCTCGTGATCGCCCTTGAAGGGGGGAGTGCAACAGACGGCGAGCTCGGCCTGGCCGTGTTGCCGAGCAGCGCTGAGCTATCGGAGCGAGCCGCCGCCGCAGCACTCGGTGCCAAGCGCGCGACACTCGCCAGCACGGAAGCCGTGCAACGTGCAACCGGATCAGTTCCGGGTGGCGTCAGCCCCATCGGCACGCGCCGCGCCATGCGCACGCTGATTGATGCATCTGCCGAGGGTCACGCAGAGATCCTGGTTTCGGCGGGGCGGCGCGGACTCTCCGTGGCGCTCGCCCCCCAAGATCTCCTCACGCTATGTCGGGCGAACTACGCTTCGCTTTGCGAAGGCTAGACTTAGCACATGAAGAAAAAGCTCGGAAAAATGATGAGTGGCGGCTCCCTTCTGGCGCGGCTGCCGTTGGCGTTGGCACCACTGATGCGCGTTGCCACCGCGGCGGTGCTGCTGCGTCTATTTCTTGGCGGCACCATGTTGTATGCGGGCGTTGACAAGATGATCCTTGATCCGCGATTCCTCCAAGAAGACGGAGTCGGATCAATTGGTGACACGCTTCGTCTCTTCGTCACGGCGGGTGGGCCACTTGCGCCGCTCGTTGAAGCACTGGCGATCGGACAGCCGATTCTGATCGGAGCCGCTATGGCGGGCACGCAGCTCGTCGTTGGAGCCCTGCTCCTCAGCGGCTCCTGGGTCCGAGTCGGCGCTCTGCTCGGCGCGCTCATCTCGCTCTCGCTTGCGCTCACCTCATCATGGGGTGTCAGCCCGTACTACTACGGCAACGATCTCCCATATCTTGTTGGCTTCCTCGCCCTTGCAGCGATTGGTGACGGTGGCGTCTTGCGCGCAGGTGCACCAGTAACGCGCGGATACGATCCGAATCGGCGCGCGGCACTCTTCACCGGTGGTGGCGTGGTGCTAACCCTGCTCACACTGATCGCCCTAGATCGTTCCCGTCTCGCCTCCCTGATCGCGCCGAACAGCGGCGCAAATGCAAGCCCAACACCAGGGCCAACTGCAACGCCCGCACCGAGTAGCGGCACACCGAGCCCGTCAGCAACTGCGAGTGAGACACCTGCTGGAACGACATCACCGAGCCCGAGTCCGACAGCGAGTGGGGGAGGAGCGCCGAGCGGCACCGTGATCGCGGGTGGAAGTTCAATCGGCGCAGGTCAGGCACTCAACTTCTCTGCAGGTGGCACGGCGGCGGTGCTGCTCAAGGACGGCGGCACGTACCGCGCCTTTGAGCGCGCCTGTACACATCAGGGGACACTCGTGGAGTGGGAGCCGGCGAACGGCAGCTTCTACTGCAACAATCACGGCGCACGATTCTCCGCAACAGGCGATGTGATCGTTGGTCCGGCTCTAACGGCGCTGCGACCAATTACCGTGAGCGTGGCGGCCGACGGCAGCGTGACCTACACGCGCTAGATGCGCGCCGCACCGCTCGGATTTGCCACCCGCCGTCCGCGGCTCGGTGCTGCGCTCGGTGCGATTGCTATCTCGCAATCCTCGACCCTGGCTAAGCTCTCTGACGCTTCGCCTGCGGTCGTGACGCTCTTCCGCGGTGTTGTTGCACTTCCGTTCCTTGCACTCCTTGCACGCCGCGAAGGACACCGCGCAGCACCACGTGACCGCGCGCTCGCACTCATCGCTGGTGGGCTCTTCGCGTTGGACCTGCAGTGCTTCCACCTCTCCATTCCACTCCTCGGTGTTGGCCTTGCCACGGTGGTGCCGAACGCGCAGGTCTTCATCGTGGGTGCCTTCGCTGCGCTCGCGGGTGAACGCACCCCGCGACGAGCGATCGCCGCGATTCCACTCGCCTTTGTTGGGCTGCTGCTACTTGCGCGCGTTGTTGATCCGTTCGGCGTCAACGGCGTGGCAGATCCAGCGGTGATCGCTGCAGGGAGCAACCCAGCGCTTGGCGTCCTCTGGGGGATTGGCGCCGCAACCTTCTATGCGCTCTACCTCGTGATCACGCGTCGCATCTCCACCAGCGCGACCGGCTCTGCCGCGGTTGGTCCCTTCACCATGCTGCGCGACTCCGCTGTGGGCATGATCGCCGTCTCGCTCCTCCTGGCGCTCCTGACCGGCTCACTCCTCCCGCCAGAGGTTTGGCCTGGGGTCGGCTGGCTGGCGTTACTCGCGCTGATGTCTCAGGTGCTCGGCTACCCGTTGATCAACGCCTCCATCCCACATCTTCCAAGTGTGGTCGGCTCAGTGCTCCTCTTTGTGCAGCCGCTGATGACGCTGGTCGCCGGTGTGATCATCTTCGGCGAGATCCCTACCCCAGGGCAGCTCGTGGGCGCGCTTGTCCTCTTTGGTGGTGTCTTAGTGGCGGCGCGCAAGTAGCGCGTTACGCGCTCGGTTTCACCAGCGTCAAGACGCGCGCAGGATTTTTGATCGTGATCTGATCGATCGTCTTCTGGTCGACTCCCGCCGCGAGCAGTCGCGGCAAGAATGTCTTCTGCAGATACGTGTATCCGCCACCACCATAAGAGAGCAGTTGTGAGTCGTGACAGACATCCTGGCTCAACATGATCTGCTTCTCATACCCTTCATCAAGCAACATCTTCAGGAGTTCAATCACCTTTGGTTCGCCTGCGCGCTCGAGTGGCGTGAAGCTCATCCCCAGGAAGTCTGCCTCAAGCGTGGCGCCGCGTTTCACAATTTCGCGCCAGTACTCCGCGCGTGGCCACGAATCGGTATGCCCAATCACAACGCGCGCGGGATCGAGCCCTGCATCTTCGAGAATGGTGAGTTGGGCGAGCCCTACCGCGCTCTGTGCCGCATGGGTGGTGACCGACGCGCCCGTACGCTGTGCGGCGCGTGCCGCGGCGCGGAAGAC
>Ga0209442_1001895_pt1 | contig 11597 bp, 4 predicted proteins | sample LauGreSBDMM110DD_2_FD_187565 | JGI IMG/M metagenome (GOLD analysis project Ga0209442, IMG submission 187565) | Freshwater lake microbial communities from Lake Michigan, USA - Sp13.BD.MM110.DD (SPAdes) (version 2) | ecosystem: Environmental > Aquatic > Freshwater > Lake | place: Lake Michigan, USA...
TGCCACACGTGGACCTCGGCCGCCAAGGCAATCGCTTCGTTTAACAGCCTCTGCTCCCTCGTGATTTCATCGCTCATATCCATCATCCTGCCCAACCCCGCTAACCTGGCAACGCCATCCCCGCCCCTATGACGCAATATAATACACGGCCAACCAGGTACGGACAGCACCACGTGCTGCCCTAGTTGTATCCGGTAGGGTTGGGCTTATTAACCATTCTTTGTTAGTTGTTTTGAATCGTTTCAAAGGTTTAGTCCGAAAATTCAGGCATTGGTGCCCCGGGGGAGCTGCGGTGCCGGTTTGGATCGGCGGAAAAGCGTTCCCCGCGTGGTTTAACCACGCTTTCTGAGTCGCTTTAGCGGCTATCGGTTGGATTAGTTACCCCGACGGTATGTGCTCGGCATTGGTTATCTTCGGGGGAGGGTAGTACATCAGAAGACCCTCATTCCTTCGCGAAATTCCTAATAGAAAACAACATATATGCGAGATACTTTGCATCTCTGCGGACCAAGTTGCGGATGAAATTTTGCTTGAAAATATAGGCATGCGTCGCTTGCCGATCCCGCTCTCCCGCCAATGGCAGAGTCGTCTGTGAATAACTTTATCTGCGTCCAGCTATTCGGCCGCTAAGGATACGTGGGTAAAGTATTATTGCGCCGAAGCTTCTACTGGTTGCCAACCTGTCTATTGGAGTCATAACAACGTTTTCCCGCACCCCACTATGCCAGGCATCTTTCCAGTCGTTGGCTCTTTGGACATGGTCCTTCTTTCTAAAGAACTGGCCGACTTCCTCCAGAAGCCAACTGGTAAGCCGTTTGTTAGCGATGTGGTGATAGTGGACGGCAAAGGAACGAGTAACTGGCTGACACATGCCTTGGTCCGGGGTGGTAAGATGCAGGTCCAGCTTAACGCACAGCTCCTTAACTCTCGTCGAGTAGGCGGCTGGCTGGCGTCGGTCATCGGCACCGCTGAGGTTGCCCGTTTAAAGGGGGAAGAGCCGCAGCCAGTGGGTCATAATGCCTCAGACCATCTCGCAGGCTTGCCGACCGCTATTTATGATCTCTTGGCTAACGAGGTCACCCTGCCGGCGGAGTTGGATGCTTGGGTTAAGTTCCGCGGAGAACCCAATAAGGACGGCGGCGCCGTCTTGTGGGATCTTTCCCAGCGTATCGCCAATCACTTTCGGGAGCTTCTTCGTAATGACCCTGATTGGATCGAAAAGGTAAGGCAGCCCTCGTTTGCCCATGACCGTTGGTCCGCTTTATGGTCCCTAGCCGAAGCTCGTCTTCGTGCTTCGTTGTCGCGTCGCCTGGGGCTTCCTCCGGAAGAAGTCATGTTGCATGAGGTTGATGTCCTGCGCCGCCTATCCGTGAGCGTGCAGGCCGTCGATGCGGTTCGCGACGCCTTGCCCGGCCGAATCGCGATGTTCTCAACCGGTGATGTCTCGACGACGCTGGTCCGGATTTTGATGTGTTTACAGGGGAAGGTTGAGGTGCGCCTTTTCCACCTGGAGCCTTCCGCTGATTACCTGAAGCACATCGACAAGAAGCGCAGTGCGGGCGCGGCGTTTCTCGACTCTTCCAAGAAGTTCTTCGAGTTGCAGCAGGACAAACTCATCAAGCTGCTGGACAAGGACGGGTCAGGACAGCGCGCGGCCGCTCAGCCTAGGTCGGCTTCCTTGTTGGCTTCGTTGCAATATTCCGTCTCCGATTTCGAAGATGCCGACTTCGCCCACGAGGGCTTCCAGTCGGAGCGAGATGGGTCCGTCGGAATCCATCGCTGTCACGGCGTTTGGCGCGAGGCCGAGGTGCTACGTGATCAGCTACTCAAGGCGTTTGAGGAGAATAAAGAGCTGAAGCAGGGTGACGTTTTGATTCTTTCGCCCGATCCCGAGGCGTTTGCTCCTGTGCTTGAAGCGGTGCTGGGCCAGCGTGCGATCAAGGGGCCGGGTAAGGATGGCGAAATTCGCGGGTTTGGTTTCACGACTGCGGGAATGTATGGCATCCGTCGTTCACCTGTCGGCGCGATGGTGGATGCTCTGCTTAAACTCCCGAAGGGCCGTCTGACCTCCTTGGATGTCCTCAATTTCCTCTCGTTGGAGGCGGTGCAGTCCCATCACGGCTGGGATGAGTCTCAGTTGGAGGAGATCGAGAAATGGTTTCGGGATGCCCCTTACCACTGGGGTCTGGACATGTCGCATCGCACCGCCGTCGTCCGCACGGGGCTCTCGGCCGAGGCGACCGAAGAGCAGCCCGAATTAATCGACCTTGGAACGCTTGAGGATTTCCTGCGTCGCTTGTCTTTGGGGACGGCATTTGGCGAAGAAATCCCTATTGCACCGATCGCTGGCGAGATGCCTTTGAGGCGTGTCGATGGGCAGCAGGACATGCAGCTTGCGGCCGAGGTCATCCGTGTCCTTGAACTGATCCATGCCTGGGTCAGTTTCTCGACCAAGGCCGGGCAGGCCTCAGAATCCACCCTGACTTTGACCCGGCGTAGGATGGTCCTGGATTCAGCCTCGGCAGAGTCTTCTTACTCCGAATGGAATCAATCGCTTGGTTGGCTCCCGGCCTTCAAGCGCGTCTTCAATGCGCTGCGTCCGCAGGGGGCTGAATACGCGCTCGAATGCCGCTCGCTTTTCCAGTCGCTGGGAGGGCTCGCCCGTCGTTTTAGCGAGGGTGGTGCCGGGGACCGTGAGGTCAGCTATGATCTCTTCCTCGCATTGATGGATGAGCACTGTTCTTTTGAATCGAGCGCAGGGCAGTTTATGTCGGGTAATGTCACCCTGGCTCCACTACGTTCCACCTCGATTCACCCCGCCAAGGTGATCGCCTTGGTCGGCATGAATGACGGGGCTTTCCCTCGGCGTTCCAGCGGACTTGGCCCTGAAGTCTATGCTGGTGAAGACAATGTTTTCGCCCGTCGCGCCCAGGAGTGTCCTGAGGATACTTCGATGCACGCATTTTTGCTGGCTGTCATGGCTACGCAAGAACGACTGATCGTGACATTTGACGGTTATCTCGGTGCGGACGGCGCTGCCGCCAATGCCGCCTATCCGGTCGAGATGCTGCGGCGTTCATTAAGAAAGCTTACGGATAGCGCCTTCAAGGTGACAGGCCACGCCATCATGTCCTATTTGCCGGTAGGTTTGGCCAAGGGGGACATTCCTGCCAAGTGGACATTCGATCGCGAATCAATGGAGGTCTCGAAGTTGCTCGGCAAAGTTACCTTCCCAGTCCTATCGCCGGCTGTCATCGCCAAACCTCAGGAGTTGACCCTCTCCGAGTGGGCTAGGTTCTGGGAGTCTCCTCCCCGTGAGGCGCTACGTCGTCTCGGTGTCAGGGTTCCTTATCAAGGCAAGGTCCTCCGCGTCGAAGAACCTTTGCAAGCCGATGGTCCTACAGAGAAACTGGCATCGGATTGGGTGAAGGAGTATGTTTCTCAGCGGCGCCGCCAGGGCCCGGCTATGGTCATCACCCAACAAGAGGTATCACCCTTGGCCGAACGAAGCGGAATGTTCCCTCCTGGGATGGCCGGACAAATTCTATTGGAACAGCTTCTGAACGAGCAGAATCTCGGTGAACAACAGATAAAAGAGGCGATTAAGACCTTCGTCGGGCGTCTTCTCTCACGCACGGATGTTTGCCTAGAGCCCGACCTTGAGCTGAGTTCCGAAAAGAGATTGGTCTACGTGCATCCGGAGTCGTTGACGTTGGCGGTTGGGGTCGTGGAGCGATTCTACCCTGACAGCGAGGTGATCAAGTGGCTGTGTGTCTTGCCTAAGCTGGCTGCTGAACGAAACATCAAGCTTACGAGGCTATTTATTTGCGGTCTCAAGAAACCAAATGACTCGGACGAAGCGATTGCCGGTGGGGCAACCGCGGAGGCTGAAGTGATTGCCGCTGAGGCGGCCATTGAAGCAGAGAATAGCACCGGCGAGTTAGCTGAAGCTCCTATCGAGGTTGCCGAAATCAAGGTGCCCCTCGATAAGAAGCTTTGCGTCCTCGACAATATCGACAACGCGGTCATCGTCTCGAAATTAGAGTCCTTTGTTTCCTCAGTCGTGGATGCTGAAACCCCTGTTATGCCGCGTACGATGTGGGCCGGGATTTCTGGCGTCATGACCAAGGCGCGCAAGGGTCGTAAGGCTCGAAGCCAGTCTACTTCCGCGGATCTTTTGGGTGGAGGGGAGTTCTCGCAGTCGGATGCCAAGGATCAGCGCGCGAGGGTGTTCATCCCTGAAAAGTTCGATTTCGATGCTTTTAATGACTCCATCGATACGCTCCTCGGCTGTGCGGATGGTTCCGCCACTCGATGGAAGTATTATGGTTTTAAGCAGGTTAATCCGTATCTGAAAACAATTGAAAAGGAAGCAAAGAACGAGGCCAAGAGGGTGAAGAAAGCCAATGATGAAAAGGAAAAAGAAATTGCAGATGCTAGGAGAAAGAAAGAGCGGGAATTGAAGAAGGCGGAAGACGCCGCGAAGAAAGCCTTGTCGGGTAAGCCCGGTATGAAGGCCAAATCCAAAGATAATAATAACTCGGCTGAACCTAGCGTATAACAATGAGCCAAAAGAATTACGTTGATCTGAATAACGCTGGGGATTTCCCCTTGTCTCCCAGCTTCAGGGTCATCGAAGCCGGTGCGGGCACGGGCAAGACTTTCAACCTCGTGAGGCTTGTCCTCCGATTGATCGTCGGACATTCACGTGTTCCGCTCGACCCCGTAAAGACAGATGCAGGCTACCGTGTCGTCCCGATCGCACCGGTCGCCCCGAAAAACATCCTATTGGTGACCTTTACCGAAGCCGCTGCTATGGAGATGCGCCAGCGCCTCCAGGAGCTCCTTGAGGATGTTGCCTCGGTTAATGACGAGCGTCCTTACAAAGAGGTCGAAGATGACGACTTGCGCCTTAAATTAGAGATTTTGCAGGCGATCCCCGATGCAGCTGAGCTGATCAATACGGCTTTACCCCAACTGGGCTTCATGCAGATCTCGACGATCCATACCTTCTGCATGCGTGCGTATTCTGAGCATGCGGTGCCTTGCGGTTTTCCTCCCTTTGGCGGTGAGCCGACGGAGGGTGGGGCGGTCGCCGAAGAGATCGCCGCTGACTGGCTGCGCTTCCAGAAGTCTGAGCATAAACCGAACTTCCCCATGAAGGAACTCACGAAGACCGTCCAGGCCTTGATGGCTGACGACCGTGCTTTGATCCCGGCTAAGTTCGCCTTGGCCACGCCGTCCTTGCCGAAGTTCGTCCGGGCGCGCTCTTCACAAGCCGGGTCAGTCACGTTTGATGATCTGATTGTCCGGATGCATCGCGCCGTTCATGGCGTGGGCGATGGCGTCGATGCGGCACGGACGCTTGAATTCCTGGGTAACCTTCGGGCCGCCTACAAGTTGTGCTTGGTCGACGAAGCCCAGGATACGGACCAGCGGCAGATGGAGATCTTCCGGAAGATCTTCGACCAGAAGCCCGTCAACCGTCTGTTGGTCCTGGTCGGAGACCCTAAGCAGTCCATCTACGGATTCCGCGGGGCTAACGTCGACGTCTATAGTCAGGCGGCTAGGGAGGCCATCAATCCGATCTTCAACCTGCGCACGACACGTCGGTCTTCGCCTCAGTTGGTCAAGGCTTTCAACGCACTTTTTTCGACTTCTAATTTCTTCACGCCAGGGCTGAAGTCTGGCTCAGACGAAAAACCGAAGATCTTTTATCCTCAGGCTGTCGCGTTCGAAGATTTGCGTGAGCCATCCTTCGTGCCTGTCACAGGCACCCCCATCCAGGCTGCCTTTGCCAAGCAGCCTGCGGAGGTCGCTCGCCATGCGTGCTTGCTTCTCCGGGAGCTTGAGCACGTCGATCGTTCCGGACGTAAGCTGCTAGCTGCCGACGAACTCGCCAAGAAGGGCTTAGCCCAGGTCGCCATCCTAGTGCGCAGTAATTCCCGTGCTAACCAGATTTATCGCGCGCTCGCGAAGATGGACATGGATGTCTCGGTCGAGACGGATCAATGCATCTTTGAGACTACGACTGCCTTCCAGGTCCTGCTTTTGCTCCGCGCCGTCTTGCGGCCGGCAGACATGGGCCTGCGCAAGACATTGCTTCTTTCCCGCCCTTCGCTTTTCGGACCCCATGCGAAGCTTGATAACAATGCGCTGAGCGATCTTGCCGAGTGGTTGCGCGATTGCCGTGATACCTGGGAGAAGCACGGCTTTGCGCAGTGTTGGGAAAAGCTCACCCGTGAGGCTCCGCCATGCACGCTTGAGCTGCCCGAGGTGGCTAAGAAAACCTTCGCTGAAATGGGAGAGACCTATCGTCTTTGCTCCGTGTTTGAATCATTGGCTTGCTCGTCGCTCAGCCGTCGTTCGCTGGTAGACCTCGCCCATGTCGGCGAACTGCTCATCACCCGTTCGCATCGCAACCATTGGGACATGCACCAGCTCGTCAACTATGCGAGCGTGCGTATCAAAGGGGAGGATGACGAATCGGACGCCGAAGACAGCGGCTCGGCCGCCGAAGAGGAACAACTAAGGCCGGATTCCACGAGTGCCCGCATCCTCGTTCGGACGATCCACAAGGCGAAAGGCCTCGAATACAATGTGGTGATCGTCGATCAGGCCTTTAATTTCAGCAAGAAGAAGGACATTTTCAAGTCTGGCGAGCGCTTCAAGGGCGGGAAAAATGGCACCGAGACCCGTATCTATTCGCGGGATGACTTCAGCGAAGCAGAGGATGCCAAGCGTAAGGAATTGCTAGCCGAGATCGAGGTTCAGCGCATGGAAGAAGATGCCCGTCTTTTCTATGTCGCGCTCACCAGGGCGAAGCAGAAGGTGCTTCTATTGGGCGGACAGGCAGATGATGAGGATAAGCATCCCAAGGGTTTTTCGGCACTATTCGCCCGTCTTGGCCTATCGCCTGACTTCAGCGCCCTTGACGCCAGTTTCGCTGAGCACATCAGCCCCAACCAGCAGATTCTATCGCCGGAAGAGGATGCGGCCTACTGCGGGCTAAGAAAAGAAAATGTCGAGTTAGCGATGGAAGCACGACGTTTGCCCATCGTCCAATGGAGACATGGTAGCACCAGCTACTCTTCTTTGTCTGAAGATCGACGAGATACACGTAAATCCAGGAAGCCAGTCTTGGATGCCCGTGACCTTGAGCCTGAGGAAAAATCTCGGTCTTTGCCGTCACCTGCAGACCAAGCGGTGAAGCTCTTTCTCGGTGATATCGCCCCTGACCTTCCGCTGAAGCCAACGAACATGAATGCGGCCGAGTTCGGCAACGTGCTACACGACCTTCTCGAGGAGCTTGATTTTGCTCGTATCGATCAAGGCGACTATCTCGAGTCCTCGGTTAGGCGCATGCTGGGTGACGCCTCTGTCCTCGCGGGTGGGGCGGAGAATCCGGACGATGAACTTAAGGTCGCGCACCTTGTCGCCGCCTGCCGGGCGTGGCTGGAGACGCCGATCGCGCCCCCGCAAGGGGTGGCTGGTTCCCCGTTTAAACTTCGCGACGTTTCGCTTCGTGACCGGATGTCTGAAGCACGCTTCGCTTATTCATCCGTGATCAACAAGCATAGCCTCGATTGTCTCAAGGCATGTTTCAGTGAGCTAGAGGGTTCCCTTTCGCCTGAATTGAAGGCTATCTCAGACCTTAGTTTCCCTGAAAGGGCTTATGGATTGAACGTCGACGGCCTGCTCATCGGGTTCATCGATCTCGTCTTTAAGTCTCCAACGGACGGGAAATACTACCTCTTGGACTGGAAGACCAACTTCTTGGGCAACTCCATCCGCGATTATGATAATGCCAGCATGTCCGCTAAGATGGCCGAAGCTCGCTACCATCTGCAGTTCTCCTTATATGCTTCGGTGCTGGATGAGCATATGAAGCGCTCTATTGTTGGCTGGAATTACGACCGGCATTTCGGAGGTATCATCTACCTTTTTCTTCGAGGCTTTGGCGCTTCCCCGGAGCACCACCCTCGGGCTGGCGCCTTCTGCTTCAAGCCAACCTCTGCTTTCGTCGGCAAGGTGAAAGCCGCCCTCTATGCTCAATCTGATGAATAATCGTAAGCACACTTTGCCGGTTAAGTCCGATCCTGATGTCGCCGCCAGCAGCCTGACTGACTGGCTTGTTAAGTCCATGCAGCCCAAGGGTGCGGCGCTGGGGGTCGCTCCTGAGCTTCGCGGCTGGATTCATCAGGCATACCGCTCCGTCCTGACTGGGCAATCCTGCCTGGTCGTCGACCAGCCTATCGAAACGGACGGACAATTTATCGGTTTGGACACGGAAGTCCTCAAACCTCTCTGCCTACGCACCTATGCCATGCCCGAAGGTGAACGTAAGCTTCTCTATCTTCGCCAGATGGAGAACTTTGAGCAGCGTTTGAGCGAGGTGATCCTCGGTCTTAGAGCCGATCGGACTGAGCCTTGGCCGACTCCCGCGAAGGAGGTAACTGAAGGCCTATCGGCTACGCAGGCTGGCGCCCTCCGTCTCCTGACCAAGAAGTCTTTTGTGATCGTGACCGGTGGGCCTGGTTCGGGGAAGACGCACCTCTTGGCCAAGATGCTTCGCTATGTCCTGGACGCTGCCCCGATTGACCCGGCGGGTATTCGGCTGATGGCACCGACTGGCCGGGCTGCCCGTATCATCGGTGAGAAGATGAAACAACTTAAGGTGGCACCCCCGCGTGCGCCTGAGACCATTCATGCCTTCCTGCACAACCATGATGAAGCCGATAAGCTCACTATGGTGATCGTGGACGAGTCTTCGATGGTCGATCTGATGCTTTTCAACCGGCTCCTGAACAAACTGCCTGAGGAATGCACGCTGGTGTTGGTCGGCGACCCGCAGCAGCTTCCTTCGGTAGAAGTCGGCACGGTCTTGGCAGACATCAGTGATGCGGCGATGCTCTCGGGTAATCGTGCGCATCTTGCTGGCGATTATCGCTCCTCGCCCGAGATCGGTGCGCTGGCTGACGCGGTCATGTCGCATGTTCAAGGGTCGGGCATGGATTCCTTGCAGAAAGCATGGGCGCCTTATCTGGCGGATTTGGATGCCACCAAGGTAGTCGAACAGTCCAAGTCGGCCTATGGCCCGATGGTCGAAGCGGCGCGTGCCGCCAAGACTGGCCAGAGGGCGGCGATTACGGCTGCGCTTGCCCATATTAACGACTTGCGGGTACTTTGTTCGCAGCGGCACGGTGAGTATGGTGCCGTGACCTTATCGGAAGCTATTGCGACGTCCCTCGGCATCGATGTCGGCCGCCCTACGGACGGTGCGCTGATCATGGTGACGCGGAATGATAATCATAACTCCCAGCTTCGTAACGGTGACGTCGGCCTACTGATCGACGGAAAGGTCTATTTTCCTGACTACTTCAAGGAAACGGTAGCTCCCGTATCTACTGATACCGAAAAACCTCTGCCTCCCTTGGAGTATCGCGGATTTGGCTACAACGAGCTGCCGGACCCGGTGCTAGCCTTCGCTTCTACGGTGCATAAGTCGCAGGGATCCGAGTATGCCCACTGTATCACGGTAATCAGTCAGCCCAGGGAGCATACGAATTTTGTTTCTCGCCAGATTCTCTACACGGCTATCACCCGAGCAAAGAAGAGGATTGAGCTCTATGCCGATGGCAAACTCCTCGAGGCTGCAGTCAACCGCCCAGTTGTCCAGGCGTCTGGCCTTAGAGAGCGACTGTCACTTGGCGCATAGTTTCGCCTAAGCGCAATGCGCCACCGCCCGGCGGCGCTCATGCTTTATTGGCATTTCTTGCATTACGAAGTACGTAACCTCTTCGGGTATTAGGCGTCGCTAAACATAAAAGTATATGGATGTCCTGCCTGATGATGTTTTATGAAGCGGCTTTCTTGAAAATATACCCGCGGTGGTATTGGAGGAATGTGATTTGGTCTGCCGAGAAGCTTCCCGCGTTGAAGCCTTCCTCGGGGATCTTCATCTTCGCTAGGGCAGCCCGATTGACGCGGCTTGCGTAAAGTAGGCGCCCATCGTCGCCAAAGGAAATATAGCCCTTATCAAAAAGGTGGTCTGGGGTAGGGGTGAGCATGAGTCCGTTCTGGCCGCTGAGTCGTTCCCGGTTATCTGAATCCTTCCACGGCTTAATATGGCTGGCCACAAGATGGTTGCCGTCCTCGACGCCGGTCAGTCGGCAGTGCTTCTCCACCTTGGAAACCTCTTCGCGGAAGATACCTTGGCCTATACGCGCCTTCACGATTGCAAGCCTGGTAGTCTCGGGAATCTGGATGTCCTTTTTAACCGTTTCGACAAGGTATTCGCCCGCCTTTTCGGCGAGCGTGTCCGCAAATTCCTCGGTGGTCTCGTGCAGGCTAAGGTGGCGGGCCTCTTCTCGACATGTCCGGGCGGGTGCGCCTAGGGCGTCGATGATCACGCCGGCGAACTCAGGGGAAATCTTTGTCAGGTAGAGCTCTTTGCCGCCTCCATCTGCTTTTAGCGGAGAGTGCTCCTCGCTCAGAAAAGGGCTGATTCGGGCCAGCTGATCCTTGGGGCGGAAGGGGCTTGTGTCAAAGTATGTGACGTTGACCCGCCATCCGTAGGGCGACCAATTTTTCCCGTTCTTCCCGAATTCTGAAGGCTTGGGGCTGTCGTAACCGTAAGAAGTGATTAGGCCGCAGGAGACCACGTGGCTGTCACGGTAGGAGAAGACCATGTCGCCCGGAGCGACCTCCCGCATGTATTCATAGAAAGGGTTCCGGACGGTGGCTTCGCCGTTCCTCCCACGCTTACGTTTAGGGGACCATAGGTAACCACCCTCCCGCTCTTCGCGGTAGGTCTGGCCTTGATTTACCCACCAGTATCGCACGTAGGTCAGCTTTCAGATCGCCCACTAGCTGTCCAGGCGCGTATTGGCTTATTGACGCCTAGCATAAGAAGGTAGGGTCTTGGGCCTTTTATAATTTAAATATGACTCTATCTGTGCCCTGGCCCAGCACTTGCCAATATTCCACCCCTTGGTTAGTTTCCCAGATCTCTAGGTATGAGCCTCGTCCCACGCCATCGTTTCCTGCGTACGCAGGCTCTTAACCGTGTCTTCGATAATGCCGCCGCGTCCTACAAATTTTTCTGGTTTCTCTCAATCTTGGAGCTTTCGCGGACGTCTCATGGGCAGCTGAGCTTGCAGGAGATCTTTGTCGAGATGGGGGCTCAGGCTTGGCATCCGGTGAATCTCTTTCGCCTCTCCTTTGATACTAAGGACGTCGACGAAAAGTGCGTCGACCAGCTCCAGGGGGTATTGCGTGAGATCGCTGCGAAGGAGGCCGAACTCTCTGATGGCCTTCGGCCGAATTCGAGTCTTATGGAGATCAGGGAACGACTTCATGGGTACATACGTGAACTTGGTTTCTTGGGCGACCTGGTGCCCATGCGCTTCCTTAGCCCCTTTGTTAGTGGAAGTATTCCCCAGGGGACAAAGCGCCATCGTATCAACAAGGAAATCATCCGTATCGTCGACGAGATGAAGGATAGCGAAGAGGCGGCTCCATATCATTTTACCCCCGGTAGAGACAGTGTTGTCCTGCATGCTGATTGGCAGGTCTTCTTTGTTGAGCATGCCGCC
>Ga0209442_1001897_pt1 | contig 11593 bp, 17 predicted proteins | sample LauGreSBDMM110DD_2_FD_187565 | JGI IMG/M metagenome (GOLD analysis project Ga0209442, IMG submission 187565) | Freshwater lake microbial communities from Lake Michigan, USA - Sp13.BD.MM110.DD (SPAdes) (version 2) | ecosystem: Environmental > Aquatic > Freshwater > Lake | place: Lake Michigan...
GTCAAGATCATCATCACTGCGAATGAGTACACAACTACTGAACTGCTTAGTGGGAGTGCCAAGGCCAGCAAGAACAGGAGTAGCGAGAGTAAATAGACCATCAGAAGCGGCATTATAATATTCCTTTATATAGCGCATACGAACCGTGTTGGGCTCTTCTTTATGAAACACAGTGGCTGCCGCGATCATATATCTGATCTGTGGTGTTTCATATGTTTGTTTGGTACTACGGTTCTTAACCAAGTACTTCTCGATCAATTGTTCAATAGCGGCGTATGAATATGTTTCATCCTTTTCATGATCCAACATGTCATTCATCTTGTTCCAGTCATCTTCTGTGTACCACACAAGTAGTTCTGGTGTGTATAGACCAGTAGCTACATTTGTCTTGACTATTTCATATAGGTTGGGAGGAGTGTAATTGCCGTATACGTCTTTGCGCAACATGCTAACTCTTTGTTTGCCTGCCACATACTGATAATTTGTGTGACCCACATCTGGATTGTTTTCAACATCTATAAGATCCACAATAGCTCTAAGAGTGATTTCATCTACTTCTCTTGTGGTTATGCCGTCATAAAAATGAGGCTGTGCTTTGATCTCGATCATGCTTTGGCTAACATCTGCAATACCGCTACATACTTTTGCCACCTGTGCCTGCCATTTCTCAATGGTGAGTGGCTCTCGATCACCATTTCTTTTGATTACTGTTATTTCCATCTATGTCTCTACTTTATTTGATATTTATTGGTAAGGCCGAACTGGACCACACGATGTCGGTTTGAAACTGTTGCAATACACTGCTGTCATGTGTTATTCTAGGTTCGTAATTTAACACAGCATTATCTACTACTAGGAAAAATTTTGAATCGTGATCTTCGGGAAGCATAGACTTATGTATCTCACAAACGGTATTCATAAACCGCTGTGTTAATTTAATAGTATACAGCATGCCGAGACAAATAGCAAGATCATCCAGCTTGCTATCAAGAACCAAATGCCAGGGATCCGGCCAAGTGGTTGGTTCATGGGGGTTTAAGAAAGGATTAACAAATGGAGCATGACTCCAGAATTCAGCCACATCGGATAAAGCATGTTGGCTGATTTCTAAACTATCTCTAAACTGCTTCCATTTGGTTAATCTTTCGTTTCCGTAAAGATCAAACACCGTACGATATTGAATATGATATCGTTCCGGTTTGACCAGAAGACAGCGGATTTCGATATGACAACAACAGTGTTTCAATTCCACTGTCGCCATCGTTGTCTTTTAATTCTACATTAAAAATAAAATCTGTCATAAGAATCCCCTCTGGTGTAGATGAACTGGGTGATGAATACACGTAATTGTCGGAGAATGTGAATTCGCCCACTGACTCAGTGACCATTACCACTATTTGTCCTGCTCGCGAATGATCGCCTAACTGTAAAACATAATCTATGTAGGTATATCTGTTGAATGCTGCAAATACCGATAGTGGTTTGAAACCGTCTGATAGATAGATTATTTCATAATTCATATCTATCAAACTGACCCTGGCGGCGTTTTCAACTTCTGTGATTGCAGGTGTAGTATTGAATGCTGTGAATCCTGCTGCTTGATGTCTATTGCTGGTGCTGTCAATCACAGCATTGCCATTTTTCTCTCCAAACTTGACCATACTGGATGTTGGAGTGGCTGCGCTGTTGGTGTTGTTACCGCAGTTGATGAATCTGGTACGTTGTATCACTGTGCCTGTGCCGTAGTCAGATATAAAAGCATGAGCGGCAATTTCTTCAAATTCACAGTCAAACACACGCCATAGGTTGCCTTGACCAAGTACACCATTGATCACTATTGCAGTGTTGCAGACAAAAAATCTGCAGCCGTCAAATTTCACGCTGGTATCAAAACTTGGCGGAGCACTGGAATCTATAGTAATCTGATCAGACCGCACGGCCAACGGAGTTGATTGCCACACACAGTCTTTGAGCGTGATGTTGGTAACCTTGGTACCATCAAGACTGTTTTCCCAGTACAATGATGGATTGGAGTTTTCGATAAGACCAACAATGGTGTCTCCTAACACGTAGTCGCTGGTCCATTTTACATTGGTGAATACACTGTCTGCTACTCCGGTTAATACCGTTTGACCTTGACTGTGATCAATTGTTAAATTACTGATGCTGACGTTGATTGGTCTATTGCTACTGGTGAATTCTGCAACTTCTTGACCGTTGGCTGTAACAAATAAAATATTGTTGTTGCCTATCTGCAGAATAACTCCGTCTCTGGTTTCACCTTGCATCTTTGACGTGCTGGGGATTTTTAAGTTGCTGCTGAAAAAATATGTGCCGTTGGGGATCAACAGAGTTTTTTTGAATTTGGGATCTATGTTTCTAAACAATTCATTCAAGGCATTTTGAAAAAATGGCACACAGTCTGTGCTGCCATCCGGTATGGCTCCAAAATCCAACACGCTGACATATTCATCCAACTTGGTCTGAAGTGACCTAGCAACACTTTCTGTAATGGATGGTTCAATTTCACTAAATCTATAACTGGCCGCAAGTTCTAGTATGTTGTCATGTTCAGTGAGCACTTTGGTATTGCCCACATAAGGAGCACCATCAGCCACACTGCCATTACCTATGAACAGTTCCTGGGAATCAACTGCCCATGCAAATTCTGCTGCACTCAGTTGAGGAACACCGATTCCTGCATTTTTAAGGCCTCTTCTGACCTGAATTTTTGATATCTGGACAACAGCCATAGTAGTAAATTCCCGTTATAGAGTATTTACCTTCCTAGACTGTAGTATTCCTCTACCTTGCTAAGCCAAGCATCTTGCCACTTGTTGAAGTCTTTGGGTTCTAGAGTAAACTGTTGATATTCAAAAGCACGTGAACACATGAAGATAACACCCTTCTTGATGTCTGTGCCGTAGACTTCATTATGTGCTAATATATAGGCCATCAGTTGTAGATAGTAATCTTCTACCCACTCTGCTTTCTTGGGCTTGTTGGTCTGCTTGTAATCCATCACAGCAGGCTCGCTTTCGTGTACACCCACTAGGTCAGTGGTGCCCGAGAACAGGCCTGGAAAGTACAGGCTCTGTTCCATAGCCCATATTTCGTTTACCTTGCTTAGTCCGTTTTCAATAATCACATCAGCCATTTTATTGGCCTGAATGTGTACAGGATTATTTCCAGGTTGACGTTGCATGCCACATGTGAAACGTTCTAGGTTACCGTGCATGGCTGTGCCTACACCTGCCGCTTCTGTGGTAATCTGTTGCGCCTTGGCATGTCCAATTCTGTCACGCCACTCATTTAAGTGTGTCATGTCTTTGGTAGCTGAAAGAATAGTTGTAACGCTAGGAAGACTTTCTCCGTCCGGAGTAAGATATACTCGTTTTCGAGTAACTGGGTCGTTGACCTGTTGGCAGGGTTTATATTGAAATTTTTCTACAAAGGGAGGTGGTGATATAGTCATACTGTATATATTACAGGAAAACTACAGGGATGTCAAGCCTGAGGGGTTGCTTGCGATGCAGCCAATTGTCCGGCTGCTGCCGATGCTGCTGTTTGGTCTACTGCTGCTTGGCTGTCGGTAGGAGTTTGAGTACCGTCGCCTTTTGGTTCTTCGGTTGGCGCTCCTGGCACGTTCAATTCAATGCCGTCAGCGTTGAAGTTCTTAACCATTTGTTGAATAGTTGGCATTGAATCATACATGGCCTTAAATGTTTCATAGTCTGCTGATAGTTCAAATCCATTTGTTTGTAAAACTTTGTTTAGACCATTCCAATTTAATTTGGCAGGCGCTTTCTTACTGGCGGCACGACCGATATAGTTTCTAAGAACCATAACAAATCTATCACCTTCATCGTCGCCGCTGAATTCAAAAAATCTCATTTTATAGTTGCCAACTGTTTTTGTAATTCTGCAAGTTCTTCTTGCTTTGATTTTATTTGATCTTGAATTTGTTTTTTCTGATTGGCACGATCCAACGCCTGTTGAGCCATTATCTTTTGTTGATCCGCAGGATTCTGTGCAGGGGCAGCGGTAGGAGCAGGTCCTGCTGCTGGTGCAGCACCTAAAGGTGCTCCCGGGGTTCCCGGGGCCACCGTTGGAGCAAGTTCTCTAATTTTTAAGAAGTCGCCCTCGTTGGTAATGTCAAAGAATTTCATCCTGCCAATACTTTCATCAAGCGACTTTGACGATTGATACTTTCACGCTGTTCACGTCCTGCATCGCCAATACCACCTGCTGCCGGCTCAGCTGCTGCAAAATCATCACCACCTAGTTCGCCACCCATGTCAGGCTCGGCATTCATGGCATCTGGTTCTGCTGGAGCTGCCATGTCGGTACCTGGCTCGCCACCCAACATTTCAGCACTTTGTTCTTCGCCAGTCAGCGCTCTCACACTGGAAGCTAGGGCTTCGCGAGTGGCTTTGAGATTCTCTAATGCCGATTGGATAGCCGGAGCCGATGCAGATATAAACTGCTTGGCCTGCTCTTGTCCCATTTCGTCGCGGATAGAATCGCCTAACTGCAATAGAGTATCATTCTCCATGCCAGAAAGTTCTTCGATCCAACGTCCTACTCTGTCTACCATTGTCTTTGCTGTGACGATCGCAGACGCTTGCTGGATTTCACCTTCTCTTAGATTACTCATATTGTCTCCTGTATTTTTTGATTCTGTTTCAATTGATTCTTTCATGTTGGCTTCGATCCATTGCATGACGTCCCAAAGGTCGTTGACCAATTGATTAGGGCGGACTGGTTCGCCGCCTCCTCGTTCTGCCATTTTAGATTGTGCTCTAATTGCTGCTAGTAGATTAATTGCATCTTCTGCATTATTAATGTATGCTTCATTTTGCAGACTTTCGCCTTGATTGAAAGTGGCACGTTTGTCATCAGGCTGTCTGATGACAAGTGGACGGGTGGAACTAACTCGTTGTGCAGGATTACCGTGTACAAGAAATTTAAACTCGGATTCGAGATCTTCTAGGTAATTGTCATAGTCGTTGCTACGAATCTCGCCGCCGTCTCGATCGCTGTAGGCACTTACTATTTCTTCCATAGCAGATTCAATATCACCATTGTCTAATGCTGACATGATTTTATCATAGTCAGGTTGACCGTTGCCGCCGATCTCATTCACTTGCTCGTCAAATGCCTTAAGGACATCTGATAGTTCTTGTTCGTCAAAGTTGCCACGCTTGCCGGCATTCTTACCAGTACCTGACTGTATGCCTACTTCTTCGTCAACTGAAGGAACAAAATCTTTACCGTTCCACTGCATAATTGCTGCATCGTCATAAAAATCGTCCCGGTTTGCCGTAAAGTATGCATCGGCTTCGTCAGCTGACTTAAATCCGTTGTTAGGGTTGTAAGGCGATTCTCTGTCTTGAGCACGAGAAGACGCCATTATATAAAATCTTCCTGGGACCAAATCAGCATCTACTCGAGCTTGGTCTGCATCAGTCTCTGTGTTGTCAACAATAGGTTCATCACGCTCTGCAAGTTCAGCAACGATAGCATCATGCATGAATTGTGCCTTTGACAGTGTGTCGTTTTCCACAGTTTCGTTGAAGTTGGAACTGCTGCGAGCTGTGTAGATCTGTGTACGTAGTTTGTTACGTGCATCTTCCAGCTGTTCAACGCTGAATGTTTCTAGATTTAGTTTGCGCCCAAAAGTTTTAGCCAACGATTCGTTGAGTCTTTTTGCTGATCTATTGAATGTAAAAAGGTCTGTTGTTTTCATATTTGTAAAGGTCCACAATGATAGTATATTTATTCATATGCAGGCCAATCGCTGCACAATGTTTTTGGCATTTAGAGCTCGATCTCTGCTTTCACAGTATCTGGCCCACAGGGTATCTGCACGGTCGTGATCATGTTTGAGCTGCGCTTTATGAAACTGCGCTCTCAGCAGCTGACTATCACGATACCAGCGGCCATACTCCTGATCGGCCCTATGCAGTTTATCAGCGTGAATTGACAGTTTGTTCACAGCCAGCATATTGGCCAGGCGAATGGCTGCTGCATTTAGGTAAATGTCTTTGTAGAGCCAGGTGTTATTATATCTAAGGTGTTTGACCGTGCCTTCGCTGACAATGACCACATCACCCACAAGGATTCCCTCTGCAACTTTAACTGGAAGAATTTGATGTTTTTCAATTAATTTTTTTTGTGCAGAACTAACTACTTGCTCTAGACGTTTAGAAATGTTAGTCATAAAAAAAGGACCTATGGCCCTTATTTAAGTGTTCTCGGATTACAGTCCCAAGAACTTGAGTACATGTGGAAAATTAATAGCATTGATCCAACCGGCACCAGCTGCAAACGCTAGGCCAACCATGGCATACATTGTGTACTTGTTTTTGACTCTTTCTAGATCGTTTATTTTGGCAGAAAGTGCTTCATGCTGGACGTTAGAATCATCAGACATTTCTTTCAGTCTAGTTGTTAATAGATCACGAGTATTATCCAGACAGTCGTGCATGTCTCTGACGCCTACTTTGAGTTCGTCAAGTTTTTCTTCTATTTGATCTACTTTGGTTTCAACTACAGCTACCCGCTCAGGTAGTGCAGCCAATTGTGCTACTGCTTCTTTTGTGGCCATTAGGCTATTATCCTTTGTATGTTAAGTCAAGTGCTCGCTCCGAGCCATGTGCCTAAGTGTAAGACTGCCTAGTGTGTTTTGCCTGTTAAATTGTATTTATCCCGCTTGTGTGATTTCGTATATCCAAATGTTTGCACGATCACCCCTGCTGATAAATGCTGCCGGATCTATATCAACTGAATTATTTAGTTGACCGGTAACGGGAACACCATGGATATCGTCAATTAACAAGCCAACTGGGTCTTGGCCTTTGAGGAAAACACTATCACGCTCTGTATCAAAGTTCCAAGTCCAGTAAGTGGCTCGGCCATCTAGATCTCGTGGTAAGATTCCGTCGTGACGCTGTGGGTCTGCGATAAAAACAAAGTTACTGCGCAGACCAATGGCCTGTTGGAGGGCGTTGAAATTGGCCTGTTGACCTAATTTTATTTTGTCAGTTTCATATCTACTAGCGTGAGTTCTAGTAATGTCCACGAGAGTGATAACTTGATAGCGTGCCATAATGTGCTACTATTTACACTCGTGATTTGCCAGCCAACAAAAAAGCACCCGAAGGTGCCTTAGTGCTTCCCATCCCTGAGAAAAAACTATTACAGTGCGAACAATGTTGTAGGCTCTGTTACAGTTAGTGTACCTGTTGCTGTGAATGTCCACACGCCTGTACCTGTTAAAGAACCAGCACCAATGATACGACCAACACGGGTAGCTAATGTGTTGACGTCTAGTGCGTGTCTGTCGCCGTAAGTGATGATAGCTAGACCATCGCTCTTAACTTGAAATACAGAACTAGTTGTACCAATTTCGTCAGTTACTGGTGGTGCTGTTGCTGCTACTAGAGCAATTGCTCCACCGCCACCGCTCAATACATACTTGAATACTGTCTGTTGAAATGTCTTTTGTACCAGAGCCGTAGCTATTACTGGGTTTACTGGGTTTACTCTTGTTACTGATGCCATGATGTTTTCTCCTTATCAATGATCCCGCTCCGGGACCGGCAATATATAAGAACCGTCCTGATTCTTATACAGTATTTATATTGGATTGGAAAAATCACGCCGATACAGCTGATTTTAGTCGGCTCTGAAAGGAGTCCAGCGGTCCCGTGGCACATATTTGTCGCCGCCTATGATATAGCCCTCGCCACCGGGTTTGCCTTTGGTGTTTTGCTCTATATCACCGCCCGATGCGTCAAGTTCACGAATAACTTCGTCTTTAGCTGCCATAATCTCACGAACTAGCTCAAACATTGTGTCCATTACTGTTGGATGTGCATCACTGTGAGCTTTTATCTTAGCTGCTTTTACAGGTGTCTTTTGTTCAAAGGCTAGGAAAGCATCGGTGTTGATATTGTCCAGCTGCTTGTCTTTTGACTGGGTATTGACAAATTTGTAAATCTCATCGCGCAAGTAGCTCATGCCTGTAACAGGTGCTAACAATTTATTAATGGCTTGTTGATTCTTAGCCAAGGCTTCGATCTTGGCAAGATTGTCTGCGCCGACTGCTGGTCTATAACTAACTGCGGTCAAACCAAACACTGCTAGTTCTGGAGTTGTTGAAAACTTTTCTGGATTGGCAAAGTCTTCGCCAGAGGTATCACCAAAATTTTCGAACTGTTTATGGGCGGCCACTGCTACTTCTGCCTTGATTAATTTCTGATAGTAGGAACTTTTAACACTAACACTGTAAGTGGTTTGATTTGGGGTAAAATTAATTTTACCATCTGCACCTTCGTAGGGCTTGCCTGGATGGAATAAGATATCGCCATAGACATAGCCACGGAAGTCTTTGGGAGTGGCTGCTTCGAACACAGGCCACAGTGCTGCCATATCGCTGGCAAACTTGGGTCGCCAGTCTTCGCCCTTGCCACGACTCATGATAAACGATTTCAGTTCGTCCGGACTAGAGCTTTTGCCTTCTTCACGACCCCAGTTGTTCTTGCCCACCATGCGGAATGTGCCGTCATCATCACGTCCCCAATACACTGTGGGGTTGCCATCCCATTTGATTGTGATGCTGGTTTCGGGTTTGGCTACAGCTTTTAGGGCTTGTACGACTTTAATTGCACCATTGTCTTCTGCAAACACCTTGTCTTCTAGGTGATTGAACTCTCTGCCAACTTTCTTGGCAGGAGGTGCTTCAGCTTCAGTTAGGAATTCAAATGCTCTCATTTTACAATATTAATCATTCTACGCATCCAAGCATTGCTGCCCGGCACATAACTTTCAAAAGCTTCTTTGATAGGTAGCTCTATGCCCTGTTTGCCCAGTGTTTCTCTTGCACCTGCCACCAGCTCATCATAATTGGGTAACTTGATGATGTAGGCAATGATGGCATCCACACTTTTGACATCTTTGATTGAAGCTGTCTGACCCAACAACTGTTTTGAGATCACATTCCAGTCATCGCCGTTTTGCACTGGTTCGTTGGTGTCCCCGTGTAGCAGTCCAAACTTGGGACTGTATTTGAAACCTCTTGCGCGAGCAAGACTGCTCAGCACAATGTGGCGATGTTCGCCTTTGTATTGTCCTTTGCCGCCAATCATTGAGCCCTGTTGAAACTTGGGATTTACTGTGAGCATGAAATCGGACTGCGCAAAGCCGTTGGTTTGACTGCCACTGATAGGAGTTCTAAAATGCACGTTATCACCGGCATCCTTGATCCATCCGTCAGTTTTCTTTGTGCCTTGGTTGAAAATTTCTTCTTCTGGAACACCATTGGTTCTGCACCAGTCTGCTAATTTGGCAATCAATTCTTCTTTGGAGATTTCTCTAGCATCTACGCTGAGATCCAAATCACCAGAACTGTTTAGGTCAAAGGTGCCATCTGGATCTTCTTTACGACCAGTAGTACCTAGCCACTTGACTGGCTTCTTGTCATCTGGATCTAATTCTTTTGTAAAGTCTAGGCCTGTAATTTTTTCAATAAAGTCAACAGTGGCTGGCACATCTTTGGTAGCGATGCGCTGTGTTAGTGATTTTTTATCGGCAGTTTTAAAAACATTGCCGCCTTCGAATAGATTACTCATTGTCATTGGATTCTTCTAGTTTTCTTTTGGCCTTACGTGATTCTGCCAATCTTCGTACACCACGGGTAAATTTACTGGGATCTTGTCCTTTGATAGCATTAATAAGTCTGCGCTCAAGCTCATCCGCTGATTCAGCGTCATAGTGCTTGTGTATGCTTTCCAACAGATTAATAGCAGAATTAATGATGTTGGTAGCACGGCTTTCGATCAACGAATCCGTGTTGCGTACTTCGGCAATTTCATTAAGTTCTTGTAGAATTGATCTGGTACGAAGTTTCATAAATTGTTTCCCATCACGTATTTAACTCAATCGAGTTATAGTATAACTAAACACTAAATGGTTGTCAATAGGTTGCTTTTTGTGCGGTTGCAGCATACAATAGATAAATACTCAGTAGAAACCATGAGTTGCTACAAACACACAGGAAAATGAAATGAAATACATATCAGATCAAATGTTAGCCATTATGGAACGTTTAAGTGAAATGTTCCCAGCAACTAACTACCAAAGCCGCTTGGATCATTATCTAAGCACCAAAGGCATTACCGATGCCGCTCAACTCGAAAACTATGTTCGCGAGTTCAACTACTCTCAAAAAGGGAATTATCTATGAAAACAATCACTAACGCAATCTGGTCATTTTTAGAAGCATTTGGGCAAGCCCGTGCTGCCGCAAGTCTTGCTCGTCAAGGCCGCATAGAAGAAGCCAAAGCTGTATACACAAACTAACATGAACTTGTTAGACACTGTAATAATGTTGCTACGTTGGAAAGATCACGGATGGGAAGTGCATCCTATTGATCTTACCAGTGAATTCCGCGGCTGGTTCTAAGCTAATAAATACTGGCATGAAATTAGTGTATATACACGGTGCCAATGCCACTAGCGAAAGCTTCAACTATATCAAGAGTAAACTGGGCGATGGCCTAGACCTTAACTATGATAGTCGAAATGGGTTTGAAAACAACCTAAAAGACATGCAGTCTACACTAGAAGGGCACGAGGATCTAGTGTTTGTTGCGCATAGTCTAGGTGGTATCTATAGCCTACATTTGGCCAATGCCATGCCCACCTCAGTCAAGGGTGCTGTTACCTTAAGCACACCATATGGTGGTGCCGAAGTGGCAGACTATGCTCAGTACTTTTTGCCATTCAGCAGGCTCATGCGTGACATTGGGCCCAGTTCATGGGTAATGAAGCAGGCCAGTAAGATTAAGATACAACATCCTTGGACTAACATTGTGACTGTAAAAGGACAAAGCCCTTTTATGCACGAAGCCAACGATGGAGTAGTAACTATCAGCAGTCAACGACATCATGCTGATATGGAATTAGTGGAAGTTGAATACAACCACTATGAAGTAGTGCTCAGTGACGAAGTGGTAGGCCTTATCAAAGAACGAGTAAAAAAGTTCGGAAAATAAGTTGCTTTTCTGTCGCAGAGCATATATAATAAACTAACAGCGAAAAAGAAGTAGTTGTTAGCAACAGACATTAACACACAGGAGATTATTATGTCAGAAATTTTTACAGCACCAAAGCTACCAGAAGTTAAATTCAACAAGAACGGCTACGAAATCCGTACAGACATCTTGGGCATGGCCAAGAGCCTGGTACAAGACGACTTCCATGCCAAATTCCAAGGCTGGGAAATGACTGCTACTCGCGATGAGAAGACTGGTCAGATCGTTAGTACCGTAGAAATGCCAAGTTTCCCAGGTCTAGATAAAGTACTAGAAACCGCCGAAAAAATGTATTCATTTGTTAACAGCGGCGTGAAGAAATAATATACGCTCGTAGAGCAATATATAGTGGTAAAAGAAAAGCACCTTCGGGTGCTTTTTCTTTATCTAACTGTGGCTAACTTAAAGAATCGCAAGATGCAGATGTACATCCAACCTAGATCAAATTCATACCACTTCTGGCTGAACTTGGCATTGGCACCATCACTGTGATG